>OBEQ010722007.1_pt1 | contig 26676 bp, 25 predicted proteins | sample 1670901 | NCBI WGS metagenome assembly OBEQ01 (sample SAMEA104232315, study PRJEB22302) | groundwater metagenome | biome: forest; feature: aquifer; material: groundwater | place: USA | collected 2011-08-07 | depth 5.4 m | reverse complement strand
TTGGATTACCTGTTCAATTGCATCCGATGATTGCAGTCAACTCACAAAAGCGTTGGGCTCATGTGTTTCGGCTTTATCAAGCCATATTTCAATTGCCCAAAAGTATCTTTGAAGAACGATTCGATCTTGTTTATTCGACTTCAGAATTGTCTTATGATGTCCTGCCTGCTTTTCTCATTAAGCGGCGACATGGCGATGTTCGTTGGGCTGTTGCGGTTCATTGGTTGCCGCCTTTCCCCCCTTGGAAACGAAGCGATTCGAGTGTTTGGAATTCCACAGCGTTTTTTGTGACGGAACGACTTGGTCTTTACCTCGCGCGTCGATTTGCAAATATCCTATTACCGATTTCCGTCGAAACGGGTCATCAGCTTGCTGCAGTCCGGGTTCCTAAGGAGCGTTATACTTCTGTGGAATGTGGTGTGGTGTACGATAAGATTCAAGCAATTGCGCACACTGTAAAAACGAAGGCGGTCCACGCGATTTTTATGAAACGCTTACAGGCGGTTAAAGGAGTATTCGACTTGCTCGATATCTGGCAGCAAGTTGTTCGGGTAAAGCCGGATGCTCAATTAACAGTTGTTGGGGATGGATTTGACGGTGAGCGGATGAAACAAATGACACGAGACCGGCAACTCGACAAGAACATTGAATATTGTGGTGTGATTTATGATTTTGAAGAAAAGTTTAAGAAACTTGCTGAAGCCAAACTTTTTTTATTGCCGAGCCACGAAGAAAATTGGGCGATTGTGATTGGAGAAGCATTGGCTGCAGGGACTCCTGTGATAGCGTATGATCTCAAGGAACTTCGGTCTGTTTGGCAACAGAATTGTCTTTTTGTAAAGGAAGGTAATACCACAGAATTCGCGAACCAGGTTCTTCATCTCTTTGATGATGAAGAAGAATGGACCAAGAGACGCAAGGCAGGCTTGGAGTATGTGCAGCGGTATGATTGGAAGCGCATCGCTGAAAGGGAATGGGATTTAGTTTTTGCATAAGGCCTGCGGCATCCCCAACAGACCTGCACTTAATTTTCAAACACATTCTAGCGGCTAATATAGATCACCCTGCTGCGCTTTGAATTTTATGCAAGGCAACTTATAAAAGATGCTTTAAGGCTAAAACAATTCTTCCTGCAGCTTTGCCATCCCCAAACGGATATCGTTTTTTTGACATCTTTCGATAGATTGCAGGATTTTCCAGGATTTCAGAAACCCCTTGGATGATGGTATGAATGGTCGTCCCAACCAACTTTACATTTCCGCTTTGGATACCTTCGGGTCTTTCAGTTACCGTTCGCATGACAAGGGTAGGCGTCCCGAGTGAAGGACATTCTTCTTGAAGCCCTCCTGAGTCGGTTAACACAAAATAACATCGAGAAAGCAAGTAACAGAAAATGGAGTAGTCCAAGGGTTTTGTAAGTAGAAGATTTGGCACATTTCTTAGTTGCTTGAGCATCACAGCTTGGACATGTGGATTAAGATGGACAGGAAAGACCCAGAGCAGATGTGGATATTTTGTGGCAAGGATTTTGATGGCTCGAGCAATGGAAAGCATGTCTTTGTCGAAAGATTCTCGACGATGAGCTGTGATAATAACAAGAGGAAGACGTGAGTTGTCTTTGCGCCTTAACAAGCAGGTCAGCGCGCAAGGGTATGAGCTGAGAAGGAGCCTGTGTGATTGTATTTTTTTGAGTGTCCAATTGAGCGCATCGATTGTGGAGTTGCCTGTAACCCAGATTGCAGATGATGGGATTCCTTCTTCGAGGAGGTTCTTCTTGGCTTGGAGGGTGGGGGCAAAGTAATAATCGCAAATTAAGTCGATGATTCGGCGATTAATCTCCTCGGGCCAAGGTGCAAATCGGTTCCAACTGCGTAACCCCGCTTCTACGTGGGCGATCTTAATTTTTTGATGGAAGGCCGCTAGACTAACAATCATGGCGGTTGTGGTGTCTCCTTGGCAAAGGACAATATCCGGCTTAATTTTTTCTAGAACTTTGTCCGTTTTAGTCAAAGCTCTGGCTGCAAATTGAGAAAGCGACTGATCTTTCTTCATCAATTGGAGCGAAAGATCCGGTTTTATTCGGAACCACTTTAGAAGAGGTTGAACCATCTCCCAGTGCTGCCCGGTGTTGCAAGTGATGTGACGAATGCTCTGACATCGGTTGAGCTCCATGATCACCGGTGCTAGTTTGATAACCTCTGGGCGTGTGCCAAAAAAACTAATCACTTTCCGCTTCGAATTTTGTATCATGGAGAATTAAAAGAGAGATATGTTGCTGTGGAGAGGTGTCGATGAATTACTTCGAGGAAGCCATGACCAATTTGACATCTCGATAGATTCGTGGGCCGATGAGGTTTTTTAACCAATCGATCGTTTTTCGAAGCATCTTTCGAGGCATAAGTAATGTAATGAAAGACCAGAATAGGAAAAACGGACGGATCGTGTTCATCGGCCACACTTTGATGGAGATCCATATTTCCCGGAGTAAGGCGAGTTGCCCACCTGCGCATTTAATTTGAACAAGACCGATATCGTTGTTGGTGCAGATCACTTTGCGGCAATAATGAAGGGTTCGAGCATAACGGGGCTCATGGAAAACGCGATGGAGCATCCGATCCCAACTTTCGAGAGGGGATGTTTGATAGATCTTAGGGACGGAACGAGATTGGCTGGTGTCAGTCCGTACGGCGAGAATATAATCAGAAAGCGCAACCACGGGATGTTCACATAAGATGCCGAGGAAAGCTTGAACGTGAACGGTAAAGACGTCTTTGCTGAAGGGGACTTTCATAAAGCTTTTGCGAAAAGCCATTGCAGAAAGTTGTCCCAAAGTTTGTACTAATCCGTGAATCGTGTGATAGTTGTCGTCGAAGTGGACGATAACATCATGATGGGGATCAAGAGGTGGAGCTACACGGTTGGGACAGTCATAAACGGTTCCTTCAAAGAAGAAGTAAGGTCGTGTGTTTGCTCCGATCTCCGGATTTCTAAAGGCGCTCACAATGCGCTCCAATGCGATTGGTGATAAAATATCGTCATGACATAAATAAACAAGGATCTCACCGCGAGCCAGTTCTGCGCAAAGAGGGATTGTATAGGTGCAACCGCGATTTACTTTGTTTCGTATGGTTCGGAGTGAAGAGAAGCCGTAATGCTCGATGATCGCGCAAGTATCATCGGATGATGCATCGTCGACGACGAGGGTTTCGTAGTTTGTATAGGTTTGTGTCGAGAGGCTGTCTAACGTGGGTTTGATAAAACCCGCAGCGTTGTAAGTGGGGATTGCAACGGTAACCAAAGGTCGATACGTTGGCGGAGTGTAAGAGTTCTCTTGGGAGAAAATGGGGATGTTGGTCATTTTAATCGTGATTGATTCGAAAGAAGAGGAAATCGGCAACTGCGTGTGCCGCGAGTTGATATAGGCGGCTGTATGGGGATGGGTGTCAAGAGACGAGACCCGAAGATGCTACTTCAGTTGAAAATGAAAGAATACTAAACTTTAGGTTATGGGTCTCTTTCTGCAAGATCTCCAAAATAGAGCATTTGATTTTTTAGTGGGAACAAGCATTGGGAAGTATGGCGCAAGATTATGGCATCAATATGGGCCTTCAATATCTATTCCTCGAAAGATCTACGGCCTAAAAGTGTATTTTGATCTGCGTGATAATATTGCATACGTGCTAAGTAGTACAGTGAGACTTGAAACTGGCGAGCCTATGTTTAATATGCTTAGTTCTTTTGAAGGAATGGTTTGGGATGTTGGGAGTAATGTGGGTATGTTTTCCCTACGCGCTGCCTCGCTTGGTCATAAAGTTATATCTTTCGATATCTCTAAAAAAGCTCTCGAGCTTCTTGAGCTTGGTGCGCGAAAAAACAAATTAAAAGTGGTTGTTGTAGAAGGAGCTTTTTCAACAAAGACTTTTTCATACGAGGCTATTACTTCTGCAAGTACGGAGAATCGGGTAAAAATAAAAGAAGGAGGAATAAATAAGAGCATCACTTATTTGGAAGCGGCAAAGCTGTTTGGAATTCCTCGACTAATTAAAATGGATATTGAAGGAGGTGAACTCGAGTTTTTAGAATCCGAAGAGTTTAAGGATTGGATCATAACGAATAAAATCATATGGGTTGTAGAAATTCATGATGCGCTCTATCAAGAAAAATTGTGGACAGAATGTTGTTTAAGAAAGCTAGATTCCACGCATTTTCTCTTGAGTGCTATCCCTCATTGACCGGATCGCTTGACAGTTAAATCTGAGGGGATTGTGTTATTGCCAGTTTGACGTCATGGTGAATAATCGTGATTGATACGAAGGATACGCTTTTTAAAGAGGAAATCGGTCGTTGCTTGTGCTGCAAGTTGGAAGGCGATGGCATTGGGATGTGCATCAAGAGACGAAACCCAAAGGGATGGAGCAGCTCGACCTTCGAAGGCATGGAATAAATTGAGATGAGGGATTGAGTGATCGCGTAGGGCGGCTTCGATTTTTTGATAAATGAAGTGATAAGGATGGGTCGCATCAAGTCGGTCAAGAGCTAGCCAGATGAGAAAGTAAACTGGCACTCCTGTTGACTTAGAAAAATCTGCAAATGCTTTGAAGGATCGCCGATTTTCCTGCCAGCCGGGCTGATCTTCTTGGTACAGAGCGGTATAGTAGTCAGGAGCACCCATGAGGGCTTGGATTTTTGCAACACTAGAGTGAATCGCGATGCGCAAGAAAAAGAGGAACCTCGAATGAAATATCAGCCACGATTCAATCCGGTGATAAATTTGGTAGGGACTTTCTGGTCTATGGCTAGGTTCTGCGTCGTTGAGAACATAAGACACAAGAATAAGGTCTGGTTTAAGAAGGGGCACGAGACGTTGAGCGATTAACAATTCGTTGCTGGTATTATAATAAATACAACCGGCCATACATACCTCAACTTTTTCTCCAAGATATTTTTCGATTTGGCGACCGAGGAGATTTTCCAAGGGGACATCCAGCCCCAGGACAAAAGAATCTCCAACCAATAAGATCCGTGGGTGATGGTGATCAACATGAGGTTTCCATTCGCGGTCGCGCCAGCCAAAACGGTTTGTCCGAATTTCTACACCATGATTTTTGCCGGTAAAATTTGGGGTCAACTCGCATGGGAGTGAAGAATCTTTGGAAATATGTGTTAACCCCTGGAGAGCTACTTTGGGTGGGGGAGAAACCCATCGGCACAAAATTTCCAATGTGCCGAAGGCTATTCCTGCTCCAAATAGAATGAACAAGATCTTTTTTAACCCTCCCCCATTCATTATCATAAGAAGTTTTGCCCTGGAGTTCTTGAGTGGAATGAAACAGCCTAAGTCGTGGGGACTTGCCAATGGGTTCGGTCTAAGGAGGTTGGTTTCCACCACGATCGTAAGCTCGCGGTTCCATAAATCCAAAGAGTAATGGCGGACAATGGCCAATGGAGGAACCACGCAAGATCAGGTTTGTGGTAGTATCCACGGATGGAAACGCCGAGGCAAGGGAATCCGAAGAGTACGGATAGAATAAAGCTAAAAATTCCATGGTAAGAATAGCTTTGAGGATGACCGATACGAGATTCTTCTTGGCGGTGGTGAAGATAATCACGTACGCGGCGTCTTTGCTTTCGCACGAAATCTCGCATGGTTGGGCAATACCAATGGAGGATGCTGGTTTTCACTTTGACAAAGCGTTGTTGAGGTTGTGACAAAAGTTGATGGGGAATATCCACATCAAAAAAGTAATCGGAAGGAGGCAGCTTTCCCAGAATTTCACGGCGGTACATTGTTCCATTAGCTCCCAAAGTTGGGATGGCACTGTTTTGTGAAAGTTCGAACCAAAACCAATCGCCTTCGGTATGGATAGGAATATCAAGCGCAGTCCAACTTTGAATCGCCATATTCCATCGATCAAAATTTCCTGTGTAATAACAAAGAGGATCGTTCATCCCCATGAGAGCACAATAGCGTGTAATGGGCGGGGCCGTTGGGTCCCACTGGAAAAAGAGCGGTTCGGTCATGACAATTTGTGGGTCGTTTTGAAAAGGTGCAATCATCCGTCGCAACCAGTCATGTCCTACGAGAAAATTATCGCTGTCGATAAAGGCGATAAGATTTCCTTGAGCATGTTTTAGCCCCACAGATTTACCCGCTTCGCCAGTTTTGAGAGGGTTTTCTAGGATCCGATGAACATGGTAACGATGAGCAATTTGCAAGGTGGAATCGGTAGATCCGCCATCGCAAATCAAGATCTCGACCGATTTCGGTGGGTAGTCTTGTTCTTGGATAGTTTTGAGACAGCGCTCCAGTGTTCCAGCAGAATTTAAGGTTGGGATGATGATGCTGAGGGATGGAAAAGAAATGGATTCAGGCATACTGCGATTTGAAAAGGAGAGGTTGGACCCTTCTATTGACACCACTCTCCGAAACACGTGGAATGGGATCAAGCCATAAAAATCATGTCTTCGATTAAATCAGTAACTTTGCCAAAGCTCAAGCAACACATAGAGGTTCGACTCGAAGTTATTTCAAAACTTGGTGAGGCAGGCTTTGGTGGCACGGGCGTCCCTGCCTGTGGAATTGGGGGTTTTGCACAGGCAGGGACGCCTGTGCCACCAAAGTCCAAAAAAAGGGTTTTAAAATGGCTTCCAGGGTCTTCGAGCGACATCCCTTTACCCAAAGGGGTCGCCCTTTTCCCTCTGCAAAAGCACCGTGACGAACGAGGATATTTCATGGAAGTACTGCGTTTTTCTTTGCTTCGAAGGATTCGTTTTACTCCTCGGCAAATTTCGGTTTCTGAGACACAACCTGGCGTGATCAAGGCATTCCATTTCCATGAGCGCCAGGCAGATCTTTTCTGTCCGCTTGTAGGAAGGTTTCGGATCGTCCTTTTGGATGGTCGTTTGAAGAGTGCTACCTGTGGTTATGGGTATTCGATTTATACAGCACCCGCTCAATCCTTTGTCTTGTATATCCCTCCTCAGGTTGCTCATGGCTACCAAGTATTGAGCAACCATCCAGGGTTGATGTTGTATGTCATGAACCGGGAGTACGATCCTTCGGATGAACATCGTGTGGCTTGGGATGATTCTCGGGTTGGGTTTCCGTGGAATGAGTAAGAGGAAAGGATTTTACCACGGAGGACACAGAGGGCCTGAAGCATGTTTAGAAAACTCTGTGCTCTCCGTGGTGATTCTCCCTAAATAACTCTCAAGGATGGGATAGGGACGATGTATCGGCCACCGCGTGCTCGAAAATCCGACGTGTTTTTTATCATTTCATCTACAAATTTCCACGCTAAAAGAAGGAGATAGTTAGGGGGAGAAGTATGCAAGTGAGTGCGGCTTACGATGGGAAGTTGATTTCCGGGGTAAAGCTTGCCTTGTTTTGCAGGTGTATCATCAACGACATACTCAAAAATATCTTTTCCCATCCCACAGTAGTTGAGAAGGATATTGCCTTTGGCGGAGGCGCCATAAGCGGCAAGAACTTTCCCTCGTGCTTTAAGGCCGTGGAGGAAGGTCGTGAGTTCTTCTTTGAGAAGTGCAACATGCGAGGCAAATCGGAGGTAGGTGCGTTCTTCGTAAAGTCCGAGTTCTTCTTCCCAATTTAACAATCGTTGAATATTGGGGGAGATTCTGTGGGAGCTGTTCCCCGAGAGTCGAGTTGTAATACGAATAGACCCTCCGTGGATCTCAAATTCGTGAGCATTCACCAGGGTTAAGCCATTGGCTTCGAGGATTTGCTTGAGTGGGCGGAGCAGGAAATACGAAAGGTGTTCGTGATAGGCAGTATCGAATTCAGCGCGGTTCATAAAGTTGACCATGTAAGGAACTTCGAAGACAAACGCGCCTGAGGGATGAAGTAGTGAGGTAACGGCTCGCAGGGAGCCCGTTAGGTCGTCAACATGAGCGAGGACATTGGTAGCGACTATTAATTTTGCTGGACCATATTCTTTTCGAATCTGATGGGCAACGGCATCTCCCCAAAACTGATTGAGGGTAGGTAATCCTGTGTTTTCGGTAAGCCGCGCGAGGTTTTGAGCGGGTTCAACGCCAAGGACTTTACATCCTAATTTTTGGAATTGAGAAAGAAGACAACCATCGTTGCTAGCAATCTCGATCACGAGATCGTTTTCGGCAAGGTCGAGGTCACACCAGAGGCTACTCGCCATGCCTTCGCAATGTTGCTGGAAGGTTAGCGAAATTGAGGAGTGATAGTCGTAGTGATGATAAAGGATTTCCGGGTTAACCACGACGCTCAACTGTGATAGCGAACAAGATCGGCAGAAAAGGATTTGGAGAGGAAAGGTAAGTTCTTCTTCTTTTTCTTGGGAAGGGGAAAGGTAGCGGTTAACAAGTGGCATTTGTCCAAGATCCAGAAATTGAACGAGATCGCTACCCCCACAAATCCTACAATGAGTGAGCTTTCGGACAAGATGGTTTGATAAGGGTAAGGAAGTCATTCTATAGGGCACGTTGATGGAGATAAGCGGCGAGGGCCTCTTGCCATGGAGACATCGGACGAACGCCGGTTGCGGTTAATTTGGAAGTATTTAAAACAGAATAAGCGGGGCGTTGGGCGACTTTGTTTTTTGCAGGGGTTGGCATAGGGATAATCTCGCGACGAAGTCCTTGGCACTTGAGAATTTCGGAAGCAAATTCGTGCCAAGAACAATGGCCTGAATTGGTGGCGTGGAAAGTGCCCACAGCTTCTTGTTCTAAAAGCTGACAAACCACCTCAGCAAGTTCAGAGGCCGCAGTCGGTGTACAAACAAGATCTCTACGAACATGAAGGGGATGATTGTTTTGGATCTTTGTGAGAAGCGTCTCGACAAAATTAAGTTTTGTACGTGGACTACGATATCGTCCATAAAGGCCACAAGTTCGAATGATGCAATGACGCGGGTGGAGAAGGCGGATGGCTTGCTCGCCCGCTAGCTTGGAAAGGCCGTAGATATTGAGGGGTGCCGGTGGGTCGTCTTCTTGATATGGGCGGTTTGTTTTTCCATCAAAAATGTAGTCAGTGCTGAAATGGACGAGGAGACTGTTCGTCTCGTGGCAGATGTTTGCGAGGAGAGCGACAGCACCGCTGTTGATGGCAAAGGCTGGGATTGGGTCGGCTTCAGCGACATCAACCTGATTATGTGCGGTACAGTTAAGAATAGCCCAGGGGCAGAGGGCTTGAATCATTTTTCTTACAGCTTGAGCATCGGTGATCTCAATTTCGCGATGGGATAGTGCGTGAACTTGCCATTGCGAGTGGGATTGGCATTGGTGGGTCAGTTCACAACCGAGTTGGCCGCCGGCACCCAAGATTAAAATCCGTCGTTTTTGCATGATGCATCTATGTCAGACAGATTTTTTTGGCAAAATGGAATGTTTCGGAGAAGATAGCTTCGGAATGTTTCGGACGTTCCAGGCATTTTCCTGGAGGAGTTTCTTAACAGAGTTTGGGAGAGTCGGGAGGTCACCGTCCTCAAAATAAGCAAGAGCTTTGAGGGTAATTGCCGGATTGAATTCCTGTCCGTAGACTCCTTGAGCATTAGAGAGCATTTCTTCCAAGGAAATTCCTGTTTTGAGAAGGGAGGCGATATCTTGGTAATCTTTAGCTTGAGCTCGGCTTTGAATAACGCGGACTTTGGTCGCAGCCAAATCTTGTAAGGACGCCACAAGGATATGGTTGTCTTTAGCAATTTCAGGATCTTGGATGCGATTCAATTGGAGCCCGCCAAAAAACGAAAGTTTGATCGATCCATGTCGATGGATTGTAGTGACCAGGGTATTATTTTCACTTTGTAGGCGCGTTCCTTTTCGGAGAAAAGAGAATTTTTGTTCGAGATCGTCTGGATGAAAGGGCTGTGGTGAAAAAAAGTCGAAATCTTCAGAGGGCCGATGCCCCAATCGTAGTGCAAGAGCTGTACCACCGTAGAGAACAAAAGAAGTACCTACCTCATGCAATTCTGGCCACAGCTCGCGTTGTGATTTTGGTAGGGTGGATAACTTTGGTTTGAATGTCTTCATTCAAATTTTCGCTGCGGCAGAGGTGGGATAGGATGAAGATGATAAAAACCGTGCCAGTAATTCCAGGACCGGGCATCAAAGATTCCAGCAGGTGTCTGCTGGAGAGTTGTTTTAAAAGCATCATCTCCGTAGACACTACGAATGGTTTGAATGTCATTCCAAGTACCAAGGGTCATCACCTGGGCAAGAAGCATCGTTTTTTGGCGGAGAGATTCTTCTGGAGATTTCCACCAAATAAGGCGCTTGGCAATTTCATGAAGAGGATCTTTCACCACGATAGACATGATACCATTTGCTAGAGAGCAAGCCAAGTGACGGATGAGGTCACACCTCAACCTTTTCCTGCTCGCGTTTCCGCACAGATTTTGGGAGCGGGCGAGCAACACGACCGCGAGGTTCGGGAGGAGGCGTATCACTTACGGGTTCATCGAGTTGAACTTGGCCTTTGATCGCTTGACGCATTTTCTTGGTTTGTTTTTGGCCGAGGCCGAAGAAGTTGAAATCGGCCAGATGACCGAGTACACGCAACCCACCACGAAATAAATATTTAATGTCATCGAAATTTCGAACCGACGAAATTTGGTTCCAGAGAAAACGCGGTGTGATAAAACTGCTGTAAATACTGCGGGTCATTTCCAAAAGTTCTTCATCGGGGATGGGACACTTCATAATGGGGTCGCGCATTCCGTAGTCGTCCCAGTCTTCAGTCCGTAACCAACCATTTTCTTTGCATTGCTTGAAAAGTGGAGTGCCGGGATAGGGAATACAAAGGGTCGCTTGCAAGGTGTCGATATAACCTTTTTCAAATAGGCGGTAAGTTTTGTCGATCGTACGTTGAGCTTCCTCTTTACTTTCCCATGGATAACCCACCATGCACGTAACGTGAGGCATGAGGCCTGCTTGTTTGGCCATGCGCATAGACTCTTCGAGTTTGCTTGCTTCACCCAGTTTGTGGATGCGGTCGAGGGTTGACTGATTCGCTGATTCTAGGCCGTAGAGAACAAAACGGAAATGGGCTTTGCCCATGAGATTGTAATCTTCCTGGGTCAGAACCCCGGGGATCATGTTACATCCAAGCGTGATTTTTTTGTGGTATCCACGCTTGATGATTTCGTTGCAAAATTCTTTGAGCCAGCCACCTGTAGGGAAAGTACCCGTATCATCAAAAACCTCGCGAACTCCCAAGTCGATGAGATGACCAATTTCATCAACGTGCTGTTGGACCGTTCGACAGCGGAAGTTAGTAAAAGTAGTCGTCCAGGAACAAAACGTACAACGTCCCCACCAGCAATCTCGACCGACCATGGTATAGGTACCTGGGGTATACTTGAAGTTGCCGTTTTCCTTTGAGTAAAGCCACCATTTGGTAAGTTGCCGATCGATCATCGGTAGAGTATCGAGTCCATGTTTTAGTTCGAAGGGTCCTGTGGAAACAATTTTGTCGGTGGGATCATGTTTGGTCCCGCGACCGTGGGGCCAAAAATAGACTCCGGGCTCGAGATCTGCGCCGTGTTCAATGTGAGCGCAGAGATTAAGAAGTGCAAAATCAAAATCTCCACCCGTAAGGCAATAATCAACCTGACAATGCTGGAGCGATTCTTCTGGAAGTGCAGTAATGTGATCGCCCATGAGGACGTATTTAGTACGAGGATACATGGATTTGAGTTTGTCGATGTATTTCCAGTAGCGCTTCACCACAGGTGTTTTGACTTCAATCGCAACGATGTCAGGATCGATTTCGCAAAAGCGACGGTCGAAATCTTCCACAGAATCCATCTGAGCTACACCATCTTCCCAGAAAACCTCGTGTCCCGCTTGTTTAAGGAGTGTTGCAGCATAAGCGGGGACACAGGGATAGATAAAAGTCGGCTTATTAAACCATTGAAACTGGCGATTTTGAGAAATAAGCGGCACACCCTTCTTATCGGGAAGGGGAGGATAAGCGATCATCACTTTGAGAGGCATGGCGATTTTAGGTTTCTGGTTTCTGGTTTCTGGTTTCTAGTATTTGAATTTCAGGCAGACTGGAAATGGCACGTTTTTCTTCCGGAAGACGCTGTGCGATCAACCCACCCAGAAATGCGATGCCATAGGTCACATGTGAACAAAATATGACACAAACTGCTCCGATCTGCAATGGTTTGGGTTTGTCGGCGAAACTGAGTGCAGCAAGGCTCACATATATGACCCCACCGATTACCAGCAACCACGAGGCTGCCAGACTTCCGGCAAGGGTATTGCCAATGAGAAGAATGGTGCCCACGACAAATAACGAAGGAAGAAAATATCGGAAGCGAAGGGAGGTTTTTGGGAAGCGCTTGACGAAGTAACCCCGGTGTAACCCGTAACTCGCCAATTGCTTGAAATGTTGAGCCAATGAGGGGCGACGGTGATGTTCAATCATAGCTTGAGGTTCATAACGGATGCGAAAACCCTTTTGGATAAGCGCTAAACAAAATTCGGTATCTTCGCCCGGCCAAAAATCTGTCCTAAACCCTCCTACAGCTTCAAAAGCGGAACGTCGTACCAGAAGATTACAGCTTGGGAAATCCTCGACATCACGCGCAGTTGTAGGATGGTAACGAAGGCGTTCACTGCCGGACATCATCCACGATTCGTAGACTGCCCCACTGACTTGTGCCCAAAAAGGATCGTCGGGAGGCGTGATTGAGGGACCACCTACAGCTCCAATATGTGAATCTTGGAAATGAACAAGAGCTGCCTGTAACCATCCAGGTTGAGGGTGAGTATCGTCGTCAATGAAGGCGAGAATTTCCCCCTTACTCAGTTGGACTCCGCGATTGCGCTTGCGTGCCGGCGAAATGGGGCCGGTAGCCTCCTGAATGACATGAGGATCGTTCCATGGAAGGGGTTCGTCAGGCAGGATAATCATTTCCATTTCTTTGTCATCTTGATTCAGGCATGCTTCAACGCAGGATTTCAGATATCCCCGGTCACGTTTGAGGGGGATGATGATGCTAATCATATTCATCTAAAAGATGTTTTTGTAGGGGGCATCCCCGCAGCCGCGGGACCGCGGGCCCCTACCGAGGCGAAAAGGCAGGGGGCATAAGATGGGGTTGCTGACCCCGCCCTTGCTGTCAAGAGCGAAGGAGTTTTTCAACAGCCTCCACTTTCGCACGCATACGGCCACGCTTGCCGGGTTGGACATCGATTTTAATAGCTGCGGTAACACGGGGACAATCTTTGAGCAAATCACGGATACAAATCTTGATCAAATTGAGACATTCCTCAAGGCTCCCCTCTGTGATTGTCCCCATGGAGTGCAATTCATTGGGGAGTTTCGATTGTTGGACGAGGTGTGTACAACGTGCCACATACGAACTTATAGACTCGCCTACGCCAATCGGTACAATACTGAATTCCACCAAACAATCCTCTTTCATCATCCAAAGCGTATCCTGCGTTATGGGAAAATTCAAACAGTAGTTTTTTGGGCTTGCTTACTACCAGATAAAAGAAAACTTGTGGGAGGCGACGCCGTCGGCAACCCTGAAATTTTGAAGGAGTTTCCATCGATTGGGAAGAAGAGATTCCCTCGACAACGCAAGTGGTACCTCGTAAGGAAAGGCCACGGCCCAATGATGACCTTCCATTTTTTGATCTTACTTGGCGTAATGTTCTTTCTCTCGGGCTGCGGAAATAATCCGCACCCACCACCTTTGTGCGGGAAAGGACCGGATAACGCGCTTTGGCAGGTGGGTTATCGAGGTTTTCCCGATGATCCACGGAGCCTCGATCCTCAAGTAAGTTACGACACCATCGGCAATGCCGTCATCGCAAACATCTATGAGTGTCCACTCCAGTATCATCCTTTTAAAGTGGATCCTTACGAATTAGTGCCCTGCTTACTTGAAGAAATGCCGAAGCGCATTCAAGAGAAGGATGGAAGAGAAAGTTACTTTTGTAAATTGAAGCACAGGCTTTATTTCCATAAAGACCCCTGTTTTGTGTCTGCCGGTGGAATGGGGCGCGAAGTGGTTGCGGACGATATGGCCTACGCTTTCAAGCGGATTGCAGATCCCCAAGTGGAATGTCCAGTCCTTTCAACCCTTCAAGATTATGTGATGGGATTAAAAGAAGCGTATGAAGAAGCACGCAAAACCGGGAAGTTTGATTATTCCAAACCGCTTTTAGGGGTGGAAGTCATCGACGATTACACCTTCCGTTTGCATTTGCTTAAAGCCTACCCGCAAATTCAATACTGGCTGGCGATGCCCTTTACTGCTCCTGTGCCACACGAAGCGGTGGAATATTATGATGGAAAGATGCACGACGGAAAGGTGCGTGATCAATTTAAATTTCATCCTGTAGGAACGGGGCCTTTTCGTTTGGTAGAATGGCAGCGCAATCACTTCATCCGTTTGGGTCGCCATGAGCGATATACTGCAACGACTTTTCCTCAGGGAGATTGGTCGACTTTAGAGGAAGCGCGCTTTCGTCCTCTGGCGGGGAAGACAGTGCCTTTCCTCGACGAGGTTCAACTCACCATCATTCGCGAGAGCATTCCACGCTGGCTTCTCTTTCGTCAGGGGTATCTCGATAGCACCGGCATTGGTAAGGACATTTTTAATAGCGTGATCAATGTTTCTCAGGAACTAACAGCGGAATATCGAAAACAAGGTGTGCAACTTCACAAAGATGCTGAGCTCGCCACCTTTTTCCTTACATTCAACATGGAAGATTCTGTTGTTGGTAATAATCAGAAACTTCGGCAAGCCGTTTCCAGCGCTTACGATGAAAAACTCGCCAACATCATTTTTCATAACGGGATTTACGAGGACGCTCAACAACTTCTGCCTCCGGGAGTCTTTGGATATCAACCAGGATTTCGTAATCCGTACAAACAGCATGACATCGCTCTCGCCAAAAAATTGCTTGCCGAAGCGGGTTATCCAGAGGGGCATGATATGCGAACTGGCAAACAACTTGAGTTAACATTGGATGTGACAGTCGATGATCCTGAAAGTCGGCAATACGCGGAGTTTTGTAAAAACCAGATCGAATCTCTCGGGATTGCGGTGAAAGTAGAAGAAAATTTATGGGCCCGACAGCAAGAGAAGTTTGATTCGGGCCATTTTCAAATCATCACCTACGGTTGGAATGCTGATTATCCGGATCCAGAAAATTTTTTCTTTTTGTTCTATAGTCGAAACAAGGTACCTCAAGGAAATAATTACGCGCGTTATTCAAATCCGGAATTCGATCGTGTTTTTGAGCGGATGCGGACTATGGACAATACTCCAGAACGTCTTCAACTGGTTTATCAGTTGAATAGAATTCTTACCGAAGATTGTCCGTGGGTGCTTCAATCGCACCCCGTCTTTTTTACTCTTCATCAAGTGTGGTCACCACGGGTCTTTTCTCATCCTCTTCTTGCTGGTGGATTTAAGTATGTGAAAGTGGATGTGGAATTGCGCGCGCAAAAGCAGCGTGAGTGGAATCAACCGATTTATTGGCCTCTTTGGTTGGGTTTTGGCACAGCGATGATCGCGATGGTTTTTGGTGTCTATTGGAACTGGAGACACGATGTTTAACTATTTTATCCGGCGTTTTCTTTATGCTGTGCCCATTATCTTTGGAGTCATGCTGTTGACTTTTTTTCTGTTCTTTGTCGTGCAAACTCCACAAGCCATGGCGAAACGTATCCTTGGGCCTAAAACTTCACCTCAAGCTGTAGGGAATTGGCTTCACAATCGAGGGTACGACAAGCCTCGCTTTTTTAATACCACGCCCGGCCAAAAATTTTTCGACTCCCAGTTTTTTAATCACGTCAAATCACTTGCCTTGTTTGATCTAGGGCGATCCGATGCGACCGGAGAACCGGTTCTCACAAAATTCAAAGAGGGAGCCATTCCCTCTCTTCTCATTACGTTACCAGCTTTTTTGCTAGGGCTTTTTTCCAGTCTATCAATTTCGTTGTTTCTAGTGTTTGTACGCGAGTCACGGATGGATCTAGCGGGGGTCTTTGGCAGTGTTGTCTTCATGAGTATTCCTATCATGGCTTATGTGATTCTCGGTCAATGGCTTGTTGCAGTAAAGCTCTGCTATCTTCCAGCTTTTGGTTTTAACCTCGCCGGCTTCGCGACGGCGAAGTATTTGCTTTTACCCGTGGTGATCTACGTGTTTGCCAGTTTGGGATCGGATGTTCGACTTTATCGGGCAATTTTTTTGGAGGAAATTCATCAAGATTACGTGCGGACAGCGCATGCGAAGGGCGCTTCGAGTGTGCGTGTGCTTTTTGTCCATGTGCTTAAAAATGGGATGATTTCGCTTATCACACTCGTCGTAGCCTCACTCCCGTTTCTCATCATGGGTTCCCTTGTGATGGAGAATTTCTTTGGGATTCCGGGTCTCGGAAATCTTACCATCAATGCCATTCGGACCTCGGATTATGCAGTGGTGCGTGCCGCTGTTTATTTAGGTTCGTTGTTTTATCTTTTTGGTTTGTTATTGACGGATCTCTGTTACGCCGCAGTGGATCCGAGGATCCGGTTCAAATGATTTTGCTTCAAGATCTTTTTATTTTTGTAGGGTTTGCTCTCTTCATTGGGGCATGCTCGGTCTTTTGGCGTGGGGAACGTTGGCAAAGAGCGCGGATACGATTTCGGAGGGACCGTTTGGGAATCATTTCCCTGGGGATCGTTTGTGTTTATGGAGCGGTTGGATTGATGGATTCAGTGGCGGTTCCTTGGCATGTGATCAATGGTCATCATCCTACAATCATCGAGTATGGATTTCGTCATGTACCGCAAGAAAGGGGTTATAGTGCTCCTTGGGCACGGACGACTTATGCAGTGAATCAACCTGAGTTGTTAAAAGGAAGGCATTGGCTTGGGACAGATGCCCTGGGAAAGGATGTTCTCCTTCAAGTGTTAAAGGCATGTCGCACCGCATTGATCATCGGAGGACTTACAAGCTTGATCTATATTCCGTTGGGAACCTTGTTGGGCATTGCGGCTGGTTATTATAAGAAGTGGGTCGACGATATGGTTCAGTATGTTTATAGCACGCTTGCCGCGGTTCCTAACATTCTCCTCTTGGTTGCTATCTTGATGGTGTTAGGAAAAGGATTGGGCCAAATGTCCATCGCGCTGGGGGTTACAGGGTGGGTGGGACTATGTCGCTTGATTCGTGGAGATACCCTTCGTCAAGTCGAACGTCCTTACGTTGAAGCCGCTCATGTCTTGGGACAAACGAACGGGAAGGTGATGGTTCGGCACATCTTACCCAATGTGATGCATTTAGTCTTGATCAACTTTGTCCTTGGGTTTTCGGGTCTTGTGATGAGCGAAGCGATTTTGAGTTATCTTGGAGTGGGCGCACCCGTGGGCACAGCTTCGTGGGGAGTGATGATTGATTCAGCTCGAATGGAACTTGCCCGGGAACCGGTGGTATGGTGGAACTTTGTGTTTGCGACGCTGGCCCTTTTTCTCCTCGTTCTTTCTCTTAACCTTTTTGGGGATTCGTTGCGCCGAGCTTTTGATCCGAGGGCAAAGTAAGGTTTGATGAGAAACTTGCCACAGAGGCGCGGAGAATCAGAAGATCTCACACAGAGCTCGCAGCTCTTCTCTTTAATTTAGGATTTCGGTTTTAAAACACGTTCTTAGCGTACTCCTTCAAAGTTTAGAATGCGTGCCATCACAAAAGGGAGCATGGGCTGTATGCTTGCACTGGCACAAGGCAACTTTCTTTGAGGCGTCTGATGTAAATTGAAGAGGCGAGAGACCTGTCCCTTTATGAGAACCATCACAGAACGGCTGGTTTTTCGAGAGTCCACACTGGCACCACCAGTAAGTTTTAGCTTCGAGAGTTAGAACCGCGGGTTTTTTAGCGGCAACGGTAGGTTCATTCATGGTTGGATCCTTGTTGATGTTGAAAAGCGTTTAATCATCCACCTATTTTTGTTATGGGAAAATTAAAATTTGCGGTAGGTCAAAGATTTTTCACTATACGTGCTGGATTGCCGACAACAACCACATTGGGCGGGACATTGTGGGAAATAACAGCACCGGCGCCTATCACAGAATTTTCACCGATCGTTATTCCTTTTAAAATAATCGCGTTCATACCGATCCAGACATTGTCACCGATATAGATGGGTTTGGTTGGGATGGGCGGACGTTCGCCAAGAGTATAAGGATTTAACAGCATGCAGTCCTTTTTTCGTGCGATAGGATCGAGTGGATGAAAATCTGAGTCTGCAATTCCTACATTCCATGAAATGAGGCAATAACTGCCAATCGTTATTTCTTCTTCGCACATCACAAGGGCACCATACATTAAGGTGTAATCTCCCACCGTACATTGTCCCTTGCCTTTGACCGCAAACGAGCATCCTGCATAAACCGAACAAAATTTCCCAAATCGAACGGCAGGATTTTGAGTGGATTTGCAAAATCGAAAAACTTGAGTAGTCTCTAACCAAAAACCGTCTCCGAATTCCACATTGGATGGCACTTCCCCAGGGTACCAATCGTGTTCGATACGGCGATGGATAACATTGGTTGGCATTCACGAAAGCCTACCAAACGAATGCCTTAGGAAACAGGAAGATCCTCTTTGATTTTCTTTTGCATCTGGGCCTCGTAAAGACGGGCATAGGTACCTTGACGTTGCAACAACTCTGGCCCAGTTCCTTCCTCCACCACGCGTCCATGTTCGAGCACAAAGATGAAATCGCTCATATGAACAGTGGCGATGCGATGCGTAACCATGACCGTTGTGCGGCCGTGCATCAGTTCCTTCAAGGTCTCCATGATACTCGCTTCGGTTTGTGGGTCGAGAGCGGAAGTCGGTTCGTCTAACAACAAAATGGGCGCATTTTTCAGAAAGGCGCGTGCGATGCCGATCCGTTGTCTTTGGCCTACGGATAAACGCACGCCGCGTTCACCAACTTCCGTGTCATAACCTTTGGGCATTTGCATGGCAAATTCGTGGACTCGTGCGAGACGGGCGGCTTGTTCGATTTCCACAATGCCGGCGTTCAGTTGTCCGTAGCCGATATTTTCGCGGACGGTTCCTGCCATAAGCATGGTGTCTTGCAGTACCATGCCGATTTGTGCGCGGAGCGTTTTTTTTTGTAGGTCTCGCACATCGATGTCATCGATTTTTACAGTGCCTTCGCTTGGATCATAAAAACGGGGAATGAGACTCAGCAAAGTAGTTTTTCCTGCTCCTGTACTTCCCACAAAAGCTATGGTTTTTCCTAGTGGGATGTGCAAGTTGATCTCTTTCAAAATCATTTTGGATTCCTCATAACCAAAACTTACATGGTCGAATAGAATTTCTTTGTGCGCTGTTTGGAGAGGACGAGCTCCTGGTCGGTCTTTGACATCTTCTGGGGTATCCAAAATTTCGAATACACGCTGGGCACCTGCAGCAGCTCCTTCAAGTGCCCATGAAGTATAGCTAAGAGTTTGCAGAGGTCCATAGAGCATCGCGAGGTAAGAAATAAAGACTAAGAGATCGCCTACCGTGAGCGTTCCTTCCATGACATGGCGCGCACCAAGATAGATCATGGCAGCGGTTCCTAGTCCCATGAGAGTTCCTATGACGAGTGCGGAAATAACCTGTGTGAAGGTGAGACGCAAATTTGCGTTCAAGCTTTTTAGGCACTGTTCTTCGAAACGATTAAGTTCGTATTCTTCGCGTCCGAAGGCATGGATAATACGAATTCCCATCAGTCCTTCTTGGGTTCGCGTGGTCAGGGCGCTTTCGCTTTCTGAGATCGTTGTGGATTCGTGGCGGATTTGGTCCGCAAAAAAATAAACCGCATACAATAGGATAGGTGCAATTGCCAACGCCAATAAAGTTAATTGCCAATCCATACGTGCCATGATGACCATGGTGCCCAACAGCGTGATGATGGTCGAAAAGACGGTGGAAAAACCTTTGTTAAAGATCGATTGGATTGCTTGGGCATCGTAACTCACCCGATACATCGAATCGCCAGAACTTCGGGTGTCGTGGAATTTCAATGAGAGACGTTGGAGGTGAGCAAAGAGATCGCGTCGGACACGGACCAAAGCTTTGAGACCAATTTTAACCTGGAGATAATTGTGGATGAGATTAAAAGCGCCCCACAAGAGATGAAGGAGTACAAGGATTCCACAAAGGAAGAATAAGAGGCGAAGATTGTGATAACTTGAGCCAAAATGTTGAGTATGACTGTTGCTCCCCAAGACATCATCCACAATGTATTTTAAGGGCCATGGTTTCAAAAGAGTGGTGGCGATGGCCAGCAAGACAAAGACCGAGGCTAGAACAATCGTTGCAGTATAGGGGGTATAATACTGAAGAGTTCGTCGATAGACGGACCATCGTGATGTGGGAGAGGTCATCGGAAGTATGATTTGTACTTGTTCAAACTTGATTTGACACCATTGTATCTATTGATTCACATGATTTTCTAGAATTCCAACAAAGTTCCATGCCTGCAGTTGCGTTGCAGATACGAACTCTGCAATGATATATTGATTACGATGCAAAAAGTCACGTACGCTTCGTTGGGGACGTTAGGAGAAGAATTCCACCGGGAATTTGAAGTCGCAGCAGAGAGATTCCACCACCAGCTTGGACGAACCTATCCGATGTTCATTGGTGGGAAAGCATGGAAGAAAAAGCAGAAAGTTTTTGTGGATGTGAATCCTTCTGATACCCGTGTGATCCTTGGCAAATTTCCTGAAGGAACTTCTCATGATGCCCGACGGGCGATCGCAGCAGCTCGAGCGGCATTTCCAAGTTGGAAGGCCACGGATTGGCAACAACGAGTCGTTTTGTTGAGAAAAGCTGCCGATCTTATTGCACAACATCAGATGGAATTCGCTGTTTTGCTCAGCATGGAGACAGGCAAGAATCGTTTTGAAGCGATTGCGGAAGTCTCCGAGACAGTGGATTTGATTCTCTATTATTGTCGGCAAATGGAGGAACACAGGGGTTACTTCATGACGATGCAGGAGACAGGTTCTGAGCAAACGCGAAGTATTTTGAAGCCGTATGGAGTGTGGGTTGTGATTGTCCCCTTCAATTTCCCAATGGCATTGGGAGTCGGCATGGCAACGGGTGCGCTTGTGGCAGGAAACACCGTTGTTTTTAAACCTGCGAGCGATGCCCCTTTGATAGGTCTACGGATTTACGAGATGCTGCATGGGGCCGGTCTAACGGATGGTGTCTTTAATTTTGTCACGGGCGCCGGTCGTGAATTGGGAAAGGAATTTCTAGGGAATCCCGATGTGGATGGGCTTGCTTTTACCGGTTCACGGGCAGTTGGGATGAATTTCTTGCGGCGTTTCCGAGGGAAATATCAACGTCCTTGTATTATAGAAATGGGTGGTAAAAATCCGACTATCGTCATGCCTTCTGCTCATTTAGATGATGCTACTGAGGGCATATTTCGTTCTGCCTTTGGAATGGGGGGGCAAAAATGTTCGGCATGCTCCCGGCTTTATCTTCACCACGACATCTACGCGTCCTCGATGGAATTATTGGTAGAAAAAACTAAGAAATGTCGGATCGGAAATGCCTTAGCACGGGAAACATTTCTTGGCCCTCTCATCAATGGAAAGGCAGTCCAAACCTATCAGCGTGCGATTTTACGAGGTCGAAAGGAAGGCCACGTGGTGACCGGAGGTGCGATTCTGAAGGAAGGTGATTTTGCTCATGGATATTTTGTAGAGCCAACGATCATCGATCAACTTCTCAAGAAATCTATCATGTTTCAAGAAGAATATTTCGTTCCTATCTTAGCAGTCGCCGAAGTACGGTCTCTTGAAGAAGCAATAACGCTAGCCAATCAAAGTGATTATGGATTAACCGCAGGCATTTTTACTGAGGACAAGAAAGAACAACAAACCTTTTTCGAGAAAATCGAAGCGGGTGTCGCTTATAGTAACCGTCGCGGTGGCGCCACCACTGGAGCGTGGCCCGGTGTTCAATCCTTTGGAGGATGGAAAGGATCGGGTTCGACCGGCAAAAATGGTTTAGGCCCTTATTATGTCTCCCAATTCATGCGTGAACAAAGTCAAACCGTTGCCCAAAAACTTTATTCTAGATGAGTTTTCCTTACACTATCAGCAAGCAAAGATTTCACCCGCCTCCGCAGGAAGCCACGGGCTCCTGTCCGTGGAGCTCCATGTTTTCGCGCAGCCCACCAGAGAGTTTCCGGATGTACCCTACAGCCCTACAGACCCAGGACGCAAGCAAATAGTAATGGAGCCACGATGGTTGCATCGGACTCAATGATATATTTGGGAGTGTCAGCAGCCAGTTTTCCCCAGGTGATTTTCTCGTTGGGTACTGCTCCAGAGTAAGATCCATAACTCGTTGTTGAATCACTGATTTGGCAGAAGTAACTCCACAGAGGAATCTTTTTCTTTCTCAGATCTTGGTGTAACATTGGGACGACACAAATTGGAAAATCTCCGGCAATTCCGCCGCCAATTTGGAAAAATCCCAATGGATGTTTGGAAGTAGCGCATTCGTACCAAACAGCAAGTTCGATCATAGCTTCTATTCCTGTTCGGACCGTATGGGTGTTGTGGATATCTCCCTTGATGCAGTGCGCAGCGTAAATATTTCCAAGTGTGGAGTCTTCCCATCCTGGAACAAAAAGAGGCAAGTTTTTCTTTGCTGCTGCTAAAATCCAACTGTCGCGCGGATCGATTTCGTAAGAACCTTCCAATTGGCCACTCAACAATAATTGATAAAGAAATTCATGAGGGAAACATCTTTTACCATCTTTATCAGCGGCCTTCCAATGTTCGAGGATGAGATGTTCAATACGGCGCATGGCCTCTTCTTCAGGAATACAGGTATCCGTTACCCGATTTAAGTGACGTTTTAAAAGATGCTCTTCATCCTTTGGAGTAAGATCACGATAATGAGGGATCCGGATGTAGTGATTGTGGGCAATGAGGTTAAAGACATCTTCTTCAAGATTTGCTCCTGTACAGCAGATGCCATGGACTTTGTCCTGACGAATCATTTCTGCGAGCGAAATTCCGAGTTCTGCAGTGCTCATCGCTCCTGCAAGACAAAGGAACATTTGCCCACCGTTTTTCAGGTGCTGATGATAACCATCAGCCGCGTCGCACAGAGTCGCGGCGTTAAAATGACGGAAATGTTTGCGAACAAATTCCGAAATGGTTCCTTTGCTCACTTTACAAGATTATCATCAAACTATGGGATCTTACAAGATTCGAACCTGCATTTTTTGATATTTTTTTGCGCGACTTTTTTTTGCGATTGCAGAGACAACATCTTGAAAATGAGTTTTAGATAATTGTTTTCCATAGCATGGAGATGTTTTCCCTTAAAGCAGGGATGACTTCATGTTCTAACCATGGATGTTGTTTGAACCAAAGTTGATTTCGGGGCTAGGGTGAGGAAGCGGAAAGAAATCGGGGAGATAATCGTGATGAGCGCGTACGGTTTCGGCTAGAGAAGATTTTCTGTGGTTTCTCAGATAAAAAGCTTGAGCATGACTTCCCACGAGTAATGTGAGTCGAAGATTTGGCAGAAGTGCACGAAGTCGTGGATGCCATAGTGGTGCGCACTCGGGGCGTGGTGGAAAATCTCCATGTTTCCCTGTACCAGGATAGCAAAATCCTGTGGGAACGATGGCGATACGATGGTCGTCATAAAATTCTTCTCGTTTTAGCTGAAGCCAATCTCGCAAACGATCCCCTGAGGGGTCGTTCCAAGGAATTCCTGTTTCGTGGACTTTTCGTCCGGGGGCTTGTCCAACGACCAGGAGAATCGCGGTTGTGCTCGCGCGGAGAATGGGTTTAGGTCCGAGAGGAAGATGTGCTTCACATGCACGACAAGCTTGGATTTCGCTCAACAATTGGCGCAACGGTTGAATGGGTGCGTGTGGCCAATTTTTTTCAGGTGAAGTCATATCCCCGAAAGCTCCGACAAGTCGGAGCACTCCAAAATCAAATCAATTCCAAGGTCTTTAACGTTGTTTCGAGTTTTTTTCGATTTGCAGCACTGATTTTGCACAATGGCAGGCGATATTCTTCCTCGATACGTCCCATCATAGCGAGAGCAGCTTTGACGGGGATGGGGTTGGTTTCGATGAAGAGATTTTTGAAAAGTTCGTAGAGTTTAGCGTGAAGTTTCTGAGCGGCTAATATGTTCCCTTCACTAAAGGCTTTGACCATGCGAACGACTTCGCGAGGGGCAACATTGGAGGCAACACTAATCACACCTTCCGCACCTACAGCCATGAATGGTAGCGTAAGGGAATCGTCTCCAGAGAGAATCGAAAAGGTTTTGGGCAGAAGAGATCGGAGTTGACTCACCCTCTCAGGAGTGCCTCCTGCTTCTTTGATGCTCGTGATATTCGAACAATCTGTAGCAAGTCGGCGACAAGTCTCTAACCCAATTTCCACTCCGCAACGTCCGGGAATATTATAAAGCACCAGAGGTAGTTTTGTGGCTGCAGCAATCGCTTTGAAATGGCGGTAGAGACCTTCTTGAGTAGGTTTGTTGTAGTAAGGAGTTACTTGTAGGGAAGCGTCGGCACCAATTTTTTCGGCGGCTTCGGTTAGTTCAATAGCTTCTGACGTTGAATTGGCGCCGGTGCCTGCCAGTACTTTTATTTTTTTTCTGGCCGCTTGAACTACCACTTCGATCACGCGAAGATGTTCCTTAAAGTTGAGAGTGGGCGACTCGCCGGTCGTGCCCACAGGGGCTATACCATCCACTCCTTCGGCTATTTGCCATTCGACAAGTTTAACCAGGGTATCTTCATCGAGATACCCTTTTCGGAATGGAGTGACGAGTGCCGTGTAAGTTCCTGAAAACATGAGAAAGAAATTCTTAATGTTTTATGCTTAATTCTCAATGCAATTTCTCAATCCTATATTTCTATACTCCCTTCGAACACAAAATCGGCCGGTCCTTTCAAGAAAACTTCTCGAAATCCTTCACTTTTCTTCTGAAAGCTGACTTCCAGCGTATCACCTCCCTGAACTTTCACAGAAACTGGGGATGCCGACCCAAAAAGAATGTGGCTTACAAGAGCGCTTGCTACAACTCCAGTCCCACAGGCAAGAGTTTCCTCTTCAACCCCGCGTTCATACGTTCGGATACGGATGGTGTTTTTATTTAGAAGTTGGACAAAATTAACGTTTGTTCCTGTTGGTGCAAAGCGAGGGTGGTGTCGAATCTCAGAGCCTAGGGGTCCGACCATAGCCTGATCGGCATTTTCAACGATGATGATGGCATGCGGAACTCCGGTATTGATAGAGCTTACTTCGACTTCACCTCTTGAAAGCCGGATTTTTTCGCGCAGCTTAAGGTTAGTAGGATTGCCTAAGTTGATGCGGACCATCCCACCATCAAGTTCAGCGTGAATCACGCCTGCAAGAGTTTGAAAAGTGACCCGATCGTGGCATGCACCCAATTTTTGGACGAAACGGGCAAAGCATCGAGCGCCATTGCCACACATTTCAGCCTCGCCCCCATCAGAATTATAATAGCGCATACGGAAGTCGGCCCCAGCGGTGTCCGCAGTTTCTACAAGCAAAAGGCCATCAGCACCAACCCCTCGGTGGCGGTCACAGATTTGTGCCATTTGTTGCTTCGAAAGATTGAAGGTATAGGAACGATTGTCGAGGATCACAAAATCGTTTCCTGCGCCATTCATTTTGGTGAAATGAAGTTTCATGCAATGCTCCGAACATGAGGATACTCGAGAATAAGGCGGTCTGTTGTTACAAGCGTCATTCGCTCGAGGCGAGCTGCAGCGATGAGTAAGCGGTCCACCGGATCCCGGTGGATGGGATCCGGAAGTGAATAAGCTTCTTCCATAATTTCCAACGTAATCGGCAAAAGATTCCAGCCATTGGATTCAACTCTCTTACGGAACCACGGCTTCCAATGATCTTCGAGATCAATACGTTTTTTCTGTTGTAAACAGGCTAACTCACCCGCACTTAAGACGGAAACAAAAACGTCTGTCTCAGGGTGCGTAATTTGCTGATAGGCTTGGGCACTCAGGCGTGTTGAACCCTCACAGAAAAAAACCATCGCGTTGGTATCGAGAAGAACACTCACGTGATATCAAAGTCGTCGCGTAGACAATTCCAATCTTCTTCAGGGATAATAGGACCTGTAATTTCCCCGAGAATTTTAATTTTGCCCCTGTCACACCCAGGCACACTCTTGTTCTTTCGTTTGGTTTGCAACGGTGCAATTTTCGCAAAAGGCACATTCCGTTTGCACACCAGGATTTCATCTCCATGCTCAACCATTTCGAGAAATTCGCTCAGCTGATTTTTGAGTTCAGCAATATTCGCCTGTTTGATCATGGCTATCAATATAGCCAAATTTCATACCATGTCAAATGAGCATGGTTTTGGAGTTATCATTCCAGTATTGCAAAAGGCTTTTTGGTGAGGTCTGATAAGATGATATGGAATGGTAGAAGTTGTTGTTGATGGAAACTTTACTTAAATATTGTGCAGATCCTTTTCGTTACCAACGTCGTAAAACACGTGAGGTGAAGGTTGGACATGTAGGTGTAGGTGGCAATAACCCTATCCGGGTTCAGTCCATGACTACTTCTGATACTCTTAATACAACTGCAACTGTCGAGGAAGTGATAGGCCTTGTTAAGGTGGG
>OBEQ012378863.1_pt1 | contig 26697 bp, 24 predicted proteins | sample 1670901 | NCBI WGS metagenome assembly OBEQ01 (sample SAMEA104232315, study PRJEB22302) | groundwater metagenome | biome: forest; feature: aquifer; material: groundwater | place: USA | collected 2011-08-07 | depth 5.4 m | reverse complement strand
GCCCCGGCCACCCCAAGACCCCCTCCCCACCCCCCGGGCCGGCCCCCGTCCGCAACAGCTCGACGCGGGCTCCCGCGTGTCGGGCGAGCTCGATCACGCGTGGCAGCACGCACTCGGCGAGTGACGATCCGTCAAGCGGCACGAGGATCCGGCTCGCATACATCCCAAGACGCTCAGATGTGAAGGATCATCTTGGCGATCGTGAAGTAGATGGCCAGGCCTGTCGCGTCCACGAACGTCGTGATCAGCGGCCCCGACACAACCGCCGGATCGACGCCGAAGCGTCGTGCGGCAATGGGAATGACCGAGGCGATCGTCGTCGACCAGGTGCAGATCACGAGGACCGTGACCGCGACCGTCACGGCAAGCGCACCCATGCTTGCGGCCGGCCGCGCCGCCAGCGCAGCGATTCCATAGATGATAAGCAGCGGAGCCGACACGATGGGACCCAAGACCCGACGCATGCTCATTGGCTCGTAATCACGACGCTGCTCAGGATCCGTGGATTGAACGGAAAATGGTCCGCCGCGACGAATTCCGCCTCGAGCAAATGCCTCCCCTTGGGGACCTCCACCTCCTGGTCCAGCCCATACGTCATCGAGACGTTCTTCCCATCGATGATCAGATGGATGTGCCCTTCGTCTGGTGAGATGGCCGTCGTGGTCTGGGGGACAATGCGTCCTCCAGTGAGTTTGAGGCGGACGCGGACCTTGGATCCCTCCACGACCTGTCCCGACATGGGTTCAACGATCGCGAGCGTCGCCGTGGACCGAATGCGCGGCTGGGCGGGCGCCTGGGATGTCGGCTGCGAACCAGACGAGCACCCGGCGACAAGCAGCGCCAACCACCCCGTCACTATCGCCAGCCCGAGTCGCTTCATGCCACCTCTCACTGTCACCTAGAACTGAATGAGCAAGGTCGCCCGTAGTGGCGCCCCCTGCGGGTCGAAAGCTTCGACATCGAGACGGAGCGGCCCCGCCCCCACCGTTGCATCCGCAATGAAGTGCCCCGCCCCAAAACGGCGGACCGGCAGCACAGTCCCCGTGCGACCAGCACTTGAAGAACTGGCTGCCGGAGTCGCGCGGATCGTGATGTCCCGCGCAATAGTGAGCTCGTTCCCTGTCGCATCGAAATAGGTTACGTGCACCTGCGTGGGCCCCGGCCGTTCCGGATCGAGGTAGATCTGGAGTGAGCGTTTGTCAGGGAAGTCGATCACGTAGAGCGTGGGCTGCCCTGGAGCTCGAATCACCCGGATATGCTGCTGCCGCGGGCGAGTGGTCAGCGTGAAAGGGACCTCGGTCGACCGTGCCCCTCGCTCGATCACGAGCACTACCGTCCATTGCCCATCTAAAGACAGGTTACTCCCTTGCCCTCGATACATCGCGTCTGACTCCGGTACGAGCGGAAGGGTCGATGGGGCAATGTCGGGGCGACCGACAAGTGCAAACCGTAAGCTGACGCGATCGGCCGTCACCGGCGTCGCGGCGTCGAAATCCCGCACCGTCGCGATAAATCGATTGGGCCCCGGGGTCGCGGGTGCGATCTCCAGGGTTGCGCGCACCGATGTTGCAAAGTCATTCCCAGCGAGGATCAGCCGCGCACTCTGCGCAGCGGTGTCCTGCGTATAGGTCGCTGGGGGGAGCACGGTGAGGAATCCCGTCACCACCAGCACCCCCAGCGCAACTGCGAGTTCGGACCCTCCGATTACCCTGAGCCGTCGGAGCGTGCGTTGGGCAGCGGGGATGCTCCAGTACCGATTAGTGGCCCCCAAGGCCGCCAGGATGAGCCAGCACCCGCTCTTGAGCAAGACCAAGCGGCCGAAGGGAGTGGTTAGCAACCGTCCCCATGCTCCCACCGTGTCGACCGCCCGCACGACACCCGTAACCACAACCACACCTAGGGCAATGCCAGCGATCGCAGAGTAACGACGTACGGCCGCGGCCTTCTCATCATCGGGCGCACCGCGAACCGCGACGAGGAGAGCGGCCAAACCACCCAGCCAGACGCCGCCGGCCATGAAGTGCGCCCATTGCAGTACGACCTTCCCTTCACGCCAGCTCGCGGCCGCGCCCGCGTGCCCAGCGCTCACGTGCGCGAGCATGGCGGTACTCGCGCCCATCCCCACCAGGATGAACGCGCGGAACCGAGCCGGTCCGGGCTGCGATACGCCGACGAGGACGATCCCGGCCGCGGCGAGCAGGAGCGGGAGTGCACGCGCCCACAACGCGAGACCGATGGTCGACCCAAACAACTGCGTCCAGCCCACCCCAGCGTCGATCCGCTGCGCCTCGGCGAAGAAGACAAGCCCCAGCGCTGCCAGCACCCAGCAGAGCCAAAGGAGGCGCGGCGCTCCCGGGGGGAGAGGCCGTGCTATCAGCGCCCACACCACGGGACCACCGAGTAAAGCCATCAGCCCAACGTAGAACGCGACCTTCGCCGGGACGGCAATCGGGGACGGGACCGGGCCGCTGATCTCTGCCCGAGGCGCCTCCAGCGGCGAGACACCTACCCCGAAAGCAAACGTGCCCCCGGTCACGTGGCCGTCCACGCGGGAGACCACCCGCCAGCTCAACGTGTACACCCCAGTGGTCAAGGAACCCAGGGCGACCTGCAACGTGTCGGGATGACCGAGCCCAACTGTTGGCTGGCCAGTGCCAGGGACAGGTTTCCCGAGCGTATCAAGCAGCTGGACGACGGCAAACCCCGCTTCAGGCTCCTCGGTGAAGGTCAGGGTTACTACCGCAGGGGCGCGCTGGAGTTCCGCTCCATCCTGAGGGTCCGAGTGCTGCAACAACGCATGCCCATTGGCGGTGAGGACGCCGGTCGCCAATGCTCCCAGCGTCCCCACAAAGACCAGCCCTAACCGGAACGACCAAGACACACCCTTACCCCTTGGCGCGACCACGGCCTCCGAAAAACGCTGCCGCAAGTGCCCCGGCACCTAGCAGGATTCCAACGATTGCGAGGGTCTTACTCGTCCCCGCACCGTCCATGGCCTCACTCGCTGCAGCCTGGACCGCTTCAATCCGGGGGCCCAGCCGCTCGACCCGGCCAGCGAGCTCGGCCCGTGACGGGTCCTTGGCAGGGAACTCAATCTCGGAGGTGTCACTTGCGCAATCGAACGTCTTCTCGGAGCAGGTGAACGACTGATCCACTTTTTCGCCCATGATAGTACCGATGAAGTGGAAGATGTACGTACCCGCACGCGTGGGGATGAGCGAGGCGCGGTAGTCGCCCGGCCGACCGAAGGTCTTGCCGAACGCGGGGTCGAGGGACACCGGCCCGATCTTCTCATTTCCGAACATCACTTCCACCTTGAGGGTATTCCCGAGATCGAGCACGGGTTTTCCCGAGGCGGAAAGAATCAGCTGCACGCCGTTCTTGAACCCTACGAATGTGGGCTCGTCCGCCCACCCAACTACCATCTCGATGTGTCCGAGATGACGGTGTTCGTGGGCGAATGCGACCCCGGACAACATCAGCGACAGAAGTACAGTTAAGACCCAACTGAAAGAAACGCCAAGCGCCAAAGATTTCCGCTTCATGACCTAGTCCCTCCTCCGTATGCGCGAAGCACGAACTCCCGCGCGAACACTGAGAAACACATGACACTGGTCCCGCCCGACGCCACCTGTGCATGCGCCCTGGACGTGCGACAGAAAACACTCAAACCGACCCGCTAGGAGGGGGACAGTGGAGGGGCTCTGGAGGTGTACGGCCAAAACAGCTTCTGGGGAAGTCGTCTTGACGGATCGAGTACCAGCCATCCAATCAGAGTCGCGATGACGAGGACCGCGGGCAGATTAGCGGCCACAAACCCCAACTTCGCTTGCCCGAGGCCGATTTGCTCGCCAAAGGGATGCGGCTTGGCAGGATCGGTGACGCCATGAATGTGCGAGACGACGGCCACCGCCAAGCCAAGGACCACTGCAACGAGACCGATGGCGAGGGCCCGCCGCATCCTCATGCGCGCCACACCGTAACGCACCGAGATCGTAGCCGTAGCCAGCTCACGATGGTCGTACCCGTCGGGGGTGAGAGGAACCTGCCCTCGTGCCCCAGTTCTGCAAATTATAGCATAGGCATTTCTCCGAACTCCGCGCTCATGCCTCAGCGCCCACCGATCTCACCCCCTCGCAGGTCGGGCGCGAACGCCTCCCCCCGCAGGCGGGAGACCGGTTGATGGCGATGGCAAACAGAGCTTCGCCGCGCTGTCTCCTGATTCTCGCCCTCACCATCAGCCTCTGGATGGTGAGGGGCTCGTTTGCCGCCGGCCACAGTGTCCTGGTGCGCGCGGAGCCGCCGCCAAACGCCGCACGCGAGGTCGCACCGCGCGAAGTTCGACTGTGGTTCACTGAACCGATCGATCCACCGTTTAGCACGGTGACGGTCTTGGACGCGCAGGGGCGCCAGGTCTCCGGCCCTCCCACCGTCTCCGACGACCGGCGGCAGATGGGAACAGTGGTTGGGCTCTTGACCCCGGGCCCCTACACCGTGAAGTGGCGCGTCCTTTCCACCGTCGATAGCCACCCCACCACCGGGTTCTTCCTCTTTGCGATCGGCCTGCCTACGGCCCTTGGACCCGAGAGCGGCGGCATGGCGGCGCCACAGCCAAGCTTCGTAGCCGTCCGCTGGATTGCACTGCTTGCGGCGCTTCTTCTCACCGGAATCACGCTGTTCCCTCTGGCCGTCTTCAGACCCGGCTTACGAGGACTCGACCCGCTCACCGGCGCACACGTGCGCGCGCGCCTCACGTATCAGCTCGGAGACCTCATGAGGGGCTGTGCCGTTCTGGTGTTTGTGACTACCGTCGCAGAACTGTTCCTCACCGCGGTGGTGGTGTTTGATGCCTCGCCCTCCGATGTCCTCTCACGCGGTCTTCTCTGGCCGTTGCTCGCGGGGACCCACATTGGATGGAGTATCTTGGTGCGAATGCCGCTTGCCCTCCTCATTCTGCTGCCGGCAGCGCGGTGGGGACAGATCCTCCAGTCAATCGGCCTGATGCTGGGTGTCGGGATCGTTACTCTCGCGGTGTTGTTCCGAGGACCTGCCGCGCTCGCCGACCCGAGTCATGTCGGCCACTTGACCCTCATCGTCGGCGTCCCTGCCCTCTATGGACTCGTCCAGGCCGTTCGTCAACCCCCCCAGACGAACTGGATGCCCCTACTCGCCGCGGGCGGCATTCTCGGAGGCCTGACCTTGACCGCGCATGCCGTGGGCAGCGGTGGGACGGCCATGGTCGCCGATTGGCTACATCTGAGCGCCGCGGGAGCCTGGCTCGGGGGACTCGCCTCGCTTGCTGTCGCGCTGCGCAATGACCCCCTCGAGGGAACGCCCCAGGGCAAGATCATGGTGAGGCGATTCTCGACCCTGGCTGGCCTTAGCCTCGCGATCCTTACCGCCACTGGCGCCTACGCAACCTGGCTCCACGTGCCCACGCTACACGCGATGGTCCTTACCGCCTATGGCCAGGCTTTGCTCGTGAAGCTGGTCTTTGTCCTCCCGCTCATCTGCCTCGGCGCGATCCATCACGTCGTCGCTCGCCGACGACTGGAGGCGTTGACCGGTGCTGAACTCATCAGGCAACAGCGACGTCTGCGCGTGACCCTCGGTGTGGAAGTCGCGCTCGGGGCCGCGGTCCTGGCCGCGACGGCAGTTCTGACCCAGCTCCCACCAGCCCGGACCGTCTTTCCTGCAACCGCGTCATGCGAGATTGCGGACAAAGTGATCACAAAGGCCCCGCCCCTCCGACGCTCGCTCGTGGCGGCACTTCCGTCACTTCCACTCGAATGCGACCTCCCCTCAATGCTCCCCCTCGCACACCTACAGACGGAGGAACCCGCGAGATCGTGGGGGAAGAAGATGGTGTCCACTTGACCTACAATCGTAGAGCGATGTGAGCCGCACGAGTCGGCTCCAAAGGGAGGCTATAGGATGTCTAGAGTCGTGCATTTCGAAATCCCTGCGGATGACCCCAATAGGGCGTCGGCATTCTACACTGCAGCTTTTGGCTGGAAGTTCCAGAAGTGGGGCGGCCCGCAAGACTACTGGATGATTGAAACCGGCCCCAAAGATGTACCGGGCATCAATGGCGGCCTGTACAAGCGGCAACCGGGCCAGACCAACTACGTCAACACCGTTGACGTGGCATCACTTGAAGAAGCGATGGGGATGGTCACTCGAGCCGGCGGGAAGATCGTCATGCCCAAAACCACTGTTCCCGGGATAGGCTACTTTGCGTCCTGCCTGGACACCGAAGGGAACACCTTCAGCATCATGCAATTCGACGACAAGGCGAAGTGAACCACCAAGACCCTCTCCGATTCTGACGTCGGGTAAGACGATACAGGCCCGCGCTCAGTGTTTAGCGCGGGCCTGCTCCTATCCTGCGAGAGTGGTCTGGCGTCTCTTGGCGATCAAGGGGACAAGCCCAACCAGCGGACAGCGTTCTTCCAGTAGACCTGGGCCAAGATTGAGGAGGGGAGTTTGATGCCGCGCAACTGTGGCGTCCCCTCGACATCCGGATCGTCGATGGGCAGCTCACAGGCAAGGTCCGTCTCCCAGAACATCTGATGGATCCAATAACGTACCGTGTAGCGTTCGGGCTCCGACTCGTCTCGCACCACCTGGTCCGTCCCGAACAACACCCGGTCGGCATAGCGGGTAAAGAACGCCCGCGCCGCGTCAGGTTGGCGCCCGAGCTCCCGGACCATCCACCGGGTGGCGCTGGTATCTAATGAAAGATTCGGGTAGCGGTCGAGCAACCGTCCCAGGTGCGCGAGGTCTTCGGGATGGCCGCCCATGTGGGCTGCGAGGAAGGGAATCGTCCGGTACTGCGTCAGACGCGTCTCGAGTTGATAATACTGCTCGGCCTTTGTCCCATAGGTCGCGCGGTCAGTATATTTGGTCCGAAACCAGAGGTCCGGATCAGCGATGTGGACGAGAACCCGGCGCCCATGCGCGGCGATCGCGTCGAAGATGGGATCCAACAGTGGGGCATCGAGGTGGAGCCCCTTGAACCGTTCGTAAATGCGGGGGGCAAACCACAGTTTGACCACCCGGACATCGTGGGTGGCGGCGCGGGCAATGAGTGCTTCGTTCTCTGCGGCAAATTGCGCGGGGTCGGTGCGATGATCCCACAGGAGCGTCGTGGCCAGCAGGACCTCGTTCGGAAACCGCTCCCGCTGTCGTAAGCCTTCATCCAGCGGGCTAATCCCCAACAGTTTTTGCACACCGTAGATCCGCGCCGCTTCGACCAGTTCGCCGACCTGGCTCCGATTGACATGCGTATGGATGTCCACGACCGAGGTCTGGACTGTCCGAGGTGAAGGGGTTCGAAACCCTGCGCGCCGGGCAAGCTCAAGCATCTCTGGCATCGCCAAGGTGGGTTCGCGCTGCCGGACCTTCGCGCCTGTCGGACAACGCTCGTTCTGCAACATGATCCCCTAGGGGTGGCGCCCCATGGCAGGGGCAAACCGCTGGAGCGGTGGGGATGGGGAATACTCAGGACGTGGCAATCGTTCTGGTAAGAGTGGATGGTTGGAGACATCACGTGAGTCCTCGTGAAAGGGGAGACGATTCATGGATCTTGCCCTACTTATCCTCAGATTGACCGTAGGACTGCTGGTCGCGGGTCACGGGGCGCAGAAGCTCTTCGGCTGGTTCGGAGGGCATGGCGTGACCGCGACGTCGGGTTGGCTCGGCTCGATCGGATTCCGCCCTCCGCGCGCGTGGGCGCTGCTCGTGGCGAGTTCGGAGTTCTTTGGCGGCGTCCTGTTTGCCCTGGGCCTGTTGAGCCCGCTGGGTTCCGTCGGCATCGGGTCAGCCATGCTCATGGCGATCACCAAAGTCCACTGGCCCAAGGGAGTCTGGGCAAGCAATGGGGGCTTTGAGCTGCCGTTGACCTACCTGGCTGTGGCGGTAGCGATTGGGCTGACGGGCCCCGGGGCCTTCGCCGGGGATACCTTCCTTGGGCTTGTGGTACCGGGGACGATTACCGCGGTCGGGGTTATTGTAGCCATCGCACTCTGGGTCATTGGGTTGACCAGTTCGAGTAGTCAGCCACAGGAAGTCAAGACAGTTCGGTGAGTGGAACCGGGAACCCCGTCGGGGCGATTTTCGCCCCCCGGACGGGGACTGACCGGACCCCGTCTCGGGCAAAGTAAAGCAGGGCTAGGATGAAGATCCTGCATCAAATCTCTATCATCCCTGTTGTCGGAGCTCCCCACTGTTGGAGTCCGGGACGACAACCTAAACCTGCTGACGCTCGGCTCCGTCTGTCTGGGTGGCAGATGTAGTGCGATAGAAGATTTATGGAATATCAACAGAGAGGCAACTTTTTCTCGGCTGGCACGAAACCTGCTTCATATGAGATACACGATTGAGATACACGATCATCCGGAAGGATGAAAAATCAGGCAGCACAACAACAGGAAAATCTGTAGAAGAGGTCGTTGCGACCATCACGCTATAGAAGGAGGTGAACCCCAATGCAGTCCAAGATCGCTCTCTTGGTGCTCAGCATCATGTTGCTCAGCGCGGCCGTAGCAGTGGCTGCTGGCCCTGCTTCCGACTTGGATGGCGCCGACGAGATCGCGCTCAGCCAGGCGACACCGCCTCTGTACATTTCGACGAGCGTGCCGTCCTCGTTCCCGGCTGGCACGGCGCATGAATTCGTGGGAGATAACTAGTCCTCGCGTCTCGATCCCGAACCGTTACGGCTGTGTCGGAGGTCTGACCCCTCCAACACGGCCGTAACCCTTTTTCAGCGGTGCCGCTCCCGATTGATCTCCCACACACATCAAGATCGGCTGGTCCGTGCGCGACATGAGTAGATCTCATGACGCTATGATGCAAGTTTGCGTGAGAAAGTTGTCATTTCGGAGAGGAAAAACCCATCCCCCTGCCGATAGAGTAAGAGGCAGGGTGCCCAGCGGGGGCAGGATGAACCTGCCGCCGTCGCGAACCAATAGACCAACCCCCCCTGTTTGACCTGGCGCCCGTTCGACCATCCCAGCGGTTCCACGTTTGTCCACGCCTCATCTCACATTGCGCCGTACGCTGAGCTGGGTGGTGTGGATCGGGTTACGTGGACGCCCTGATGGCGCGATCCGGGGGGGACGCTCGTTCCGGCAAGGTGGCGAGCGCTACCGGGGGTTCCAGGTCGCGATCACCGATCGGTCGCAGTTTAGTCCAGTCTGATCGAAGGGAGAGCCCTTTGCACTCTAACGCTCGAAGAATACTCACGTGCCTGCTCCTGGCCACTCTCTTCATGATCGATTATTCCCGGCTGGGGACCACACTACGGTCCGCTCGCACCGTCCAGGTGCACCGCGCAGTGCTCACCGCCGCGCAGCAGCCGGCACGCCCGCCGTTGGTCGTCGCCTACTACGCTGAGCGGAATCTCTATGCGTGGAAGACGTTGCTCACCGAGAGCCGCCGGCTCAGCTGGATCATCACGACCAATTACAGCTTTGTGGATCTCCGCGGAAATCTGCGAGGATCCCACGATCCGACCGTGGTGACCATGACCCACCGCCTTGGATCCAAGGTTCAATTCCGCGTGGCCAACCTCGCCGGAGGGGGCTTCGACCGGGACATCGCCCATGCCATCCTCACGCAACCCGCACCGCACGCTCGGGCGCTGGCGAGCGTGCTCCGCGTCCTGGATGTGCACAACTACGACGGCGTCAACCTGGACTTCGAGAACGTCTCCCCCAAAGATCGCAACGCTTTGACGCTGTTTGCGACCAAGCTGAGCACCGCGGTACGATCGCGCGGGAAGACGCTGTCGATTGCAGTCCCGGGCACGACCAGTGACCAGCCCGACAACAACTGGAGTGGCGCGTTCGACCTCGTAGCCCTCGGCCGCGTCAGCGATGCCATCATCGTGATGGCCTACGACGAACACTGGAGCACAAGCTCGCCGGGACCGGTCGCAGCGTTACCCTGGGTGGAAGCTGTAGTCCAGCACACGGCGCGGCAAGTTGGTCGAGAGAAACTCCTGCTGGGCGTCGCGTTCTATGGATACGATTGGCCGAAGCGCGGGTACGCCGAGGGAGTCTCAATGCGGGAGGCGGTCAGTCGCGCCACAATTGCGCGGACTCCGATCCTCTGGGACACGCGAGGACACGTGCCCTACTATAAGACGGCCCACCGAACGGTCTACTTCGAGGATGCGTACAGCATCGAAGCCAAGCTCACACTCGCGACCCGCCAGAGGCTCGCCGGCATCGCGGCGTGGCGTCTAGGTCATGAACTCCCGGAGGTGTGGGACCTGCTTGCAACCTATCAGCAAGACCCGCAAGCCCTAACATCCCGCAATCTCACTCGCAAGGCCTCCGCTTCGCGCAAGCCAACGGCGATGCTTCCCGAACTTCTTCGACTCCCCCTCGTGCGGTAGTCGTTCCACGGCCCTTCCGCTCTCCCAAGGGCAGAAGCGGGGTGGGCGCCTGGGGACTCGGAACGAGACCTACCGGGTATCACACCCTTGTGCGATGTCCCACCGACCGTCGAACACATGTCAGGAACGGACAAGGGAGCACAGTGGAGCGGAACCGCCGAGTACGCACACCGGGCTGGCGAGGACACATCCCACGACCTGCTTTAGTGGAACGAGAGCACCAGCAAGGCCACGCTGACGCGCTCGACTGCTTGCTAGCGATTTGGATCGCGGAGGCAATGCTGGACGAATTCGTCACCGGAAAGGCGACGGCAACGCGGTGGTGCCGGCTCGCCCCCTCCCACCCGAAGCGGCGCTGCCGACCGACGAAACCCATTCAGTTCGCGCCGGGCCCCGAGCACTAGGGCTTGGGGGATCCGCGCGAGCAGCAACACGGACAGCCCCCGCCTTTACATTGCTCGATCGAACTTCCTCTGCGCGAGAACCACTGACAGCGTTCGTAGGCTCGACCGCAGTCTGCCCTCGCTAGGGATGCACGCGCTCTGCTGCCTTGTGAATTGCCCGCTTCGTGTACACGCGGGCGAGGTGAGCCCGGTACTCGGCTGAGGCAAAAATATCCTCGTTCGCCTCGACTCCCTTCGCCGCGTGCTCCGCCGCCGTCGCAACGGTCGAGGCGTCCAATGCTTTCCCCACCAACAGGGCCTCAACGGCTGGGGCTCGGTAAGGGGTCGCTGCGACCCCGGTGATCCCAATCCGCGCGCGGCTACACCGCCCCTGCGCGTCAACGGTGACCACCGCAGCGACGCCGACGACCGCAAACCCAGACGCGGGATGGGGAAACTTCAGATACGCACTCCCCGTCCGCGCCGCGAGGGCGGGGATCCGGACCTCGACAAGGATCTCATCGGCGCTCAACGCCGTCGACAGCACCCCGGTGAAGAACTCGGCCGCGGCAATGGTGCGTTGTCCCTTCGGGCCTTCGGCCACCATCGTAGCTTCGAGGGCGAGTGCCGTCGCCGGATAGTCCGCTGCGGGATCGGCATGCGCTAAGCTTCCACCGATTGTCCCCCAGTTCCGGACTTGGACATCGCCGATCTGGGCCGCGGTTTCAGGCAGTATCGGGAGGCGGGCCTTGAGCGGGGCGGAGGACTCCACCATCCAATGCGTGGTCAGGGCGCCGATGGCGAACGCCCCTCGATCGTCCTTGATGTATCGGAGTTCGGCAAGACGTCCGAGATCGATGATGTCGGCCGGCCGTGCCAGCCGTAGCTTCATCATCGGCAACAGGCTGTGACCCCCTGCCAGCAACTTCGCCTCGGGGTAGGCTTGCAAGAGTTGGAGGGCTTCCTTCAATGAGCGCGGAGCGTGGTAGGCAAATTGCGCTGGGATCATTGCGGGGTCACTCCCGGCATGCGACGAGGTGCGGACACCTCCCAGATCTGGGGGATGGCCACGTCAGTCCGTCCCCCGGGCCGTCGTAGGGCGGGGCGCCGCGGGGCCCATGGGAGGCATGGCGGCGATGTGCCCTTCCTTCATCTTCTTCGCCGCGTATTGAATCGAGTTCACGATGTGCTGGTATCCGGTACACCGACAGAGGTTCCCGTCCAGACCGTGGCGGATTTCGTCCTCCGTCGGCTCAGGATTGCGTGCGAGGAGTTGCACGGCCGTGAGCAACATCCCTGGCGTGCAGAACCCACATTGCAGCCCGTGCTCTTCCCAGAACCCTTCTTGAATGGGGTGTAGCTTGCCATCGTGCGCGAGGCCTTCGACCGTGAGCACTTCCCCCCCGTCAGCTTGCACCGCGAGCACCGTACAAGACTTCACCGCCATCCCGTTGAGGACGACGGTACAGGCTCCACAACTCGTCGTGTCACAGCCGATGTGTGTGCCTGTCAGGGCTAGGACCTCCCGGAGGTAGTACACCAAGAGCAACCGCGGCTCGACCTCATGGTCTGAGGCCACCCCGTTGACCTTGAGCGATATCGCATGCTTCACCGACTCATCCTCCCGTGCAGGCTAGACCGTGCACTGGGGTCCGCGTACGAGCCTGATCGTGGGACCGAAGGCAGGACCTGCGGGCTCTCACGGGGTGCAGGCCCACACTGCACACCCGTCCTCCCGAAACCCGCGCGGACGGGTTGACGACAATGCAGGGATCCGCGAAACCGCCACCGTGGGTTGCGATCCTCGTGAACCCCGTGTCAGTTCTAGGACCAACCGGAAGATCCTCCCAAGGAGGTGTGCCTTCCCGGATCGATTGGACACCTTCCCATCCCGAACAGAACTGCAGGGGTCAAGACGCATGTGGCGTATCTAAGGGACCAGCGGAACCGGAGGCGCCCATCGGCGCCGTCTGTCATCGACAAGACCCGCCGCACCCGTGGGCCTCACGGACGCGGCAGTAGTCCGACCGCCTGGAGGTGACATGGATGCAACAGGCACCGAGCCCAGAGCATCGTCTCATCGCCGCGTTAAGCTATCCAATCTGGATCGTCGCGGTGGTCGCACTTCTCACGAACATGAAAGAGGACCGCTTCGTTCGGGTCCACGCGATCCAAGCCCTCGGTCTCTCGGTCAGCTGGCTCATCGTCTATGTCGCCCTGGCGCTCGTTCGGTTGTACGCACTTGCCCCTCTCTTCTCGCTCCTCTTCTTCGTCCTCGCCCTCTATTACGCGTACCAAACCTACCAGGGACAGGTCTTCCGCATCCCGATCGTGAGTGATGTCACCTCTCGGTACACTGGCTAGCGCACCGACACGCGCGCTGCTACCCGTGCCCCCTGGGGGAGCCGCACGCGATCAGACTTGCCGTTTACGCTCCTCATAGTTCGGGAGGAGCCTGGGGTAGGCTTCGTCCATCAACGGGGACGAGATCATGAAGTCGGCCGACGCTCGGTTACACGCGACGGGGATGTTCCACACGACCGCGAGTCGGAGGAGCGCTTTCACGTCGGGGTCGTGCGGGTGCGGTTCGAGCGGATCCCAGAAGAAAATAAGGAAGTCGATCTCACCCTCGGCAATCTTCGCCCCGATTTGCTGATCTCCCCCGAGTGGCCCACTTCGGAACTTGACGACTTCTAACGCGAGTTGTTGTTCCAGAAGCTTGCCCGTGGTCTCGGTCGCGAAGAGCTCGTGCTGCGCTAAGAGCCCTTTGTTGAACCTCGCCCACGCTAGGAGATCATGCTTCTTGTTGTCATGGGCGATCACGGCGATCTTCTTGGTGCGCTCCATGACCATCTTGGTCACCATGTGGTGGCGCGCCTCCTCAAATTTCATTCCCACGACTGGAAGGGCGCAGGGACGATTACGCTCTGCGCCCAGCCGACAAGATCCCCCACGGTCGTCGCGAGCCTCTTGATGCTTTCCACACGCGCGGGCGTCCTCCCCACACCTTCTTTTGTGCTCTGACCAACTCGACGGCGGCGCCCCGCGCGGATGGCCAAACGTACCACGCTCCCTCCGGATGCCCTCACGAGAGGTCAGATAGGAGGCGGCAGCGAACCTCCCAACGGGAATGGAATCTTGAGGCCACATCCGAGAGGGATCATAATGACGCGCATAGTCGCTAGTCTCGTGATTGCTGTGTTCTTGGTGGCGGGAGTCGTCTCCCCCGGGGCGACGGCCGATCGCCTACAGACCGCGCAGGCCCCAGGGCGAGTGCAAGTCGAGTTCTGGCACGGGTTCACACGACCACTGAGCGACATTCTGGAAGGAGTCGTTGCCAGCTTCAATGCGTCCCAATCGAAGTACCAGGTCAACCCCGTCTTCAAGGGATCGTATCCCGAGACCATGGTCGCGGCGATCGCCGCGTTTCGCGCGGGGAACCCCCCGCACATTGTGCAGATGTTCGAGGTGGGCACCGCGACCATGATGGCTGCCGGCGGAGCCATCAAACCCGTCTATCAGTTGATGAAAGAAGCGGACATCGCCTTTGACTCGCGCGGCTACCTCCCCGCCGTCCGCGGCTACTACAGCTCCTCCGACGGCCGGCAAATGTCGATGCCCTTCAACAGTTCAACCCCGATTATGTGGTACAACAAGGACGCCTTCCGCAAAGCGGGACTCGACCCACAGAAACCCCCACGGACGTGGGCCGAGCTCCGCGCAGCCGCGCAGAAGCTCCACGCGGCGAATGCGACGCCCTGTGCGTTCACCACGGCCTGGCCAACCTGGGCGCAGCTCGAGACGTTCGGGGCCATCCACGATGCGCCGTTCGCGACGAAGGGCAACGGGATGGATGGTCTGGACGCGAAGCTTACGATCAACGCCCCCCTCTTCGTCCGCCATCTCCAGCTCCTCCTCGACATGCAGAAAGAAGGAACGTTCAAGTACGGGGGACGAGACTCGGCTGGGGAAGGAGCGTTCGTCTCCGGGGAGTGTGCGATCATCCATACGTCGTCGGCGTTCCGCGGGCGCATCGTGCGCGAGGCCAAATTCGATTGGGGCCCCGCGTACTTGCCCTACTACGAGGACGTTCCGGGGGCGCCCCGGAATTCGATCATCGGGGGAGCCAGCCTCTGGGTCATGACCTCTCCCCGCCGTACGGCGGATGAGTACAAAGCCGTCGCCGAGTTCTTCCGCTACCTCAGCCGACCTGAGGTGGACGCAAAGTGGTCGATGGACACTGGGTACGTTCCGATCACCTTCATCGGCTTCCAACTCGTCCAGGCATCCGGCTTCTATGAGAAGAACCCCGGCACCGACATTCCTTACAAGCAGCTCAGCCGCACCATCCCCACCGCGAACGGCCGGGGCCTGCGACTCGGGAACATGCCCGAAATTCGGGTGATCATCCAGGAGGAAATGGAGAAAGCGTTCCAGGGCCAGCAAACGGCCCAGCAAGCGCTCGACAAGGCAGTGCAACGCGGGAATGTCATTCTCGCCAGGTTTGCGCGGACGGCCACGGGACAATAGCCGGCGTGAGTAACCCTGCAGTCCCACTAGCGCGGGCCCGGGTCCTGCTCAGGTAGCGGAACCGGGCCCCGCTGGTCCCTCGCGAGTATGCAACGACGCGTCGTCTTCGACAACAAGCTGCTACCCTACGCGCTGCTTGCGCCGCAACTCCTCGTTACCCTGATCTTCTTCTTCTTGCCTGCGGGGCAAACGGTCTACCAAGCGTTGATTCGACAAGACCCCTTCGGGCTGACCACGCGATTCGTCTGGTTCGCGAACCTTGTCGATGTCCTCAGCGACCCCCTCTATCGGGCGTCGTTGCGGACCACCCTGATCTTCTCCACCGCGGTGATTGCCATCGCGATGTCTGGCGGCCTCCTCCTCGCGGTGATGGCCGACAAGAAGATCCGAGGCGCGGGCTTCTACAAAACCATGTTCATGTGGCCGTACGCTGTGGCCCCGGCGGTTGCGGCCGCGCTGTGGCTGTTCATCTTCCACCCGGCCATCGGGATCCTGGGACGCGCGCTCAACGAAGCGGGGATCAGCTGGGACTATGCGCTCAATGGCCCCCAGGCCATGGTGTTGATCATCTTGGCCGCGTCGTGGAAACAGGTGAGCTATAACTTCATCTTCTTCTTGGCGGGCTTGCAGTCCATCCCCAAGTCCGTGATGGAGGCTGCCGCGGTGGATGGCGCGGGACCCGTGCCCGGGTTCTGGAAAATCGTCTTCCCCCTCTTGTCGCCGACGACGTTCTTCTTGTTGACCGTCAACGTCATCTATGCGTTCTTCGACACCTTCGGCGTGGTCCATGCACTCACGCGCGGGGGGCCGGCCCAGGCGACGGACACGCTCATCTACAAAGTCTACACTGACGGGGTCGTGAACCTCAACCTCGGGGGGTCGGCCGCTCAGTCCATGATCCTCTTGCTGGTTGTCATCGTGTTGACCGCCCTTCAGTTTCGGTTCGTCGAGCGGGGGGTGCATTACTGATGCGCACGAGTTCACGCCTGCTTGGCGGGATCCCGCATCTCGCCCTCCTCCTCGGGGCGGCGATCTTCCTGTTCCCGGTCTACATGGCGCTGATTGGGTCCACCCACGACGCAGGCACGATTGCGCGGGGGCACATGCCCCTCACGCCGGGCGCCAACACTATCACGAACTACAGTCAGGCCTGGACCTCTGGGCAGGGCGAACGCCAGCGCGGCGAGCCCGTGCGACGCCTCATGCTCAACAGCTTCATCATGGCGCTCTCCATCGCGGTGGGGAAAATCGCCATTTCGATCCTCTCCGCCTACGCAGTGGTGTTCTTCCGGTTCCCGCTTCGGATGTTCTTCTTCTGGATGATCTTCATCACGCTTATGCTTCCCGTCGAGGTCCGGATCATACCTACCTACAAGGTCGTCACCGACCTTGGGCTGATCGATTCGTTCGCGGGGCTCACCATCCCGCTCGTCGCCTCGGCGACCGCGACGTTGATTTTTCGCCAGTTCTTCCTCTCGATCCCCGATGAGTTCGTGGAGGCCGCCAAGATCGACGGCGCCGGCGCGCTCCGCTTTTTCTGGAGCATCTTGCTCCCCATTACCCGGACGACGATTGCTGCGCTCTTCGTGATCCTCTTCATCTACGGATGGAACCAGTACCTATGGCCCCTGTTGATCACAACCAGTTCCGGGATGGAGACCATCATCGTGGGCATCACGAAGATGATCGGCACCGCCGAAGCCTCCACCGACTGGCATCTCGTCATGGCGACGGCTATCCTCGCGATGCTCCCGCCGGTTGCGATCGTCATCCTCATGCAGCGCTGGTTTGTCAAAGGGCTGGTCGAAACCGAAAAGTAACACCCACGCCGTCCCGCAGATGCCGGGGTCTACCACGAGACCTGACGGTGGGGGTTCGCTCAGCTCGCGCGACAGGGTGGGCGGGAACTGGCCAGCGCGTGCTGGACCTCACCCAACGCCGAACGGTCTCGCGCCACGAGCCCCTCCCACGTCTCCCGCTGACGCGTTCGTTCCGCAGTGTCCCAACGCAGCTCCTCTGTCATCAGGGCAGAGACGCGGTCTACGGCTAGCGCTCCTGCATCGTCGGCGACTACGCTCAATCGACTCCGCACGATCATGAAGTCCGCGAGCGAGACGCACATCTCAACACGGCAAGCATGGACCACTTCCGCCGCCAGGACGAGGTGCTGTGGCGCGAGCGGGACGCGGAGATCGCCCGAGTGCTTCACCAACTCCAAGAGCTGCGCAGCCCCAGAACCATACGCTTCGACAATGTGCGCTTGCTCCTCGGTACTGAGTCCGCTCGCCGCGACTACGCGGCGGGTTTCCTCCCAGCCGTCTGTTCCGTCCAGGGCAAGCGTCGCAGTCCGCGAATCCCGTCGATCGCCCAGCCGACGCGTGATCTCGTCGACCGTATCCGCCGCCATCTTCCGGTAGCTGGTCAGCTTGCCGCCAAGGATGTGAATCAACCCGCTCGGCGAGGTCACGACCACGTGCTCACGGGAAAGGGCTTTGGACTCGGCGTCCCGGGAGACCACGAGCGGGCGAAGGCCCGCGAATACTCCGACGATCGCGCTGGGCTCAATCGGCGGACTCAGGTAGCGATTTGCGTGGTCAAGGAGGTAGCGGATTTCCCCCGCGCTCGCCCTCGGGGCGTCTAACGTACCCGTATACGGCTCATCCGTCGTGCCAAGCAACAGGCGCCCCGCCCAGGGGGTGAGAAAGAGCAACCGCCCGTCATCCGTCTCAGGAATAACCAACGACGTCTGCGCGGTCACGCTCTCCTTGCGCAAGACGAGGTGTGTGCCTCTGCTGGGCTTGACTCGGAACGGCGGGGGCGAATCCAGACCTGCAACTTGCTCTGACCAGACGCCGGTCGCGTTGACGACCTGCCGCGCGCCGATGTCGTAGGATCGCCCGGTGAGGCCGTCTTCGACCTGAACTCCGCTGACGCGCCCTTGTTGGCGGATGAACGCGCACACCCGTGCATGGTTCACCGTCAGCGCTCCGTATCGCCGAGCCGATCGAAGGACCGCATGGGTGAGCCGGACATCATCGGCCCGTGCATCATAGTAGAGGAACGCCATCTGCAGCCCGTCTGTGATGAGCGCAGGGGCGAGCTGGGCCACCTCGCCTGCGGAGATCCGGCGGTGAGCTAGCGCAGCATTCCGTGCAAACCGGTCATAGGCCCACAACCCGATCCCGATCCCGATCGGGGCCAAGGAGCGCAACAAGGCGGGCACGACTAGGCCGAGCGGCTGACGTAAGTGCGCGTAGAGGGGGATGAGGAATAGTTGGGGGCGGACCAACCAAGGTGCGAGGCGTAAGAGCACGGTACGCTCGTGGAGGGCCTCCCGGACGAGCTGGACCTGGCCCTTCGCGAGATAGCGAATCCCCCCGTGGATAAGCTTAGTAGACCGACTACTCGTGCCGCTCGCGAAATCCGCTTGGTCAACCAAACCTACAGAGTACCCGCGCGAGGCGGCGTCAAGGGCAACCCCAGCCCCCGTGATGCCCCCGCCAATGACGAGGACATCCACCGGCGCAGCAACAAGACGGGCAAGATGCTCCGCCCGAGATAGGGCCGCAGCCGTCACGGCTCAACCCAATCGAACGTCCGGTGAACCGCCTTCAACCACCCGCGATAGAGCCGGTCCCGATCCGCTGCTGACATGCGCGGTTCCCACACCTGCCCCACCTGCCAGTGCTGCTTCAGCGAGGCGACCCCCGGCCACACGTTGGTCGCAAGCCCGGCGACGTACGCGGCCCCGAGAGCGGTGGTCTCGACGATGGTCGGGCACACGACCGGGACGCCAAGGATGTCCGCCTGAAACTGCATGAGCAACGCGTTGCGGACCATCCCCCCATCCACTTTTAGGGACGGCAAGGCGGCGCCGGAGTCTTGGATCATTGCATCCAGCACCTCGCGCGTCTGATAGGCCGTTGCCTCCAATGCCGCCCGGGCGATGTGCCCCTTCTGGACGTAGCGGGTCAGCCCTACGATGACCCCACGGGCGTCGCTCCGCCAGTAGGGCGCAAACAACCCTGAGAATGCGGGCACGAAGTAAATTCCGCCGTGGTCGTCCACAGTGCGGGCCAACGCCTCGATATCGGCCGAGCTCCGGATCAACCCCAAGTTATCCCGCAACCACTGCACCAGCGCGCCGGCAATCGCAATCGACCCCTCGAGCGCATAGACGGCCTGGGCGGACCCAAGCTTGTACGCCACGGTCGTGAGGAGGCCGTGATGAGATGGCACCGGCATGGGCCCGGTGTTCAGAAGCATGAAACATCCAGTCCCGTAGGTGTTCTTGGTCTCGCCGACCACGAAACAGGTTTGACCAACCAGCGCCGCCTGTTGGTCCCCAAGAGCGCCCGCTATCGGCACGCCCCGTATCCCCGCTGTCGCGGTCCCGTAGCGTTCGCTCGACGAGCGGATCTCGGGCAGCATCGCCCTCGGGATCGCGAAGATCGCGAGCAGCTCGTCATCCCACGCTAACGTGGCGAGGTTCATCATGAGGGTCCGGCTAGCGTTGGTGACGTCAGTGACATGGACGCCGCCGCGCGGCCCGCCCGTCAACCACCAGATGACCCAGCTCTCGATCGTGCCGAAGAGCAGTGCGCCGCGCTCGGCCGCCGCCCGCGCGGTCCCGACATGGTCCAAGATCCACCGAATCTTGGGGGCTGAAAAGTACGTGGCTACGGGCAGACCAGTCTTTGCCCGAAATCGATCCGTCCCACCGTCGCGGCTCAACGCGGCGCACATCGCTGCTGTGCGCGTATCCTGCCAGACGATCGCGTTGTAGACGGGCTTGCCCGTGGCCCGCTCCCAGACGACTGTGGTCTCCCGTTGGTTCGTCACCCCGATGCCGCTGATGAGGTTTGGAGCGATCTTGGCTTTCGCCAGGCACCCGGCAATCACGTCACAGACTGCGCGCCAGATCTCCATGGGGTCATGTTCCACCCACCCCGGTTGTGGGTAGATCTGGCGGTGTTCTTTCTGGTCGACCGCGACCACGGTCCCCCGCTCGTCGAAGAGCATGAACCGGGTGCTCGTCGTGCCTTGATCAATGGCGCCAACGTACCGGGTCACCCTCGTGACCACCTCCAAGCGTGGATCATGGGTGGGACATGGGAAGGTGATCTCGCTGTCGAAGAGTGCGAGAATGACGTTCCGCTCCGGGGATTCGCGGGAAGACGGGGGGATTCCCCTTATCTTGGCTCACCGTGGGGCCGCAGGGGAACGTCCCGAGAACACGCTGGCGGCGTTCCGCCGTGCGCTCGAGGTCGGCGCCGACGGGATCGAGTTCGATGTCCAACTCACCAAGGACGGCGAACTCGTCGTGATCCATGATGAACGCCTGGACCGGACCACGAACGGGACCGGATGGGTAAAGGATCACACCCTTGCGGCGCTCCAGGCACTCGACGCTGGGCGTTGGTTCAGCCAGGCGTATCGGGAGGAGCGTATCCCCCTGCTTGCCGAGGTATTGGCGCTCGCGGCGCCGGCGTGCGTCATCAACGTCGAGCTGAAGAATAGCCGCGTGCCGTACCCGGGGATCGAATCGAAAGTAATAGAGGCGCTGAAGGGAGTGGATGCCCTGGGGAAGACGATCGTCTCCTCGTTCAACCACGACTCGCTACAACGGGTGAAAGCGATCGACCCATCCGCGCGAATCGGCTACCTGTACCAGGTCCCGTGGCGATCCCCCATCGCGCGTGCGCTCCAGCTGGGGGCGGAGGGGATCCACCCGCCCCGCCTTGCGGTCTCTCGGCGCTTAGTGCTCCGCGCTCATCGGGCAGGCCTCGCGGTACGTGCCTGGACGGTGAATCGACCGAAACACTTGCAGCAGATGATGGCGCTCGGGGTGGACGCCATCATGACTGACCACCCAGCGATGATGCGGGAGATCTTACGTCATTTGCCGGACACCCTCCCGGCGCGGACGAGACCATCAACGAACTAGACCTGCTGGGCGCACTGAAAGTCAAGGGACGCCGCTGCGCATCCGTGCGGGGCGTCCCGTCTGCGTCTTGGGGGGAGGATCAGGGGGACGATTCCCACCACGCTTTCGGGAACACTGTCGACGATCCCACGGGGGCCGTCACATAGGCGTCCGTGCCGTAGACCTTGAAGCTCCCGTTCACGACAATCAGATCTCTGGCGATCAAGTTCCCGTGAACGATCAACTGCCCGGGAATGTTCGGGTCAAGCTTGCCCATCACGATGATGGTGCCCCAGAAATCGAACGTCGTCGATGAGGAGATCGTCATGTCGCCATTGACAACGAGAGTCCCCTGCCCCCGCGTGTTTGTGACACTCCAATTCCCGTTGATCAGAGTCGCTACGGGTTCGTCCTTCCCGGACGCGCACACCGAGCTGGGCGGGGCTTGGTGACACCCTAACACGCTGGGCGTCACTTGGCTCGCGGCCACGACGTTATCGAACTTCGTCCCCGAGATGTAGTCCGGGAAAGGCGGGATGGCCCCGAACTGGGGATTGTCCTGTAGCGCCTTCGTCTTGACCAAGGTGAGTGCGGCCTCATCGAACACCCAGTAGTTGTCGCGCCACTGCTCGAAGACGATGGTCTTGAACAGCCGCCTGTAGGGGACCGGGAAGCCTGGGCCGCTCTGTTCGTCCGCAACCGTGCGTTCGATCCATCGAAATGGCAACCCACAGGGGAACTTGCTCGAGACCTGCGAGCCGCCCGCGACTACATCGCGGTCAAAGCCAAACTCGGTTTCACTTGGGGAGGGCGTCCCCGTACAGCCTAGGCTACATGTATCCGCAGAAATCCGGTCCGCCCGCCTACCGTTCACCTTCGGGATCAGATTATCGGGAGTCGGCACGCCGTTGATGCAGTTATCGGCGCCCCACTTCTTGATTGCGCTGCCGATGACCGAGCTTTGGGTCTCCGCCATGCGCGTGCCCGGATACCATTTCTGGCCTGCCAGACACGCGCCGGGGCCGCTTTCGATTGGGGTTGGATAATTACTATAGCAGAATCCCTTGTCGGTTCCTGCGTTCGTGCACGTGCGTTGTTGACACTGGCTGATCCGCCACGCTGCGTATGTAGTGCTGTTGGGGTCGGGCAGCGGGCTCTGATACTGGACGTAGGACCTCGAGTACACGTCCCCACTCATGATTTGGTTGGGCGTTCCGGGCTGCTGGAAGGCCTCGCCGTACGTGATTTTCGGCAGGCCCGCGCCCATCTGTTCCAACACCAGGACGCTGACCCGTCGGATCGCGTTTCCAGATGACGCCACAGCCGTGATGCGGCGGTAGGCGCCGTTGGTACCGGCGAGAAGCGGGGCGCTGATCGTGACCTGAACCTTGTCGGTGAGGGAGCTCGTAAAGGTGGTCGGGGTCGCGGCGACGTGAGCATTCTGCATCCGCGCCACCCCTTCCTGGATCCCGGCTTGCGCCAACTCCAGCGCTTTCACGCCCTCCTGGTGGAGCCCGGCAATGAGGATCTCACGTCCGGTCGTCGCGAGCATTGCGGAGATGAGGATTGTAGTCAGCGCGAAGAACAAGAGCGCCACCACCAGCGCCGCGCCGCGTTCATCCTCCCCGATCCGCCGAATGCTCGTGACCAACCGCATCAGTTGTCCCCCGCGTGATGCCCCGCCTACATGATCATGAACTTGATTAACTCCGCAACGGATCCACGCCCTGAACATCGCTTGTGCATTATCGAACAGACCCGCTCCGAAAACGCCAGGCGTGAAGATCTGCTGTTCGGTGCGCTCGCTGAGCTCTATTCGTCGCTGGGGGAGGGTGACTCTCACCATCCTGAAGCTCGGGCCTCAGAATCGTTCACGTGTGGAGGCGGTGCCGACTACGGCGTCGATCTACTCCCTGCTCCCGCCTTGCCCCCCCCGCTGGAGTCACGCTCCAGTGCCAGTCCATTGAGCGTAGAAATTTCTCTCACAGGCGACGATTCCCAGCAGACTCATTCCGCTCGCCTAATGCAGAGGGGGTAACCGTCCCGTTGCGGACCCCTCCTAAAGGAACATGTCGGTAGAAACACAGTTTTCTTGAGATGATGATTGGTCCAAAAGGATGAGCAATCTTCCTTCAGGTTGCCAGGGAATTAGCGCCACTGAGGGCATCGAGGTGTGTGGACACCTTGACACCTATCCCTAGCCCGTCACAAATCCTCCGGCAAGTTCATGCAGACGATCTAGGTCTACTCCAGGTGCGCTGGATGGTCCAATTATTCGGAGTCCGACCCTTCGGGGTGAGGAGGAGATGGCTCTCAAGGAACAGGACGCGGTGGTCGTTGCGCAATCCCTGACTTGGCGCGCGTGGAGATTCCTGGCCTGCCAGGCTCGATGGAGGGCGCCCACCCCGCCAGGGGCCGTCTAGCGAGAGAGTACGAGCTGGACGGATGTCATCTGCCCGGCGATCACGGAGACGACGGTAGAGGCGGTGCCGATCTTCGAGGATGGCTCGACACTCAGCCTGTACTCACCGGGGCCAAGATCGATAAACCCGAACCACCCGATGCCGTCGGTGCGGCGCGACGCAACGAGTACGTTGCTTGCCGCATTGTACAGATCGACCCGGACCTGATCGGCTAAGCTCCCTTCCAGGGTGCTCACCCTGCCGGTGAGGTGCCCTGTGGTCGGCTGCTGCTTCCAGGGCATCAAAGGGATGGACGCCGGGCCGGCGAAGACCGGGACGCGCGTCCGCAGGGCTCGCTTTGGCAGATCGACTTCCCCGAGCTGCGTGAGGCTTCGAGCGAGTTCCAGCCGCCCCTCTTCAGGTTGCCGACGCTGCCGGTCAACGAGAAGATCTGGGATCCGGTACGAGAACCCGACCCAGCCTTTGGCACGATGACCAGCAGGACTGGGGGCGAGCGCCTTGCGGATTTGGGCGGACGTGTCGTCGATCGGGTTCAAGAACAGCGCAGTCCCGATGGCAGCGTGGCGGCGGTATTGATGATCCTTGATGAAACGGTTCCACTCTTCGTAGAGCGCGCGTAGGGAAGATGGCGTCCGCTCACGACGATAGTTCATCGGGATGTTGAGATCAAGGATCCCTTCTTCCATCCATCCACGCCAGTCCTGGAGCACATCCCGGTAGGCGCGTGTCTGCGTCCATCCAGCCGGATCTTCGATGATGTCCCCAAACGTGATCGTGTCCGCGCTCACACGTACACGGGGCTTGATGGCGGAGGTCTCGACGTAGACGCGGCGGACGATGTTGGTCACCTGCTCTCGTCGCCACGCCATCCACTGCGGATCGGCCGGCACCGGCACGTCACTCCGCCCTGTAACGGCCTGGAATCGCGCGAGCGCGACGGCATTGTAGCCCCAGCTCGGACTGTTCACCGCCGAGATGTATTCAGGGTATCGGACGTAATCGAGGTTGATGCCGTCAACGTCATAGTTGCGAACGATGCTCAGGAACATGTTGACCATGTAATCGGCTGCAGCAGGATGACCCGGGTCGAAATAGGTCAGGTTCCCACCGCGTTTCGCGCCGTCACGACGGAGCATCACCCAGTTGTCGTAGCCCCGGACCGAGGGCCCATGCGAATAGAACACGTGGTTGGGATCTTCAGGCGGGGTGTCGTCCGCCCACATGATGGTCGTGTTGAGCCAAGCATGCACCTCGAGACCCTCTGCGTGCGCCTTGTGGATCAGCGTCTCGAGGGGATCGAACGGGACCGGATCGATCTCTGCTTCGGTCCGCGGGATCTTCGCGCGATTGCACAGACAATCGGCGCGGCGCACTATCTGCGCGATAATCGCGTTCATGTTGGCGGCTTTGGTGTCGGCGACGAGTCGGTCGATTTCCGCCTCGCTGTAGAGGCCAGGACCGAAACTGTCTACCCAGTAGGCTCTGAACTGGCCCTCAGTCTGAGCGGCGAGCGGGGGCGCAGACGCAGGGCCTACCTGTCCTAACACTGCCAGCAGCGCCACCACCATTGCGAAACGGATCATGCGGTCCCTGTCCTCCCTCAATGATCTCTCCCGACACCCTGACTCATGGGTCGCCCCCTCCAGGGGGAGGCGGCCAAACGACTTCACTGATGAGCTTCGTGTGGTCCTGAGAGTACCTGCAGGTGGTCCCAGCGGGCAGAGGCCCATATTCGAGATTCCCCAGCGAGGGGAACTATAGACTGCAGACACCCGCCGAGAAAGGTCAACCGACGGAATCATCCATCTGGACGTCCCGACCTGCGATTCCGTTCACAAACTCTCCGCTGTGTATTCACAGTCAGTTCACACTCCTGTTGCAAACTGGACGCTGAAATCCACAATAGAGAGGAGTGGACTATGAACGCGAGAATCGTTCTGGTAGTTTTGCTCGTGCTTGTCCTCGTTGCAGGTACCGTGGCGCTTGTGAACAACGCGTACCAGGCTGGCGTGGCGCAGGGACTGGCGGAAGGCGGCAAACCATCCTCGCCTGGGACCGGAGGGGTGCCATACCCGTACTACGGAGCCCCGTATTTCTATCACGGGCCGTTTGGCTTCGGTTTCTTCGGCTTCCTGTTCCCGCTGTTCTTCTTCCTTGTGCTCTTCGCGTTGGTACGTGGGCTCTTCTGGAGGGGACGATGGGGCGGTCCACATGGGTCATGGAAAGGCGGCGTGCCGCCAATGTTCGAGGAATGGCATCGTAGGGCGCATGAATCGCAGGAGCGTGGCACGAAGGCATAATTGTCATGCAACGGGTGGCGGACCCGGCATCCAAGGCCCGCCACCTCTGTGTGCCTGAAGTACCAGTTCGAAGAGGAGACACTATCATGACCCCCACCTATCCGGATTTGGCCGACAAGGTCGCTGTGGTCACTGGCGGCTCGCGCGGGATAGGCGCTGCTACCAGCCGCCTGCTGGCCACCAACGGCGCAAAGGTCGTAGTGAACGGCCGCGACGAAGCCGCAATCGAGGCCGTAGTCGACGATATTCGATCTACCAGTGGCCAAGCAATCGGCATCGCAGCTGACGCGACCAACTTTGACGCTATCGAGCGCATGCGGCAGCAGGTGGAGCAGGAGCTTGGTCCCGTGGACATCCTGGTAGCGTTCGCCGGGGGCCACGGGCAGCCCAAACCGACTGAGCAGGTCACTGAGGAGGAGTGGCGATTCGTCATCGACACCAACCTCACCGCCACGTTCCTCACCGTGAGGAGTTTCCTGCCTGGCATGATCCACCGTCGACGCGGCGCGATCGTCACGATGTCCTCGACCGCGGGCCGTCTTCCAGGAGGGTCGTCGGCTGCTTACGCTGCTGCCAAGGCGGGGATAGGCATGTTTTCTCGGCACATTGCCCAGGAGGTCGCGCAGAAGAACATCCGAGTCAACTGTGTGGCTCCTGGCGCGATCCTTACGGACAGACTGAGCCGGGTACCAGCGCACGTAAGGCAACAGGTCGCTGCCCTGCACCCGCTGGG
>OBEQ011460223.1_pt1 | contig 26717 bp, 40 predicted proteins | sample 1670901 | NCBI WGS metagenome assembly OBEQ01 (sample SAMEA104232315, study PRJEB22302) | groundwater metagenome | biome: forest; feature: aquifer; material: groundwater | place: USA | collected 2011-08-07 | depth 5.4 m | reverse complement strand
TTAGTCTCGCCTTTTTTTCTTTGTTGACCGAAGGGATCTCTGGAAAATCGTCTTTGGGAAAACATTTAATGGTGGAAGTATTATTCTTGAAAGAAATGGAGAGATTTTCTTTATTTTCAGAAACTTTTATTTCCCCTTCGGAGCCTATTGAAGAAAGAAAATTTAAAAATATAGATCCAGGTACTGCTACCTTCCCAGATTCTGTCGCTTTTACCGAAATAGTAAATTCTGCTCCGATATCCAAATTAGTTGATTTTAAAGTTAAATTACCAGCATTCTTATTGGTTTCTAATAAAATGCAAGATAAAACAGGTAAGCTTAAATTTTTACCAGTCGCTCTAGAAGCTTTCTCCACTATCCCCACTATCTTTCCTATTAATGTTTCAAATTTCATATTTGTTTATTATTAGTCTTGTGGATATGTTCTTAACTTAAACTACTCTTTAGTGTTAACATATTTTTTAATTTTATAATTTATATCAAGTGAATAATATGTTAACAATTTCTAATATCAAACTAACTTATCATTGATCTAATCTGTTGAATTTCCTTTATCAACAGATCATCAAGTTTTATTTCCCGCTTTATTTTTTCATAAGAGTGGATAACCGTAGTATGATCCCGACCACCCAACTTGTCGCCAATCGACGGGTAGGAAATATTAAAGTCTTGGCGCAGGATATACATAATGACCTGCCGAGGCTTGATTATCTCCTTCCTTCTAGTTTTCTCATAAATGCTAGCCTCGTCAATCTTGTAGAAATCAGAAATAATCTTGACCACCTCCTTGTAGGAGATCATTTTCTTCGGTTTGACGTTGTTTTTGATTAAATCGCGCAGTTCGTTGAAGTTGAGTTCTCGCTTTTTGAGATCTATCTGACAGACGATGGAGTTCACAATGCCTTCAATATCCCTAATATTTCCGGCCACTTCCTTGGCTAAGAAATCAATAAAATCATGGGAGAGCATCAGGCCATTACTTCCGAGCTTCGACTTAATAATAGCCATTCGAGACTCATGGTCTGGCTCTGGGATGTCGACAATCATACCCGCTCCAAACCTAGACTTAAGCCTAGCTTCTATATCGGGAATCAAATTGGGGTGCTTATCAGAAGAAAAGATAATTTGCTTGTTGTTATCGTAGAAACTATTAAAAAGATGGAAGAGTTCCTCTTGGGTTTTCTCTTTGTTGGAGAAAAACTGGATGTCGTCCATCACTAGGCAATCGTATTTGCGATATCTTTCTTTGAAGAGGCCGACTTTGTTGGCTTGAACTGAATTGGTATACTCCAGAGCGAACTTTTCCGAGGTTAAATAATAAACTTTCTTAGACGGGTAATTAGCTTTGACATAATTTCCCACCGCCTGGATAAGATGAGTCTTGCCATGACCCGTATTGCCGTAGACGAAGAATGGATTGTAAGCAATACCGAGATTTTTGATGACTGCTTGGGAGGCGGCGTGAGCCAGTTCGTTAAACGGACCGACGATAAAAGAGCTGAAAGTATAGCGTGGATTTAGATTATCCTCTTTGTTTATATAGTATTCGCTTAAAGGCAACTCTCTTGTCGCTCCAATGATCTGCTTCACTGGAATATTCTGCTCACTTCGGTCTTCTTTGCAGATCACATACTCGAGAGAGTGAATAGAAGGATAAACCACTCTTAAATATTTAAGAATAAGCTGGTGAAATTTCTTATAGAGCCATTCTTGGACAAAAGTGTTCGGCACCGAGAGAGAAATGACTCCGTCATCAAGGGAAAGAATGTAAGTGCCCTTGAACCATGTGGCAAAATTGGCCTTAGAAATCTGGTGTTCCATTTCCAAAAGCACTTTGTCCCACAATTGCTTGGTGTCCATGCATGCATTATATATTCAAACCAAAAATAGAGAACTTGTTTTTAAAGCGTAAAGTGTTTATAATGTGTGAATAACAGTTTATAAAGTCGAAAGTCTGTAAAGTCAAAAGCATGTCAGTCACATATCAACCCAAAAAAAGAAAAAGAGCTAGGAGCCACGGTTTTCTGAAACGTTCAGCCTCTCCCGGCGGCCGCAAAGTTCTAAATAGCCGCAGGCAGAAGGGCCGCAGGAAGATTTCCGTCTAAGTGTACCCTTAAATGCTATCAAAAGATCGCCGAGTCAGCCGATCCGAGTTTAAGCTTTTAAATAGGCCGTTAAAAACTCTTTCCGGCAAATTATTTTCGGCTAAAGTTTACAAAACTGACCAGAAGATTTCTAAGTTTGCCTTTTCTATTTCCAAAAAAATAGAGAAAAAGGCGGTTTTGAGAAATAAAATGAGAAGAATGGCTTACAACACTGTACAAGACAGTCAAAATATTTTGAAAAGTGCTTTCTTGTTTCATTTTTTTCTAAATAAGAAGCCAAAAAATATAAAAGATGATATAACTAACGACATAAATAATATATTGCATGATTTCCTTTCTTAAAACAATTATCTACATCCCGCTCTACAACCTCCTCCTAGTTATACTAAACTTCTTACCCACTCATGATGCTGGTATTGCGATCGTAATTTTGACTATCATCGTCAAATTAATCCTCTACCCCGTCTCCAAGAAGGCGGCTGTAACCCAGTTCCTGATGAAGAAGCACGATCCGGAACTGCAAATGATCAAAGAGAAGTACAAAAACGACAAAGAAGCGCAGGCATTGCAAATCATGGCCTTCTATAAGAAGTACCAGGTCAACCCGTTCTCCTCAATCATCACTATTTTCATCCAAATCCCTATCATTTACTCTCTTTATCATATTTTTCTCCACTCCGGTCTGCCCGTGGTCAATAACACTCTAGTTTATAGCTTCTTACACGCTCCCGCTGTTATCTCCATGAATTTTCTGGGCTTTATCGATGTCGCTTCCAAAAATATTTATCTCGCTTTCCTTGCCGCGCTCACTACTTACTTCCAAATCAAATATTCTAGTGCTACTCCTACTGCTCCAGCTAAAGATGCCGAGAAAAGCCAAGAGAAATCATTTGGCAACGACCTGGCCGCCTCTATGGCCACCCAGATGAAATATACTTTCCCAGTCATCGTTTTCTTTATCTCCTGGAAAATCTCCGGCGCCGTCGCCCTCTACTGGCTCGTCTCCAATCTCTTCACCATCGCCCAGGACTATTGGATCAAACGCAGCCTAAATATGGCTTAATTAAATACATTTACGCGAAAATGCCGGAGGTGGTACGCTTCAAATTGGCCATTTCGGAGGAGACGATAGACTGGAAATTTTTAACCCGAGAGTTTAGGAAAGAGACGACCTGTCTATAATCTTTGCCGACGTTGCCCATCAGTTCTTCAAAGTCGGTGCGGGCAGAGTCGTCCATTTCATCAATCGAGCGCTCAACCACAGCTTCAAAAAGCATGTTGCCGATACGCTCGATCATTTTCTCTTGAGTCTCTCCGTCCATCTTCTCGAGGCCGAAGTCTGCGGTTATTTTTTGTTTGAAGGTATCAATCATTTATTTTGAAGCGTTCTTCATGACAAAGCCGCCGAGTCTCCGCAAGAATTCTTCTATGTTTTCATTTTCATACGGCTTGACCACGCCATTGGTCTGCTGTATGAGGCCGAGGATCTGCTTCACAAGTTCATGATGCTTCTCGGATTTTTGAAGCCGGGTCTTAATCTCATCTGCTAGATCAGACTTGTCTGAATCGTTTGTATAAAAGTCCAGCACTTTTGACACCGGCAGTCTCGAGATAAAGAGCCACTCCTTGCTTTTGACTCCTATAGTTTTGCCTAAACCTAAGATGCCGCCTTCTGAATAAATGCCGTTTATCTCAGAGTTGAAAGCGTTTTCTACCGCTTCAGCAAAAACAGAATCGCTCGCCATACTTCTCCCAGCCTTTATCGGTTCGGCAGTTTCCACTATATTTTTGATCGCAGGCTTCACATGCTCGTAATATTCTTGTTTTGGAGGAGTTGGCAACTCAACTTTTTTGGGAGTTGAAGCTAAGATTTCATTGACTTTGTCGGTGGAGAGCATGTCGGTCGGATGTTCTTTCACCCAGGCGGCAATCTTCCTATTGTTTTCCAAAATAGAAGCTTTCTGCTCTGGAGTTAATTTATTGGCCTTCTCGAAAATATCCTTCAATTTTTCAACATCTTTAAAAAGAGGTCCTAAATCTATTGTCTCCCCCACTCGCACAATACCATCCGCCTGCAAGCCGTACTTGGTGGGCTCTTTCATCACTTCGTTGGCTAAAATCGAGAGAATGTATTTTTTTTGAGCTTCGTCCATGATTAATTTCGAGAAGTTAAAAATTCATTTAAAACGCTAAACAAATTCTCCCCTTCTTTAAGGATATGCTTAAAGTTTTCTCTCACTTTCTCATTGCCAAAAGAAGCTCTGGGAGGCAATCTCGAGTCTAAAAAATGCGGGGCTGGAGTTTTTACTTCAGGTTCTCCAACCAGACTTTTAAATAATCCTCGCTGCTCTTCCGCAGGCAGAGTAACAAACCAGTCCTTCACTATACCTTTAAGCTTTTCCGCATCAGATGGTGCTGGTTCTGGTTTACCAATTGTGTCGTTAGTTAAATCTATATCTGTAGGTTCCATTCCTGCAATTATACAACAAGGACTATTTTTTTGCTTCCACAATGAAGGGGAATATCAAAATTTGACACCAATATAGCGAATTTGCTATTATATCCGCATGGGGTATCCGTTAGTAAGAATATTCTTAGAAGAGGTTAACAAATTCATCAATTCTTTGGTAGAGGAAGAGAGAAGAAAATTTGCGTTGGCCACAACATTATTATGTGAAGGAAATTTTGAAGCTCTTTATATCAAGCAAATTACAAAAAATATTAAAGAACTCAGGATTAAAAAATACAGATTATTGTTCTTTTTCTATCAAAATTCAGTTTATTTTGTTCATGTATTTGTAAAGAAAACAAACAAAACACCCAAAAAAGAGATTGACCGAGCAGAAAAATATTACAAGTTAATAACAAATAATTAAAAACATGAAAATAATAAAAGGACATAAATTTTATACTTTTAACGAAGTTTTCAAGAAAGACTTGAAATCAAAGGCATTTAGGAGTGCCCTTGCGGAGGATTTGACACAAATGAGAATAAAAAGACAAATAAAAGAGGTTAGATTAAAGAAAAAGCTGACCCAAAAAGAGCTGGCTAAAAAAACAGACATGCCTCAATCGGTCATTGCTCGGCTCGAAAGCGGCAAACAAGGACTCTCATTTTCCACTATCAGCCGCATCGCCACCGCTCTCGGCAAAAAAATCGAACTTGTTTAGAATTTCCCCTCTCCTTTACAAGGAGAGGGTTAGGGTGAAGTAATTTACTTTTTTGCTTCCACAATGGAGAGGGCGACGTTTGCAGGCACGATGGCGTAGTGGTCAAATTCCATGTTGGCCGAGCCGCGGCCTTCGGTCATGGAGCGCAGGCTCGTAACATAGCCGAAGAGTTCGGAGAGAGGTACTTTGGCTTTAATGACCTTCAATCCAAAGCGGTCTTCCATACCTTCAATAGAGCCGCGCTTCGAGGAAAGGTAGCCGGTGATATCACCCATAAATTGCTCCGGCACTACTACTTCCAATTTCATAATAGGCTCAAGAATAACAGGTTTGGCCTTCTTAGCCGCTTCCTGAAAGGCTTGGGAGGCGGCGATCTTGTAAGCAATTTCAGAAGAGTCCACGTCGTGATAAGAGCCGAACACGAGCTCACAACTAATGTCAGTCATCTTGTAACCGGCGACTACGCCGCGATCCATCGATTCTCTCACTCCCTTTTGCACTGCCGGAATAAACTCTTGTGGAATAACACCGCCCTTGATCGAGTCTATAAATTCGAAGCCATCCTCGCGGTGGATATTTTTAGGCAATTTTTTATCCTCCGGCCAAGGTTCAAGCGGTTTAATTTTTATTTTAACGTGTCCGTACTGACCTTTGCCCCCCGTCTGCTTGATGTATTTGTTTTCCACTTCGGCTTCACCGGTAATAGTTTCTTTGTAAGCCACCTGCGGCGCACCAACGTTTGCTTCAACGCTAAACTCTCGCTTCATGCGATCCACAATAATCTCAAGATGCAGTTCGCCCATGCCCATAATGACTGTTTCTCCGGTATCAGAATCGCTTTTGATCCGGAAAGTCGGATCTTCGTCGGAGAGACGTTTCAAAGCCATACCCATCTTCTCCTGATCGGCTTTGGTTTTAGGCTCTATTCTCAAACTGATAACTGGTTCCGGGAAAACAATCTTGTCTAACACGATTGGATGATCTTCGTCAGAAAAAGTGTGGGAAGTTTTGGCATTCTTCAACCCTACGGCCGCGGCGATTTCTCCGGCAAAGACCTTCTTCACTTCTTCCCTATCGTTTGCCTGCAAGCGCACAATTCTTCCCAATCTTTCTTTTTCACCTGTAGTGGAGTTATAAATATAACTTCCCGATTCGATGGTTCCCGAATAGACTCTGAAGAAAGTGAGCTGGCCGACGAATGGATCGGCTTGCAGTTTGAAAGCAAGGGCCGAAAAAGGCTCCTCGTCGGAAGCGTGTCTCACTACTTCTTCGCCAGTTCTCGGGTCAATACCTTTAATAGCTGGAATTTCCAAAGGAGACGGCAGATAATCTACCACTGCATCGAGCACTAGCTGAACGCCCTTATTCTTCAACGCAGAACCCGTGAACACGGGGAAAACTTTGTTCTCAATGACCGCCTTTCTTAAAATTTTCTTTAATTCAGCCACCTCTGGCTCAACTCCTTCTAAAAATTTAGTCATGGCCTCATCATCATTCTCGACAATTTTTTCCACCAATTCTCCCCTGTATTTTTCCGCATCTGCCCGAAGCTCTTCTGGAAAAGGCACTTCTACTACGTCAATACCGAGCTGACCCACAAATCCGTAGGCTTTCATATTAAGAAGATCCACCACTCCCTCGTGTTTGTCTTCTTCGCCGATTGGGATCTGCATCCGCACCGCTTTTTTCGAAAGTCGGTTCAAAATAGAAGCGAAAGAGCGCTCGAAGGAGGCGCCTGTTCTGTCCAATTTATTAATAAAGCAAAGCCTGGGGACGCTCGCTTCGTCGGCATAGCGCCAGTTAGTTTCTGATTGAGGTTCTACCCCCGCTACTCCGTCAAATACAACCACCGCTCCGTCTAAAACTCGCAGAGATCTCTTTACCTCTACGGTGAAATCGATGTGTCCCGGAGTATCGATAATATTAAATCTGTATTTGTTCTCTTTTTTCTTTCTTTCCTCAAGAGACAAGTAAGTTGGCGCCCAGAAACAGGTTACGGCCGCGGCGGTAATGGTAATTCCCCTTTCTCTTTCTTGCTCCATCCAGTCAGTGGTGGTCTCGCCCTCATGCACCTCTCCTATTTTGTGTTGCGCGCCAGTATAGAACAAAACCCGCTCGGAAGTAGTAGTCTTCCCGGCGTCAATGTGGGCAATAATGCCGAAATTTCGCACCTTTTCTAATGGGTAATCTCTTTGCATATCATTGGCATAAAAAAATTCCGTGTGGAATAAAACAAACTATAGCTTAACTTAATAAAAATTGCAAAAAGTAGGGTTTCAGAGTAATCTAATTGGGGAGAATTTTATATGGTTCAAATCGCACGTGAAGAAAATGAGACAACCGAAAAGCGTCGGAAGGCACATAAGGAGGCGAAGAAAGTGGCAGAGGAGATGCGCGGGAAGGATCTTTTAGAGTGGCCTAAGACCAAACTCGAAGAGTGTGTGAAGATTCTAGGACAGGCCCAGATGTTCTCGAACTGTGGGTTTGGGGCGGATGGAATGCGAGTGAAAAGGGGGGTCCAGCCGCCATCTTACGCGGATGACATATACAATTTAGACAGAGCCATTCGAGGAAAGGGGCGATAATGTGGCCGTAAGGAGTAATCCTTACGGCTGCTCTCTATTTAATTAACAAAAATTGGAGATCACAAATTGTGATCTTGAAGCTACCAAGCAAAGTGGGCGAACGCTTTATTGGCATCGGCCATTTTGTGGACGTTTTCGCGCTTTTTGACCGCTTCGCCTTCGTTTTTGGAAGCCAAAATTATTTCTTCCGCAAGCTTCTCCTTCATCGGCTTGCCTTTCTTAGACTTCGCGGCTTCAATGATCCAGCGCATAGAGAGGAAGGCGCGCCTTTCCGGCCGCACTTCGCGGGGCACCTGATAGTTTGCGCCGCCCACTCGGCGAGAGCGGACTTCCATAGTGGGACCTGTGTTCTTGAGCGCCATATCAAAAATTTCTATAGGGTTCTCCACTTTGGCCGTGTCCTTCACAATATTAAAAGCGTCGTAGACCACCCGCCTGGCCACATTTTTCTTGCCTTTTTGCATCACATAATTAATAAATTTCTCCACTTTTTCGGAGTTGTATGTGCTATCGGGTCCTACCTTATTTCTATTTTTTACTTTGCCTCTCATATACGAAATAACGAATTAATTAACGAATGGTTACGAATAAAATTATTTTCCTTTGGGTTTTTTGACGCCATAGCTCGAACGAGAAGTGCGACGCTTGTCTACACCGGTGGCATCAAGCCGGCCGCGCACGATGGTATATCTGACTCCAATATCCTTTACTCTTCCCCCTCGGAGCATCACTACCGAATGCTCCTGCAAGTTGTGCCCGATGCCGGGAATGTAAGCCGTTACTTCCATGCCGTTAGTCAGTCTGACCCTCGCAATTTTCCTGATAGCCGAGTTTGGCTTTCTAGGAGTTTTGGTTGTCACCTTCACGCAAACTCCTCGCTTAAAAGGAGAAGGGTAAAGAACCGGCCTGTTTTTTAGCGAATTGAATCCGCGCGCCAAAGCCACCGCCTTCGACTTCGGGTGATTTATTTTTCTTTTGCGTTTTAAAAGTTGATTGATTGTCGACACGTTCGTTTTACTCAGTACTCGTCTCTTTCAGGGCGAGCATTTAAAAATCCCCTGCGGGATACCAGTACAATTTAATATAAAAGGAGAAAAATAGCAAATCACATCGTGCCGGGACCCACAAGAAGGCTGAATATTTTCTGGGCTACCGGGGAGATGAGTTGGGAGAAGAAAAAGATGAAAATTAAAACAAGGACTAGGCCATAATGCTCAACATTTGCTCTGAAGCTTGCAAGTTTGGTTGGAAAGAGAGCAAAAAGAATTTTTGAGCCATCGAGAGGCGGGATAGGGACGAGGTTAAAAATAGCGAGGACGATATTGAGAAAGACTAAGTATTTGACGAGAAAGAGGCCGGCACCAAGGTCGAAACTGCGAATTATCAAGGTAAAGATAATAGCAAGAACGATATTAGAAAGGGGCCCGGCAATAGCGACTAGAGCTTCGCCCCACTTCTGATTTCTTAAATTATAGGGATTGAATGGCACTGGTTTCGCCCAGCCGATAATAACTCCGCCGCCGAAATAACCCAAGATCGGCACCAATATTGAACCCACTGGATCAAGGTGCTTAAGCGGATTGAGAGTCAGTCGCCCAGCATACTTGGCTGTCGGATCTCCTAAGTAAAGCGCCATAAAGCCGTGCGAGACTTCGTGCACAACGACGGACATGATTAAAATTATAATGATAAAAATGAAGTCCATTTGAATAATTTATTGTTTATGTTACCATACAATTATAATTTATTTGTTATGAAAGTTTGTGCAATTACAGGTATGACAAGTGTGGTCGGAGGCGGTTATAGCAACCGAACCCGAGCGACCCAATTTAACCCAACCGGCCTCCGTCGTCGCTTTGTTAATTTGCAGAAAAAGAAGGTCTTTGTGCCCGAACTCAACAAATCATTCACTTTGAACGTTTCTGCCAAAGGCTTGAAAACCATCCAGAAAAACGGCGCTTTTACGACGCTCAAAAAGGCGGGAATAATCTAACACCCCCAACCCCCTCTTACTTTAAGAGGGGGCCCTCTCCGTTTTTTCTTTTTTCTTAAAATAAAAGCATGGCGAAACCATTCCGAAAGTTTCCTCTTAAGGTAAGGGGAATTTAAGGGGTTATTGAATTTATAAGACGCTATATAAAAGATTTGGCGCGGATCATTCTCTGTGACCCGCGCCCGTTATTTACTTTAGCTTACTGAGAACTTTGGACCCTGTGAAAGGTCTGTAGATGATACTGAAGAAGAGAATGGGTCCAAATTTTCTTAGGGGCATTGTAGAAATTCGTATACGGCCATCTTCCGGAGATCTGATATCAGTCCACATTCTTTCTCTGACAGTTTGTATCCCACACATTACCCACAGCAGTAGGACTACAGCAAATGCTAGCATATTCACCTCTATGAATAAATTTATATCGTATTCGCTATTTAATCAAGGTTAAATTTGTTCCATCGCTCTGAAACACAATTCTCCCGTCCGTATCAGTTCTTAATATTTTAACTCCCGCTTTTTCTAAAGTATCGAGAGTTATTTGATGCGGATGACCATATTTATTATTTAGCCCCGCAGAAATCACGGCGTATTGAGGTTTGACCGCTGCGACATATTCGGGAGCGGTGGAGGTTTTGGAGCCGTGGTGGCCGGGTTTTAAAACGTCGCTTTCGAGTTTCCCCAAGGCGTCGCCTTGGGGTTGAATGCTAATCAAATACTTTTCCATTTTTTGAGGCGAATCAGCGGTGAAGAGGAATTCGTTCTGGCCATAGACAAGGCGAGCGACGATCGAGGCGTCGTTCGTTTCCCAACCAGAGACATCTCGATCGGGAAAGAGGATCTGGAGCTTTACTCCACCGCCGAGATCAACTACCATGCCTCGACGGGCTAAAATTTTAGTCAAACCTGGTTCAATCGCAATTTTTTCTTCCAAAGTTTTATACGTCTCAGTCGTACCCTCGACGCCAGGCTCTAGAGCGAGGCCAACTTCGTAATTGTCGAGCACATCAATAAGACCGGTGACATGATCGGCGTCGGGATGGGTCGCGATAATGGCATCAATTGTGCGATCGTAGAAAGGCATCACCGCGCCGAGCTCTCTTAAAACGCTTTTGCCCGGGCCGCCGTCCACAAGCATCTGGTTTCCGCTCGGAGACTCTATAAAAATAGAATCGCCTTGGCCGATATTCAGGAAAGCGACAGTTAAAACCCCCTTCCGGTCTTCCAAATACCAGACATAAATGGTCAAACTGGCTATTAGGATCAAAACGACTAATATTCCAAGGCGAGTTATTAATCTTCTGTTCATTGGAACTAATGATATAATAAAAATTACTATTAATTTAAATAAAATGTTTAAAGCCATGTTTAAGCCTTTGGAATTTAATATTCCAGGATTGAAGGGAATTTCAAGCAAAACCATCGAGGAGCATTTGAAGCTTTATGAAGGATATGTAAAACAATCCAATCTTGTTCTTGAGAAAATTAATGAATTATCGGAAAAGGCAGAAGAGAATATGGGCTTAATTAGCGGTCTGCAACGCAGGTTTGGGTTTGAGTTTAATGGAATGAGGAACCATGAGGTCTATTTCGCTTCTCTTGAGGGCGGACCAAGCGAGCTTGATCCGGATAGCGCGCTCAAAAAAGAAATTGGCGATTTCGAAAAATGGCTTTCTCTTTTTAAATCTATTGCCACAACAAGGGGTGTTGGTTGGGCCTGTGTTTATTGGGATCGCAAAGAAAAGAAATTACTCAACGCCTGGATTGACGAACAACATCTCGGCCAACTCCAAGACTGCGCGCTTATCTTAGGTCTCGACATGTGGGAACATTCGTTTGTAGCTGACTATCAACCTAGCGGCAAGAAAAATTATATTGAAGATTTTTTTGCGAACCTAAATTGGAGTGTCATTGAGAAAAACTTTGAAAATGCTAGAATTTAAGCATGACCATAACCATCCAAAAAGGAGGAGTAATAGTTCTTCCACCAAAGATCAAAAATAAACCCAGCTTCAAGGCTGGCAAGAGATTTGACGTTGTCTTTTCTGGTGGGATTCTAAATATTGTTCCAGAACTTCCAAACGCAGACGATGAATACACTCCAAGGCAGAGGAGGATAATTGATGCACATCTAGCCGAGGCGGAAGAAGATATAAAAATGGGCAGGGTTTACGGACCTTACAATAATGCCAAAGAAATGATGAAAGATTTTTACAGGCGTCATCCTAAAACAAGAGTAGGTAAAAAATAATTATCATGCTGGTTGTCTTGACCAAAAAAGCCGATAGACAACTTAATAAAGCTCCGTTATTAATTCAAAAAGCTTTCTCTAAACAAGCAGATATTTTGGAGGCAAACAGGATGCATCCATCGCTGAGAGCCAAAAAATATGACGAGACAAGGGATATCTGGCAAGCGAGAATAAATAAGGGTTGGAGATTTTATTTCAGAATCATAGACGATACATATTTTATAGAGAGCATTATTCTGCATCCGAAATAAAAAAGTAACACCCGCCGAGCCAAAGCCTTGCGGGTGTCTGAAGTTCGAAGAACAAGTTTAGTACATTTTGAAATTGACAATGAAGTCCACAACCATGTAGTGACTGATGGTTCGACAGCCAGCAAAAGCGTTAGCGCTTGGGTCGCCGTAGCCTTTTCCGCCGCCCCAGGTTTCGGCCACATCAGCAAATTTCTCTTTCATGGCTTTGCAGATATCACCCCGTCCGAAATAGTTGATCTCGGGCAGCTTCCCATCTGTAAAGCAGAGGATGATCAAGTTTTCCTTGCCATCTGGCCACTCTGTGAAGAGCCGATCGGTTACTGGCGAACATTTGTCATGAGGTAGACGCACAACTGTAATACCGTTGAGAGTGTACCTTTTTGATATGGCTGTTTCTGCTTGCTTTTCCATCTTTTCTGTTACCCCTTGTGCTTTACGGTCGTGGCGTCTAATGTCATCAATCTCCCATTGAGTCGCACCCATTGCTTGCATGGCGGGAATGTAGCTGCTGTCGTTCGTGGCGATAAGCAGATCATTCTGACTCGGTGTGATACCGAAGCAGACGAATGACCTGCAAGATGGATGCTTCTTCGCCTGACCGGTTGCCATGATGATCTACCACGATAACCGTGCTGGGTAATTCGACATCAATTTCAAGCTCGATGAGTACCGGAGTCCCGCCTCTTTCGAGAACTCCAGCGATCTCTTCCGAGTAAGTCGATGCTTTTGCGCCCCAAGTCAAGTTTTTATCGAAGAACTCAAGACCAGCATCTCGAAGGATGTGTTTAATTTTTATCATCTCGAGGTCGTAACCTCCAAGAAAATACACATATAGTTTGTCCACATTTTCCCTCCTATTCCGGGCGCACTATAGCATATATGAGGATAATTGCAAGCCCAAACCCAATTCTTAATCGTGTTAAATTTAAAGAGTGAAAAACCATTTTAATGCGGAAAAAGCTCTAAAGGAGTTGAGAGAAAAGTACAACATCGATTTTGTAGGTCTATTTATTAAAAACGGCTTTACGGTCTACTTATTCGGAGGTTCTCTCCGAGATATGGTTTTAGGTAAAGATTGGAAAGACGCAGATATCCGAGCTTGGATGCCACTTCCGCCTAAAGAGCGAGATAAGAAAGCAGAAGAGCTACTAAAAACAGCTGGAATTGAAATCAAATCGAAAGTTATTTTCAACGACACATTTACTATTTACCGTTTCCTGCCGGGAAGGAAGCAAAGCAAGCGGTGTGATTGATTTCACCGTTGTTACTGAACAATGGGGCGTAGATCCGGACTTTGGTATGAATGGTTTGTACTTCGACCTCAAGACCAGAGAACTAGTGGATAGATATAACTCACTTCATGATATAGAAAATAAAATAATTCGGACTATTAAAGATCCATTTGTGCAATTTAAGGATGAACCACAGATGATGTTTAGAGCTATCAAAGCTGCGTGTCAGTTTGATTTTACTATCGAGGAAAATACTTTAGCAGCTATGAAAAAACTCTCTGGTTTGACAGAGAATGTCATGGGACTGGTTGTCAACAACACATTTGAAGGTCTCACCGAATGGTTTGTTAATAATATTTTTAGAGGCTTGAAATATAATCCAGCTTTGTTTGAAAAATTATGGAAAGAAACTGGAATTATGAAAGTATTTGTTAAATTTATTTCGAATCGGCTTGAGATTAAGTCTGAGTCGAAAGAGGTTAGCCAAATTTTCAAGGAAAAAGAAAAATATGAATACGAAGAAGCTTTGAGTATGTTTTTTGGCCATGTTACTAAGTCGATTGACCCAGAGAACTCTCAAGAATTATTTGAGAAAACAGTAAAACTTTTTAGACTCACTGAAACTTCTAAATATGGAGATTTTGTTATTGATACTCAGAAGATAATTTATTTGGCTTAAATTTCCAAAAAGTCAAATAATAAATTAGGGCGTAAAAGGCGTACCAAATAATTAAAACAAAAGTTGGAAGAGGTCCCGTTTGCAGAAATGCGAACGGGATTTTACTTCCAATTTCGACTGACTTAATAATAAATTCGGTAATTAAATAAGAAAGGGCGCCGAAGGGCCAGGAGAGAATGAAAGAGAAAAGGCCGAGGAAGCCGGTGAGAAATCCAAGTAGCATAGCAAGAGGGATGATGGGGAGGATGATTAAATTGATCAGAAAAGAAATGAGAGAAAAGATGCCGGACATTTTGATAAGGAGAGGCAGGAGGAAAATTTGAACGGCGAAAGTCGAAGCAAAAATTTCTCGCAAATTATATTTTTCGGTGACGAAAGAAATCTTTCTGTAAATTATTGGTGAGAATAAAATTAATCCAAGAGTAGCCATAACCGAAAGTTGGAAGGAAGGATCACGAGTGAGTAGGAGCGGATTCCAGAGGAGCATCAGAAAGACAGCGACCCCGAGCGCGCGTAGTGCTTCGTTTGGTCTGCCTAAATATTTAGCAAGAATTGCAATAAGTGCCATGATGCTCGCGCGGATGACAGTCGAGCCTAAGCCCACCATGATGGCAAAAAGAATGATGCAAATAACAGAAAGCAAAAGGCCTAAATTTCTTCTTTTTAAATAGGAAGCAAGATAAAGAATCGAAATCGCGATAATAGTAACGTTGTAGCCGGAGATGGCAACGATGTGGATCAAGCCGACCAGCTTCATCTGCGTTAATAAATTTTCACCGAGTTGCGAGCGGGCGCCAAAAATTAATCCGGCGACGAGAGAAGAATTTGGTTCGGGCACCACTCTCGCCACGCTCTCAATGAATTTATTTTTTAAAGCAAATAATTTTTTATAAAGAAAGTTGCCGCCACTTTCTAAAACTTTTATTTTCGGCTGATACATCAGAAAATGTATTCGGTCTTTAGAAAGATAAGAAACGTAATCAAACTCAATGCCGTTTTCTGCCGCAAAGTTTTTTGGCAGATTTAATTTTCCTTCTACTTCGAGTTTGTCTCCATAACTAAATCGTGGATAAAGATTGGTAACTAAAATTATTTTGGAAGAAGAATCATCAATAGAAACCGTATAACGCACCGAAGTATCTCTCTCGTCCGGCTCGGCAAGAATTTTGCCGGTAAAAGAAACTCTCTCTTTTAAATGCTGAGCAATTTTTGGATCTGGAACAGAACTTAAAAAGCTGGCTCGCAAGACAATCAGCAGAAAAGCCAATAAAAATAAGGCCAAATTAGATTTTGTAGTTTTTCCGAGAATCATTATAAAGAAGAACTTTTTTACCATCAGCGAGCGTGGTCGCGATCTCGTCACAGCGCTCGTTCCATTTGTGACCAGAATGGCCGAGGACTTTTTCCCAAACCACTTGCCTCACCCGCGTTTCTGCAATCAACTTTTCCCACAAATCTTGATTCAAGACTGCTTTCTTCGCCTTCGTCCGCCAATTATTTTTCTGCCAATCAAAAATCCATTTTGTAATTCCGTTTATTAAATATTCTGAATCAGTATGGATTTCTATTTGTGAATTTTCTGGTAAAACTTTTAAACTTTTAATCGCCGCCATTAATTCCATCCTGTTATTTGTAGTTTTTTCTTCTCTTCCTCCGATCTCTTTTATTTTTTCATCGTAGAGAATTATCGCGCTCCAACCACCGGGACCGGGATTCCCCTTTGAAGAACCGTCAGTGTAAATAGTAATTATCTCCATGATGAAACAAAGTTTAGCACACAGAGGAGAGAGTCAGAAGTTGGTCTTGACAAATCGAACTCACGTGCTATCCTGTAAAGAGGAGGAACGATGCCACAGTTCTTTTTTTGTAGTCAGAGGGAAGGCTTTAAATATTTTTTCTCATCAATACACCCATTGGATGTTCTCATGTTCTACTGGGAGAACATTCTAGAAATGTTTTTTACTCATCCGGTCAAGGCATTTCAGTTGTATATTCTGAGGACGTGGGAGGTTCATTACACTCGTATTGTAACCGAAACAGAAGTTGTATTTCGTGGTCGTGAAGCAAAATACGCTCTGGAAATTGATCTTAACGAGAAGGGGAGAAATGCGGAAGGTTTTGTTTCTTTTGTCGACAGGATCGACCCAGGGCGTTCTTTTCGGATCGATTTTACAATCGAAGGCACAGCTATTCTTTCTTGCAAGGATCAGAATCTACTTTCAGTGCCTCTACCAAAATCACAACCCGCTACCTGAACGACAGGAACTCCTGCTCGCTTCGGTGACGAGTTTTCCTATTTATGAAACGAGAAAAATTAAAACTCGATGTGTAACAAGGGTTTTCTGCGCGGAGTGTAATCTAGGAATTCGCGCTCGGAGTAAGAGTCGGGAATTTCTAAAATAAATTCAGAAGGAATGTTCACTCCCCTATTACCATAAATCGAACGCACCTGCGCGTAAGAGAGAAATAATTTTTTCTTAGCTCGAGTAACGGCCACGTAGAAAAGTCGACGCTCTTCTTCTGCTTCTTCTTCGGTTTCGCGCTCATCTCGATCGTGCGGGAACAAGCCTTCTTCGAGCCCAGTGACGAAAACATAAGCAAATTCAAGGCCTTTTGAGGCATGGACGGTCATGAGCCGTACTGCTTCCACATTCTCTTTCTGGCTATCTTGATCAGTAGTAAGAGCAGTGTCTTCTAAAAATTTTTCCACACTCTTCTCGTTATTTTCCATTCCATCGTAACGCATCGCAAGCACGGAGAGCTCTTTTATATTTTCTTCTCGCTCTACGTCTTCTTCTGACTTTGAAAGTTCTTTTAAAATGCCAGATTCTTCTGCTATGTAATTAATGGTGCGCGATAATTTATTTTCCTGCGCAAAAACCTTTATTCTTTCGAGTAAGGTCCAAAAACTTTTTATTTTCAACTGCATCTTCGTAGGTAAATCTTCTGACTTCCCCTCCACAATTTTCAAGAGAGTGGTCTTGCCTATTCCCCGCGCGGGCGCATTGATGATTCTTTTCAGATCAGAAATAGAATCTTTATTAAAAGCGAGCCGGAGGTAGGCCATCACGTCTTTCACTTCTTTTCTTTCAAAAAATTTAGTGCCGAGCACTTGGTATGGCACAGAGCCGCCCAAAAATGCTTCTTCCAAAACGCGTGATTGGAAATTGGCTCGGTAGAGAACGGCCATTTCCGAGTAGGCCACTCCCCTCTTATGCAACTCTTTTACTTTTTCTACCACAAACTGGGCTTCGTGCATTTCGTCGAGCGCTTCAAAAGTTCCTATTTTCTCCCCTACCGCATTACGGGTGACTAAAATTTTCTCCCGCCGCATTTTATTTTTCTCAATAATTTTGTTGGCAATCAAAAGTATGGTTTGGGTCGAGCGATAATTTTCTTCCAGCACCACGAGTTTTGCCGATGGGTAATCTTTTTCAAAATTTAAAATATTGCGGATGTTTGCTCCTCTCCAACTGTAAATATTTTGGTCAATGTCCCCCACCGCGCAAATATTGCCGTGTTCTTGCGTCAGAGATTTCGCGATCTCATACTGCACCTTATTGGTATCCTGGTATTCGTCTATGTGAATATACTTCCATCTTTCAGAATATATTTTTCTTATCTCTTCTTTTTTCAACAATTTTTCGGCAAGCAAAATCAGATCGTCAAAGTCGAGCGCGTTTTCTCTTTTCAAAATTTCTTCGTACTCGATCCAGGCCTCGGCTACTATCTTTCCAAAATATTCGCTCGATGCCGCGGCTTCATATTCGAGGGCAGTAACACAATTTCCCTTTTCTCGGGAAATAATAGCCAAAATTTTAGCCGGCTCGTATTCTTTGGTATTATAATTTCTTTTTTCCAGCGCTTCTTTCACCGCCCTCTTCGAATCGCTGCGATCATAAATAGAAAAATGTCTGGTTCGCCCGATCGCTTTCGCGTTTTCTTTTATAATATGCGCTCCTAGTCCGTGGAAAGTGGCCACGAATGGCTTACTTTGTATAGAAATTGGCCTGTTCACGCTCGCCTCTTCGCTCATCAACTTTAAAATTCTCTCCTGCATCTCGCGAGCCGCTTTGTTCGTAAACGTCACCGCGAGTATTTGCTCCGGCGCTACTCCTTTATTAATCAGGTGCAAAATCCTGTGCGTTATCGTCTTCGTCTTCCCCGCCCCTGCGCCAGCAAGTACAAGCAACGCTCCCTCCGTTTGTTCCACCGCCCGTCTCTGCGCCTCATTTAATGTATCCAAATATTGCATTCCGTTAGTTTACCACTTATGGCTAAATCCGGCCGGATTTATCCTTATCCTGTTTAGACTGGAGTATATTTTGTGCTTTTCTTGAACCCGGAGACCTTAAGCTCTCCTCTATCTACAAGCTTTTTCAGATAGTTTGTAGCTGTCGCATCGGAGACATGCAACAACTTCTCCACATCATCATTCTGGATCTCCCCTTTCTTTCTCGCCAGTTCCATTATTTTAGAAAGTCTCTTCTCAGTTCTCCCCGCCAGCTTCTCCCGGAGCTTCGGCAAAAGGCTCTTAAGAAACTCTTTGCCCGATGTCGGACTTCGGGCAGGTTGCATGATTTCTGAAGTAGTAACTGCTTCTGGCGTGTGAATTTCTGTGATATTTTCCGAAGAATTGAGATCAACGGCAGGTTCTTCATGCCCATGTCCGACATCAGTAAACTGTCCTTGAAGGGCGCCTTCAAGGACAGTTTCAGGTTGAGGATTTTCCACCGCGACTTCCGACGCAGAAACTTCTACAGGTGTCTCAGTAACTGGCTCCGCCACCACTTCCACTTTTTCTTCTTCCATGACCATATTTTATCACTTTCACCAAATTTTTTAATCCACACTCATCTTTGAATTTTTCATGAAGAACCTGTAAAATACACGGGTCGGTTAAATTTTCTGAAAGACTTTTTATGGCTCTGTTGAGCCATATTTTACTGGAACTCTGAATTACCCTTAATCTAAAACACATTTTAAAGTCCCCCCAAAATCCTGATCCTAAAAAGCGTTATTTTATCAAGCGAATCAGGCAAAATAGTAAGCAGAAGCTCCAATTGCTGGGTAGGAGGAGCTTTGGTGTTTTCCTGTTGCTAGTCTTGCCAATTACCGTTTCTGCTGCTCTAATGGGAGCTTGGGGCGGCCTCTTCGGCAAGGACGCAAATGCAAGCGGAGTGTTGCACGACAATATTCAGAGCATGAAGCTTTTGGCTTCTCCTTTTCATTTAGATAATAATTCTGCTGTCACTTTGGTTGACGAAAGCGCTATCGTTTCAGAGAAAGGCCCTTTTGAAGGAGAGGGACACAAACTAGGTAGCGACCAAATCAGCATTTATGTGGTCCGTGAGGGCGATACTATTTCGGAAATCGCTAAGATGTTTGACGTTTCGGTCAATACTATCAAGTGGAGCAACAATTTAAGCAGTAGCACACTGAAGGTTGGTTCTACTCTCGTCATCTTACCTGTCTCTGGGGTCAAACACACGGTAGTCAAAGGTGATACTCTGGCTGGAATAGCTAAGAAATATAAGGGCGATGTAGACGAAATCGCTTCTTATAACGGCTTAGATAAATCAGAAGGGCTAGCGGTGGATACCACTATTATTATTCCTGATGGCGAAATCACGGCCATCTCTTCTCATCTGTCTGGCTCCTCTGGGCTCAAAGAATATGTCGGCTACTTCCTAAGGCCGATCATCGGCGGTCACAAAACTCAAGGTTTGCACGGGCACAACGGTGTCGATCTCGCTTCGAACTATGGCTCCAACGTCTTAGCCGCGGCCGATGGCGAAGTGATCGTAAGTAGACAGGATGGCTGGAACGGAGGCTACGGCAACTATATTGTAGTGAAGCACGGCAATGGCACCCAGACTCTCTATGCTCACCTTTCTGGCAATGCCGTTTCTGTCGGTCAGTCTGTCAAACAGGGGCAAATCATAGGTCAGATGGGCAACTCCGGCAAAGCCACCGGCATCCATCTCCACTTCGAAGTCCGCGGCGCCAAGAACCCGTTTTAATTCAACATGTTGACAGCTTTTTTAAATTACCCTATCATTGTAGATAATTGTTCCCTTAGAACAAAATTAATAATTAGGAGCGCAGTAACTTAATTTTATGGAAAATGAACCAAATTTGCCACCAGTAGAAGAAAGTAAAGAGTGGCCGCAACAACTTCGAGACAAGCTTGAGGCTTGTGGGATTTCAGCTAGCGATGCAGTTTACCTCGAAGCTGCCCTTAATGGTGGCGAGGAAAATTTAAACTATCCCGATGTGGCTGAAAGGCTTAGAGAAGTATTTAAAGAGGCGGGATGGCATCCTTTAAAAGGAAACACTCCCTAATTTAAGAGGGTTCCCAATCAAATCTTGCAGTCCAGTCAGAGTCCTTTCGGGGACTCTTTCTTTTTTCTAAAATTTAACCTCGATTTAACTTTTTATCCTCCGCCTTCTTCAAATAATTTTTCTTATACAAAAGGGGTGGTGGCAAATTGCACTCTTCCTTTTTGAACCATCGACAATTTGTCGACAGTTCAAATTTAATACGTTACCTTAGGTCTATAAGACAGAGCCTCTAATATATGCTCTTTTTCTATTTCTTCTGAATTTTCTAGATCGGCGATAGTTCGAGCCACTTTCATAAGTCTGTGATAACTTCGAGCAGAAATGTTTAACCGACGGGCCGACTCGTTCAATATATTTTTCACCTCCTCTTTCAATTTAATGATGGAAACCAAGTCTCGGCCGCCCATGTCGCCGTTCGTCGTCAGTTTGCTATTTTCTTTAAATCTTTCCCGCTGTTTTTCTCGAGCTTGATTGATGCGAGTGCGCAAGCCGGAATTTTCTTCCTTTTCTGGCATCTCAGACAATTGATCATGATCTACTCTTGAAACTTCTACCCAGAGATCAATCCTGTCCATGATGGGACCCGATAATTTTCTTTTGTATCTTTCTATTTGCATGGGACTACAAGTACAAGGCCTGCCCTTGATACCGAAGTTGCCGCAGGGGCATGGGTTCATAGCGGCGATCAAGATGAAATTGGCCGGAAATTTAGCCGAGCCCTTGGCTCGCGAGACCGAAATGCTCTTCTCCTCAAGCGGCTGACGGAGAGCTTCCATCGTTTTGGCGTCAAACTCTGGGAATTCGTCTAGGAACAAGACGCCTCGGTGCGCGAGAGTGATCTCTCCCGGTCGGACCAGAGCGCCGCCACCAACCATGGAGACATAAGAAGAAGTATGGTGCGGACTGCGGAAGGGGCGCTCGGTTAAGATGCTATCCGGCAGAGCTCCAGCAATCGAATGGATCTCGGTAATTTCCAAAATTTCTTCAAAGGACGGCTCTGGCAAGATAGCGGAGAAAGCTTTGGCTAGCATCGTCTTTCCCGTACCAGGCGGGCCATAAAGACAAACATTATGACCGCCTGCGGCCGCGATCTCGAGCGCCCGCTTAGCGCTCTCTTGGCCCTTGATAAAAGAAAAGTCAGTTTCGGCGCCGGTAATCTTGTCTTTCTGAAAATTTTCTATTTTGGTTTTAGGTTGCTGTTTTAAAAGTTTCTCGCCTTCTAAATGATTAATACAGTCTTGGAGCGTGTTCACGGGATAAACTTTTATATCTTCAACTAGCGCCGCTTCGACTGCGTTTTCGGTTGGTACAAAGATTTCCTTAAATCCCCTTTTCAGTGCTTCTCTGGTCAAAGCTAAAACACCTTTTGTTTTTCTCACCTGGCCATCGAGAGAAAGTTCGCCCAAAAATATTTTGTTCTTTGGTTCAAACATAATTTCTCCAGCCGAAAGCAAATACGCGAGCGCCATGCCAAGGTCGAGCACCGCCCCTTCCTTTTTCACTTCGGCCGGAGCGAGAGAGATGGTAATTTTGTGATTACTAGCTTTAGGCGACTGGAAGCCGCTGTTTTTGATCGCGGCGCTGATCCGATCTTTGGCCTCCTCGGTCGCTTGGTCAGGCAGGCCGATGACCGAAAAAGCATACATCCCCCGCGCCAGATCCACTTCGATATCGACAATGTAAGCATTCAAAAAATTAGTCTGCGCGCTATGCGCCTTGGCATAAGACATTTAGAAATTTTAACATAAATTATTTTTCTTGTTTTTATTTAACGGATGAGTATTATATGGAAAGACGAGGAGATAATTTATGACGGTAACGTGTCCGCATTGCGAAGAAACTCTGGTAAAGGTTTATGGTGATCCATGTAGCGTTTGCGGTAAGAGAACCACCATGGATGATGTAGTTCGGCCGCTCCACGAACTTTTGGGGCAACTTGATAATTGTTCAATCTGCAGAGCAGAGAAATCTTTCGATGGTTGGCATTGCTATGTATGCACTCATACAATATCCGATAAGGCCAAAAAGGCTCACGGATGTGTGCTCGTTAACAAAAAAGAAGTAGAGTTAGTAACCAAATATTTTCAGACGAAAGGAGAATGATATGCCGCAAGTCAAAACTGGTGTGAAGTGCGTGGTCTGTAAAGAAGCGGAGATAGTGGCGGAAGTTGAGTCTGTAGCCAGTCGGGAGGACATGCCGGTCGGACCAATCTCTAAAGATTACTTTGACCACGAGGTAACTTTTCATTGCTCGGGCGAGAATTGCGCAGTCTTGTACTACCATCCGCCTGGACAGCCGAATGCGGCAACTGAAATTCTCGCAAGCTTTCGCAAAGACGATGAAGCGTATGATCTTTACGACTCTATCACGCGTATTATTAGATAGGTAGACAGTCTCTATTCCAAACTAAAAGGCCGAGAAATTCTCGGCCTTTGCCTTGCAAACTGATTAAATCCGTTCGAAGCTGATCAGCCTTTGTTTTTTGTCTCGTTCAAACCTTCAACATAAGCTACGTAGTAGTTTTTGCCGAAAGGAGTGCCATTGTAAATCTCGACGAGAAGTTCGTCCCAAGTAAGCTGACGATTCCCGACGGAAATACGCTCGTCTGACTTATTGGGATTTTTGTCGACATCTTTCTTTATCTGCTCCAGAACTTCTGGATCTGGCGACCATTCTTCCTGCGAACCGTCGAGAACTGAATCGCTTATATACCCAGTTTCGACTATGTGGGCTCGTCCACGTAACCATTGTGCGAATCTTTGGCGAGTTGGGAAAGTGGGAGGCAATGCCTGTAGCATTTCTTGCCTACATATCTGCGCCGCACGATACTCTTTTTTATGATCCATCAGACTCTCCTTGTCCGATTTGATATTATTAGATTTTCTAGAAAAAGCAACTAGGTATTCATATGCTCCTTACAGGTCTTGGCCGCGGGGTTGGCTTCCAGGCGGTCGAGTTCGATCTGTTCGCTGCCGATTTCGCAGATACCATAGGTGCCATCGGCGATTTTTTGAAGGGCTGACTTTATTTCGTTGTAGCGAACTTCAAGGTTGCTCATTACCGCTGTATTCTCTTCATATTCTTCCATTTTATCCGCTATTTCCGTCTCGTCTGCAGTATCAATTTCCAAATCTTCCGGCTTCTTGCTTTCCCAATCGGTAGTGCCGTTCTGGACGCTCGGGTTTTTCTTACCCAAATGCGAGAGTTCCTCCTCCACTTTCGCCAATTCCTCCTCCAATTTTTGTTTGAAATGATTTGTATCCATCCCGTTAGAGTTTTTAATAATAATATTTTACTGCCGTTCGAGCTATGTAAAACTCTAACGGGATCCATACTACTAGTATAGCATATCACCTAGTCACATTCCCTGTCGCGAAGGCATTCACTAATTCAGTCAGAGCCGTTTCGGATTCGGTAATTAAAATAGTATTTTGGTTCAAAAAGGTGTAAATCAAAGCGGTTTTGCCGAATCGGCCAGAATAGCTTCGGGTATCTTTGTTCTTGATTACCAAATCTTTAAACATATAGTCGGTGGTGGACGCGGTTATGAATTCTTTAAAATCATTTGGCATGTCTTTCTCCCAGGAGAGCATATCACGATAAGCGATGCCGTAGTCGCGAGCCTTCAAAATCAGGAAGAATTCCGCCCTCTCGCCATTGCCATAAAGGCCAAGCATGTATTGCGGCTCCAGAGAGCGGAGAAGAGCGGCCGGTACCTGCCATTTCTGTTTTGCGATAAAACTTTGCGCAGAATCTTTTGTTTCTATTGCAGTAATGCGAGTCTTGTATTTGGGATCCAGTTTCAAAGTTGCAATAGAGCTATTTCCAAATGGTGCGGAGCGGTCAGCTTTTATTATTGAGCTTAAATCTGGAGAAGCAACGTCTACCGGCTTATTTTTAAAATAAGAAAAGACGAGGTAGGAAACGACCGTGCCGCTTGCGATGAGAAGCACAATGCCGATGATTGAAATGAAAAAACTTGTGGGTTTATTTTTAGTTGGCGCTTCTTTTTCCTGTTCCGGCGCTCTCTCCTGCCTTTTTTCTTTTTCTTCTCGGTTTTTTAGAGCCAGGTCGGATAGAGACTGATCCTTGCTCTGGATAAAGGAGGCCACATCTCCCTGATAAGTGCGTAGAGATTGCAGTTTGTCTTTATTGTGCAAAGATTCTACGAGATTTTCTTTATTCTGTGGATTGTTTTGGGGTTCCATCCAGGATATTATAACCTATTCCAACGCACTATTTCTACTTATATTTCTAGTTGGCATCAGGTATTTCCTAGTATTTTTATCTAGATCAATAAAATCGTCGGCCGATTCGATGAGCCTTGCGGAAGTACTTTTGCCAAAGGAAGCCACTTCTACCTGACAGCCATTGCGTTTTAGGAATTCGAGAAGGGGCACGTAGTCTCCATCGCCGGAGATGAGAATAACTACGTCGAGTTTCGGCGCCAGTTGGATCGCGTCAACCGCGAGCCCCACATCCCAGTCCCCTTTTTTAGAACCGCCGGCAAAAATCTGCAAATCTTTGGTTTTGGTCTCGATACCCACCCGCTCCAATGCCTCAAAAAAGCCTTTTTCTTCGCCACTTTCTGTAGTAATGAGGTAAGCGATAGCTCTGATCAAGAGTCTGCCCGCCAAAACGTCTTTGACCACATTGCCGAAGTTCACTCTCGCGTGATAGATATTTTTGGCGCTGTGATAGAGATTTTGCGTATCTATGAAAATGCCAACTCGCTGTTCTTTATGTTTTATAACTGCCATATATGAAAAGAATTTTCAGTTTTCAATTTAGAATTTCCAATGAAAATTGGAACATTGAAAATTTAATGAAAATTGTAAATTAGAAAATTGATAATTATTGAGAAACTTTCTTAAGCCCTAGTTTCTTAACAAGTACATTATAGCGTCTAGGGTGCTTTTTCTCCAAGTACTTCATGTGAGTCTTGCGATCGGCGACAATACCAAGCAGTCCTCGACGAGAGTGCTTATCTTTCTTGTTTTTCTTGAGGTGACTGGTTAAATCGTCAATTCTGCGAGAGAGCACCGCGATCTGCACTTCAGCTGACCCGGTATCAGTCTCATGTACCTTGACTTCATTCATCACCCTCGCCTTCTTTTTTTTGGTTAACATTTGCTCCCAGGATAGCACGAATCAAGATTTTATGCAAACAAAAGCCGCTTCAAGGTTTCTCCTGAAGCGGCGCGGACTTTGTAGTCCGTTGGTATTTATAGAGACGGGTAATTTGCTCTCTGAATTCTTCGCAGGTTAGCCATTCCTCCCCGCAAAGTATCAAAGTGTTTCGAGTAGCAAGAGCATCTTCGTCGACAGCTTCTTTTTGTTCGATAAGAGGTTTTGAGCCCTTGGTATAAACGACGCCGCGAACAAACATTTCTTCCTCGATGTCATCAATGAATGGTCGCTTGTACAAGTGGTTTCCGGCCATCTCCTCCAGGTGTAGAGTCTCGTGTGAAAGCGCTAGAGCGAATATATTTCTGATGCCCCGCCGATCATAATCATTCTTATTCAAGTACTCAGATCGGCGAATAAAGTGTCGGTGGTTGATAGAGATGTACATCACTCCGTCTTTCGTATGGGCCCCCATGTGAGCTCTGCCCATATTTCTCGAGAGCACTACTCTCAAAGAGCCATTTCCCTTTCTCTCCTTAATCCAGTGCAATCTCTCCAGGAGAAACTCTGGCATGTACTGATTTTGGAGCAAATCCGGATCTAGCTCTCCCATCGAGTATCTATCGATGCCACCCAATAGGAGCTTAAACGTTACTATGGCTCGCCGATCCTCTAGCCGCTCTTGAAACCAATTGGTAGTTGGCTCCCAAAGCAGAAAAGTTGCTCCAAAAATCAATAGGACAAAAAATACTACAGGTCTCAAATTTCGTGTCACGTCGCTAGCTCCTCTGTAGCCAAAGTTCACTTAAGGTGATAGGCCTGGACCGTTCGGGCTGAAGTTCTGAGTTAATAGCAAAAAATAGTTGCTGAATTTGATATACAATGGCTCTGTTAAGAGCTAATTTTCATAATATTTAAAATGCAATTTAAAAAAATGGCAGAAAATGCCCGAAATGCTTGGGTCAGTCAAAGAAATTTGG
>OBEQ012688421.1_pt1 | contig 26720 bp, 31 predicted proteins | sample 1670901 | NCBI WGS metagenome assembly OBEQ01 (sample SAMEA104232315, study PRJEB22302) | groundwater metagenome | biome: forest; feature: aquifer; material: groundwater | place: USA | collected 2011-08-07 | depth 5.4 m | reverse complement strand
GAAAAAGGAGTTATTGGATCGCCGATTTGATGGTGAGGGTTTGCAATATCTATTCCAGTATGAAAAACCTGAAATGGAAAATCCGATTCTCCAAATTCTAAAGTTACAACTCCTGAAACTGGCCAGACGGCAGTGATTTTTAAGTCCTTAATAACATTACCGGTTCTCGGATCATGAATTTCAATCGTGTTGGTCTGAGGATTTAAAGTGACAAGTTTGTCTGAAACAACGCTTAATCCGACATTCGCAACCAGAATAACCGCAAGAACAGGAACAAGAAGAGTAAGTAAAAATGCAAGAAAAACAAACTTAAGTTCTCTACGGAAAGACCAAATTGCTGCGATCGCCGGAAGATTAGCCACAGGTCAGATGTAAATCTCTCTTGGGTCAGTTGTCAGTAGTGGATGTTCTTTTTCAGAAGCAACTACTTTAAGGGCGACGTGGTTTTGATCAGAAATAATTAATGCTTCTCCTCGATCACAGGTTAAGAGAAAATGTTCCTCATACTCACTCAATTTAAACTCTTCGGCTACTTTCTTAATTGTGGTAGTATCTTGCCTCATTAATACACGTAGTGAAGATTGAGATGCGATAGCCCGGCCGTATTCAGAATTTAGAAAGTCATTGGCCTGTTGAGAAATTATCGTTACCCCTAGATAATATTTTCTTGCTCGTCTGACTAGTGCTGAAACAAATCTTGCACTTTCCTCGTGTTCCAAGAGTAACCATCCCTCATCAATTACAAGAATTTGTTTCTGTGGGTTTGATTTAACTTGCGAGTTTACATAATTAGCAACAGCTAACATCATTATTTGTCTTAGTGATTCATTCAAATCTTTGATATCAAACACAACTAAACGATTATTGAGGGCAATATTTGTTTGAGAATCAAAAACTGAGGCTAGAGATCCATTAACAAACTTTTCGAGCCGATTGCAAAGATCTTTTTGTTTCATTTCCTTTAAGACTTTATAAAAATCTTTAAGTAGAGGGTACGATCGATCTTTGGGTTTTCTACCTCTGGAACTTTTGTTTTCTTTTGGAATGTAGGTGTAGTTCAGAGAATACCCATGCTCTTTGTAGGTTTCAATAATCGCTTTATCAACCACAGCTTTTTCCTCTGAAGATAGACCACCAACTATTAGAGAAATAATCTCAGTCAAATCCTGTATGTGTTCAGAAAGGTCGTTTTCTGTTCCATATGAACTGAGGGAGAAATCAAATGGGTTAATTTTCTCTTTGGATTTGGCTGATAATTTTATATAAGTTCCGTTTACCGATTCTGCCAATTGCTTATATTCTCGCTCTGGGTCAATTACTATTACTTTCGTACCCTGCATTAATTGTCTTAAAATCTCAACCTTTGCCGTATAACTTTTACCACTTCCAGATTGAGCAAAAATAATACTATTGGCATTGTTTAGTGAAAACCTGTCGATTATTACTAATGAATTATTTGATTTATTTATTCCGTAAAGGATTCCAGACTCCTGAACAAGTTCGGAAGAAACAAAAGGGAAAGTAAGAGCGGCAGATGAGCTATCCAAGTTTCGTCTTTGGTTAAGTAAGTTTTCTCCTCTGGGTAAAACTGACTGCAAACCTTCCAATTGTTGGAAAGTGGCTGACTTTATATAAAAAAGTCTCGTCGACATTACCGTTTCGAGAATAGTTGTCGTTTTATTGAGTTCAATTAGACTATCTGCTGAAATTGTCATATAAATCGACACTTGGAAGAGTTTTTCTTGGCCTCTTTGAATCTTATCTTTTAGTTCCATGGCCGATTTTAGAGGGTCGGTAATTTCTGAACCAATTACTTTGCCGTCTTTAAGCATTGACCGTTTCGTTGATTCTAGTTCAGTTATTTTCCGATTCAACTTTGGTAAAGCATAAAGAGGATCAACTTGTTCAATGTGATAGCTGATATCAATATCGTGATTAAAGTTAATTAACATGTTAAGCCAACCAGTTGAAGCTACATAAGGGTAACCAGATATAAATAGTGTTCGAACAAACTTGTTATCCACTTGAAGGTAAGAAGTATTTTCTTCAAGACCAGAATAGGAAATTAAGTCAATTTGGTCTTGTTCGCCAAAGTTGAACTGAAATGACTTTTTGAGTGAATCTTTTCGTGACGTTTTCCTTTTTCTTTTCCCTGTCTTGAGCTTATTAAGAAACGGGGAGGATATTTCAGTTATTTTATCTAGTGTATTAAACATATTGGTTTGATATTAGGGTTTCAATTGTGTGACCTTTAAGCTCTTGTGTTTTGGCTTGCTGAGGGCTGTAGAAGCTATAGAATAGGTCTAGAAGTTCTAAACTACCTAATACTCTAGCTTTCATTCCTAGCTTCTCTAAACCCTTTACAACTATGTCTCTTTGAAAATGAATTTGTTCCTCAATTAATGAGAAATCTTTATTCTTATCGGTATTTTTGTAAGGAATAACAATATAGAAGCGTCTAGATAGAATTTTATTGCCCGAAACTAAGTTTTTGATAAAACTGGTGTAATTGTTAATCTGATCACGGTAGACTTTTTCTTTTTCTACATCTTTGCTTTTGCCAATCTCCTCTAGATATCTGTCTATATCCACTTCTCGTACTCTTACAAGGACTTGTAGTTCGCAAGGAAGTGAGTTTAGAAAGTTCTGGAAGCTATCGATTAAAATGTCCTGTTCCTCGTCACTTTTAAGCTCAAAGTTGATCGAAGAAGTCTCAACGATAATTCTATATTCATTTTCAGGAAGTACTAATGTGCCATCCTTAACCTCTTTGATACGAATTTGGCGTCTTGAGCTGACTTTATTTTTGTTCTTGTTTAAAAGCAACATCTAAACCTCCTTTTCTGGTTTGTTTAAAGGAAAAACTATATTTTGGATTGGAAAGCAAATTATCAAAAGTAATTAAATTTCCTATAGAAATGGGGGCTTTTACTAGTATTTGCTCTTTTACGTTTGATTTGACCGGTTTGACTTTTTGCTTTTTCTCAAAAACCGGTAAGTCTAATGTTCTCAAGTAAGTTTCGTTTTTGTTGAATACATAATATTTCGGTCGCATGTTGTAGCGAAGAATGGTTATAGCCCAACTAAGTACAACTTTTCCTTTAATACGAAGCGCTAAAACAAGACAAGTAATCAAAACTACCAGAATTAGTGGCAGTTTATACAAAGTTAAGTGGAGTCCTGGACTAAATAACGTAAAAACTGTTGTTGCCCAAAATGCAGGAAATAATAGAAGCATTATTTGGGTTAAATTCAAATTACCAGCAATTTTATCTTCAACTGTGGTTATTTGTGCTGGAATGACTTGTGATCTCATGCTTTTACTACCTTTCTGGGAGTTCTAACAGGAGGTGCATTGTCAACGACTTCGGCTGGGGCACTTTTATCAGTCGACATGACGTTCATGATTTGACTGCCTACTTTTTTGACCATACTGTTTCCGGCGGTATAGAAGGCCAGTTGCATCATGACAGATGGAGTACGAAGTAAAGTGAACAAAAGCCCAATGCCAATCAGAATAGAAATAAGTGAATTTGTTCCAACTTGTCCAGGAACTGTCAAAAATGCAGAAGCTAGTTGTATTATTACGACATGAACAAAGACTGTAAAAACAGTAATTATGTAAGTTTTGATTGAAATCTCTGCGAAATCATTAAACTTAGGGACTGCCCATAAAAGAAAAATTAACGGAGCAAGTACAGCACCGAGAGCAATTATTATTAATCTAGATACATAGAAGAGAAGCAGAACAACGGCCACTATCACAAAGAGAATCATAAAAATTAGCATAATAAGTGGTGTTGTCCCGTTTGCTAAAGCACTTGAGTCAAATGAGTTGGTAATAAAGGCATTATTAATACCACCCGTGGCATGAAGTACAGCTGAAACTAATACATTACACATCTGAATTACCCAATCGGCGAGAAAAATTGAAGTATTGGCAAGTAGAAATGCTAGTCCAAGCTTAGGAAGAAGATTTTTAAATTCGATCTCCTCAAATCCAAAAGTAGAACCTGACTTGACCAAATTAGTACCCTACTCCTAATTGTTTCAGAATTAATTTTACTCCTTCTGGTATCTCTGCTTCAGCCGGGTATGCAATCCCGTTAATAGTTACCGTACCGTTGCGTATGGGACGTAGTAGCTTGACTAACTTCTTAATGCTCATATCTGTGCGATTCTCAATTGTTTTACCAATGGCCAGTGCTGCCAGCACCATAGTCAGATGGGCTTCTATTGAGTCTCTCTTGTGGTGAAAGACCGGTCTGGCTTTTAAGTCTGACTTGCTCATCCGGAAAGACTGCTCTACATGCCATAGTTGATGGTAATACGTAATGATTTGCTCATCTGAAATATCCAGGTTAGTTACATAACCTTTAATACCGACAAGAGCTTTTGTCTTGTCAATTAAATCGTGATTAAGGTGCTTGTTTTTGGTAGTGATGCTTAAGAACTTAGCCTTTTTAGCAACCGTGTCGCCGTTTACGATCTTTTTGACTTTCTCAATCTGTTTTTCAATGTTTCTAAGATCCAGAGCAGCTCGTTTCTCTCGGTACTGGTAGATAATGCGTTGGTTAGTAATGGCTGTCTTGGTGGTAACAATCTGGTTGTCGGCCAGTTGGGAGGTTTTCTGGTACTCGGCGATGTCGTAGGGGATCTTACTCAGACGTGAACCGACAATATATGTATAACCAGCTGTAACCAACGCTGATAGATTCGTAGCGCTGAGCATACCGGCATCGGCAACTACAGTGATATTTGTAAGATTATGGCGAGCTTTAAAAGCTTCCATAACAGGTAGGATAGTCTTTGTTTCAGCCTTGTTACCTTCAAAGCTATGAAGCTCTAATGGAAAACCGGTTTGGTCAACCAATAGTCCAATAATAATCTGTGGTTCAAGTCTACGTTCCTTGCTCATACCCGGTTTACGGTAGTCATCTTCTTTTTGGGCTTCAAAGTAAAGTGTTGTAACATCATAAAGAACCAGAGTAATGCCGCTGGTACTGGCCCGGGCAAAACATAGAGAAGCCAATCTTTCCCTGTAGTTGTTGGCAATAATCCGTTTTAAGCAACGATGGATACTGGTATTACTAAAGCCGGTAACGCCAAGTTCCTCTTCTAATACACGTAAGCTATCCAGTTTAGATGTTGGTTCTACTACACGGGCAATACACAACCCGGCAAAGGTATCGTCCTTCAACTGATTGAAACCAAGCTGATCATATAGTTGATTCAAACAAGTAAACAAGAGTTGAGAAACAGATCGTTGTAGGCGTATTTTTAGAGGTTTAGTAGTCTTGGGTAGTAATGATAGTTGACCACCAAGCAGGCGCTGTCTGGCTAATGCCAGGAGAGTCTTAAGGTCTGTGTCATTATGGGCACTGCCAATATGTTCAAGTTTAGTAATCTGGCCATGGTTCTTATGAATAATCTGGACGGCAGTTGCACTGCTTGCGGTACGCACTTTACGGATGTATGCCATGCTTCCTATTGTATGACATTAGTGCCCAGAAAATGTTATATATTATGCCTAGATTGATCTAAATTCTTGAGATGTGGTCAAGTCAGGTGTCCAAGCTTAGGAAGAAGATTTTTAAATTCGATCTCCTCAAATCCAAAAGTAGAAGCGCTCATTAATTGAAACCCTAAAAGAGCAACAACTAGAGCAAATAGTGAATCCACAATTCCAACAATAACTAGCCAGAAGTTAAAAATAACCGAATTGGCTACAAGCGAAGGAGTTGTGGTCAGAAAAGACAAAATTCCATCAGTTAGTGGCTTTGTGGCACTTTGTACGATACTTGAAAAGAATCCTGAGATAGCATCCGGTAGTATTTGAGTTAAACCATTTGAAGTAGTTGAAGGCACAATTGGAGCTAAGCTTAGAGAGCCGGTGGAAGCGTTATTTACTGGAGTTATGAAGGCATTATTTAAAAGTGAGGATATTACTCCCGCGCCTAATATAAGTACAAATCCCAGTAAAGCATTTCGAATTGTAATTTTGGCGTGCTCAAGTGCTTCTGGTTTACCGGTAGACGTTATGTAAGCATACCCACCTCTGATAAGGAAAAACGTGCAAGCTAATGTGGCAACAATGATTAGAACTGATAGAGTTTTATTTGAAAAATCGGCAACTTCATTATTACTCGCGGCATATGCCGAAGTCGTCGATATTAGAAATAGGCCCACTGCGCCAAAAATCGTTAATATTTTCATAACTTTTAGGCTAATTCACTTGCCTTAGTGAGCTGCGCCAAAAGCGCTAGTTGCAACTTGAGTTACTATGTTGCTGAAAACAAATGCTCCAAATACGATTGCGAGTCCAATTGCAGAATAAAAAATAGTTTTTTTAGATCTATCTAATGATTCTGGATTTCCTGTACTAGTAATGTAGCTGAAACCTCCCCAAACGAAGAAGCCAGTAGCCACAAGACCTGATAGAGTAACTAAGATAGCAATAATGCTTTGGATAAAGTTTGTGATTTTGGACACATCTGCACTCTGTGCAAACGCTGGACTTGCAACAATCAATGAAGTTACAAATAATGACTGTAATACAATAAGTTTTTTCATGCCTTCACCTCCTTTCGGAGAATAAAAAACAAAAAACTGCCCGATTGGGGACAGTTTTCAGAACAAACAATATGTAAGTGGAACAATTTATATCAGAGGCCATGGAGCAAGTCAATAGGCTTTCTTAATTCAATTTTTCTGTTATAACAATCTAAAAGGAAAGTTCTTCTGTTTAAATTGATGCTTTTTTGCTAAAATCTATTCACTTAGACGCTCAATTTGCATAAAGTAACAGCTTTGAATATTTTGTCTAAATAATTATGAGCAATGATACAACTTCAATAACTAACGAGGGCAAGAACACACTTTCTGCTGCACTGAAAGACATTTTGCCCAATTGCGATAAAATTGACGCACTTGTTGGCTATTTCTATTTTTCCGGATTTTTGGATTTAAAAGATGAGCTAAAAGATAAAAATATTCGAATTCTAGTCGGAATGGATATAGATCAACAAATCATCGATAAAATATCAACATTTAAAGATTCAAACTTAGATATTTACCTCACTGATTCTAAAATCGAGTCCAGATCTAATGCAAAAGAAAATTATTTTGAAGTATTTTCCCGAATGTTTAATGATACAGATTATTTTGACGATTCAAAGTCACAAGACGCTTTTGAGGTCTTTCTAAAAAAGATTCAGGATGGATCACTGGAAATTAAGAAAACTTCAAAAGCGAATCATTCTAAATTCTATATTTTGTATAACAAGTCTGAATATTCAACTAACGGGCGGACACCTGGGGTAGTTGTTGAAGGATCAAGCAATTTAACTTTTTCTGGATTGAAAGGCCAAGGTGAACACAACAGAATATTGCCAGAAAAACATTATTTCGATGACGATGTTAAAAGATTTGAGGAACTTTGGTCTGATCCTGAAAATATCGGTATTGCTGATTTGGAATCTGCAGAGGAATTTGTAACTGAGGTAAAAAAACGAGTTTGGTTATATGCATTACCAAACCCTCTTCACATGTTTTACAAGGTTTTAGATGAATATTTTTCAGTAGACAATATCGTCGAAATGAAATCACCAAAAGAAATTACTTCTGGAAAATACTACAACTTAAGGTACCAAAAAGATGCTATTAATCTTGGAATCGACAGAATAGATAAATTTGGTGGAGTTATTATTGCAGATGTTGTGGGATTAGGGAAAAGTATTATTGCCTCTGCAATTGCTCACAATTTAGGGCTCAAAACAATTATTATTGCCCCTCCTCACCTTGAGAGTCAGTGGCAGGATTACATGTCCGATTTTGATTTTAAGGGAATTGTATATTCAACAGGAAAAATTCAGGACGCTCTTGAACGACACGGAAACGAGGGTGGAAAGTTACTTATAATTCTAGACGAAGCACACAAACACAGAAATGAAGACACTGAAAATTATATTATGCTTCATCAGCTTTGTGCCAATAACAAAGTAATGGCACTTTCCGCTACCCCATTTAATAACGACCCAAAAGATATTTATGCACTTATCAAACTCTTTAGTACTCCAGGTCAATCAAGATTAAAAACAGTTGAAAACTTAAGCATGTCATTCCACCAACTTTTTAAAAACTATCGAAAATTGCGAAAAAACATGCGTAGTGAAGGATCTAAAGATGATGAAAAGTCTGTAGTAGAGATAAGCACTCAGGGTATAGAAATCGCAAATGAATTACGAAAAATGATTGAACCTCTAGTTATTAGACGCTCAAGACGTGATTTAGATGAAATCGAAGTTTATAAAAAAGATTTAGTCGAACAAAACATTTCTTTCCCAACAGTTCGAGACCCAGAAATTCTTGAGTACTCATTAGGTGAGGTTACAGAACAATATATATCTACTTTGAACAAAATTGCTTCTGATGATATGGAAGCAGGGTTTATTGGTGCCAGGTATAAAGTTGCTAGCTATATTAGGCCAGGATCTGATTTTTTGAAAAAACTAATCGAACAAGATGGAAGTGAAGAAGACGGTGATTCAGTTGAGGATCTAATGCAAAGTATTCAACAAGCTCAAGTAAACGTGGCGAAGTTTATGCGTCGGTTATTAGTTAGACGATTTGAGAGCTCTATTGCTGCTTTTAAAATATCTGTTTCGAACATGATGAGCTCTTCAGAGGTAATGTTGGATTGGTATTTGAAACGAGGCGAGGTCCCTATTTATAAAAAAGGAGCTCTACCGGATACAGACGATCTTGAGAATATGGATATCTTAGAAATAGAAGAAGTAATGAATGCATTGGAGGGAAAGGGGCTAATCAGAGTACCCAAGGAAGAGCTAGATCCTAATTTTGAGCGTGACGTAAGGCATGATATTGAGTTGTTAAAGAGTATTCAATCTGATTGGAGCAAAATTGATGTAGACCCCAAGTATGACTTCTTTGTAAATAAGATTGATGAGTCTACTTTAGAAGATAAAAGTAGAAAGATTGTGGTATTTACAGAGTTTTCCGATACCGCTGATTATATTTATGAAAAACTCAAAGCAGATGGTAAAAAAAGGATTTTTAAATACAGTTCAAGCGACGCCTCTGAAGCAAATAGAAAAATAATTAGTGCAAACTTTGATGCCGGCCTTGAAGCTTCAAAACAATCTGATGATTTTGATGTTATCGTAGCTACAGATGCCATATCCGAAGGATTCAACTTACATCGAGCTGGTACAGTAATAAATTACGACATCCCATACAACCCCACTAGAGTAATCCAGAGAGTTGGTCGTATTAATCGTATTAGTAAGAAAGTATTCGATGAACTTTTTATTTGGAATTTCTTTCCTACCCCAACTGGAGAATATGAAACTCATACCCGAGCAATATCAACCCTAAAAATGAATATAATTCACACACTTCTTGGCGAGGATACAAAAATATTTACAAGTGATGAAGAGCTGAAGAATTTTTTTGCAAAACAATACAAAGAAGAAAGATCAAGATTTGAGGATTCCTCTTGGGATGCTAAATACAGAAACATTTGGCTTAATTTTAAGGATGATATCAAGATATCTAACGAGATTGATAAGATCCCACGAAGAACAAGAATAGCGAGATCTTCAGATCGAAAAGGTGTCGTTGCATTTGCTAAAAATGGAAGTAATTATGTATTTGCATTTGGAGATACTCCTGAAAATGTCTCCATCGTGTCACCTGAGGTTGCCCTTCCGATGTTTAGCGCAGAAGAAAGTGATATTGCATCCGAAACAACTACTAGTTTTGATACTATTTATCAAATAGCAAAAGAACACATTTTTAAAGATAACACCCGACCATCTGTCATTGGTGGACGAAAGAATGGGGCTTTAAACAAACTACAGATCTTGTCCGAATTGCACGCACCATCAAAAGATCTATGTAAAGATGCGATAAAAATTATTAAGGATTTAGATTCACTTCCGGATGGTTTGTTAAAAAACATATCCGAAATGTTTATCGACAAGTCCGATCCAGGAAAAGCATACATTGAACTCAAAGAAATGTTACCGTCAAAATATATTGAAGATATTTTTACTACAGCCAAGAAAGCGGAAGAGGCTGGACGACTTGTTGTCTTATCTGAAGAATTAATTGCATGATGAATTTTAATGAGAAATATAACCACCATAAATTTCTTGAATTCTTAAACGATTTTCTCCCCGAAGATTTTGCCCAAAAAGAAGAGGACATAGTAATAAAAAAAGAAAGATATAAAGAGATATCACAAGCTAGGATATTGGGTTATTCCGAAAGTTTAGATGTTCATGTTTTGGAGATGGATCATAGTCGAGAAAAAGATCCAAGAATTACAATTGCAACAGACGCATTCAAAATTCTCGCTGATCATTGGATACATAAGGCTCTTGTGATCTTTAAAAATGATGATTCTGATAATTACAGACTATCCTATTTAACTATTTCCCTTGATCTAAACGATAAAAATAAGGCAATAAAAAAATATTCAAATGCTCGAAGGTATTCTTTTTACCTGGGTACAAACTCAAAAGTTCGAACACCAGAACAACAACTCATAAAAAAAGGTAGGGTAAAAGACGCTGATGATTTGCTTCTTAGATTTTCTGTTGAAGTCGTAAATAAAGAGTTCTATAAGGAAATTGCCGAGTTGTACACTAAGCTAGTTGGCGGAACCCGATTAGAGGAAAGACAAAAAAAGAAATTTGAGGCCTTACTTTCACTTCCCAATGTTGAGTCAGGAAGTTTGATAGCAAACGAGTTTACCGTTAGGTTAATCGGTAGAATTATCTTTTGTTGGTTTCTTAGAGAAAAAAAGAGTAAGAATGGCTTACCACTGGTACCAAACACTGTTCTATCGTTGGAATCTTTAAAACTACATTCAAATTATTACCACACCATGCTAGAACCCCTTTTCTTCGAAGTATTAAACAAGGTCAAAATTTCTCGAAAGGATGACTTTCAAAAAGAACCTTTTGGACAAATTCCTTATTTAAATGGTGGTCTTTTTTCTCCTCAGAATGATGACTATTACAGTTCCGATCCCACGGTGCAGGTTATTAACCAGAATATCGTCACAGTACCCGATTCTTGGCTTCAGGAACTTTTTGAATTACTCGAGTTGTATAACTTTACTGTTGATGAAAATACCAGCATTGATATTGATCTATCTATTGATCCGGAAATGCTTGGTCGAATATTTGAAAATCTTTTAGCTGAGATCAACCCTGAAACTGGTGAATCTGCTAGGAAAAGTACTGGGAGTTACTATACACCTCGTGAAATCGTTGAATACATGGTTGATGAGTCACTTTATCAATATCTTAGAAACAAAACCGCAATCAACGAAGAAAAAATTCATAGTCTTATTAGTTATGATTTGAATGACGATAAAGAGTACCCACTTAGCCATAACGAAGAAGAAAGAGTAATCGAAGCACTGAGTCAAATAAAAATTCTTGACCCGGCTTGTGGATCTGGTGCATTTCCAATTGGTGCACTGCAAAAAATTATTTTTATGCTACAGAGAATTGATCCGGATGCACAAGTTTGGTTCAAATTACAACTTGAAGGAGCAGCTCCAGAAATAAAAAAAGTTGTTGAACGAGAATTTGAGCACCGAAATTTCGATTACATTAGAAAGCTTGGAATTATACGTGAAAGCATTTATGGGGTTGATATTCAACCAATAGCGACAGAAATTGCCCGACTTCGTTGTTTTTTAACTCTTATTGTTGATGAAAGAGCTGATGATAACGAACCGAATAGAGGTGTTGAGCCTTTACCAAACTTGGATTTTAAGTTTGTAACCGCAAATACTCTTGTGGGACTTCCTAGTTCACAATCGAATAATCAAATAGGGTTATTTGAAGATCAAGAAGGTATTAAACAACTAAAAGAAGTTAGGGATGCATATTTTAATTCATCTGGTGCAGAGCGCGAGCAACTTAAATTCAAATTTGTCCAGGTACAAAATAAAATGTTTCAAAGAATGGTCCAAGAGCACACTCCTGCTGATCTAACCCAAAAACTTTCGAGCTGGGATCCTTTCGGGCATGATGCTGCGACTTGGTTCGATATGGATTGGATGTTTGGAATAAAGGATGGGTTCGACATTGTAATTGCAAATCCTCCTTATATAAGCCATGACAAAATTGATAACAAGGAATATCTGAAGAAAAACTATAAAACTTTCGAAGCATTCGCTGATGTTTACTGTTACTTTCTTGAGTTGGCGGTTAGATTACAAAATGAGTCTGGTGTTTTGTGTTTTATCACATCAAATTCATACCTTCGTGCAGACTATGGGAAACCTCTCAGAAAATTGATCAATCAAGAAAACCATATAAAAGCCTTGATAAACATTGATGATTTTCAGTTGTTTGGTTCTGCGATTGTAAATACATCCATACTTCTATCACAAAAGTTCACTAAAAAGGAGAATTTTCAAGATAAAGCGAAAATTGTAAATAAATCATTTCTAAATGTTAACAATTTCAACGAATTTATAAATTCGAATTACTTTTACTACAATCAATCTGATTTTAATAATATGTCCTGGAATCTAATAACTCCAGAGAAACTACAGCTACAACAAAAAATAAAAAGAAAAGGGGTCACACTTGAAGACTTGCACACAAAAATCAGATTAGGATTAGCAACTGGTGCGAATGAAGCATTTATCATAAATAAATCAAAGAGAGATGAATTTATCAATGCAAACCCTAAGAATGCTGAAATAATTAAACCAATTTTAAGAGGTAAGGATATTTACAGATACGGTTACCAACATGCTGATCTATATATCATACTTGCTAAAAACGGAATAAATATAAAGTCTGACTATCCACAAATATATAATTATCTTGATAGTTTTGGATCGAGTTTCAAGACACGTGGTGCACAGGGTCAGAATTGGTGGAACCTAAGAGCGTGTGCTTTTTTTGAAGATTTCAAAAAAGATAAAATTGTTTGGATTGAATTAAACGATTACGGTCGCTTCGCCTTAGCAACAGATGAAATATACTTAGTAAATTCCGCTTACTTCTTAATTCCACCAAATGGTGTACCTATAAAAACCTTGTTAGGACTTTTGAACTCAAGCGTAATACGTTTTTATCTATCCACGATTGCAGAAACCAGTGGTATGGGTGTTTTTAGATGGATAAATAATTACGTTAAGGAGTTTCCAATACCAAATATTTCACCTGAAAACGGAAATTTAATTACTAAAATGGTAAATGAAATACTCGTAATTACTAATAATAGTAATTACCTTCAAGATTCCACTAAGAAGGTTCAGGTTAAACGAATAGAAGAAAAAATTGATCAAGTCGTAAATAAACTTTACGATCTTTCAGCTGAGGAAATCTCCCTTATCGAACATCAGTCAAATTAACGATTAGCAATACCTTCTTGAAAGTGCCAACTCTTCTGGTATAATTTGGTCACTGCCCTAAATAGGGCTTTTTTATTAATAATTCTACAATGGAAAATAAAAGAAAACATCTTGAATTAATTCAGGACGTCATCACTAGAATGGCAGGAAACTTATTTTTTCTAAGAGGTTGGGCTATCACACTTGTCGCAGCCTTATTAGCTTTATTTGTCAAAGAAGAAAATCATAACTATATTTTTATTCTTTATTTCTTAGTGGTTATTTTTTGGATCTTGGATGGATATTTTCTTTCGCAAGAGCGGTTATTTAGAGCTTTATACAATCACGTTAGAAAACTTAACGAAAAAAAGGTTGATTTTTCAATGAGCACAACAGACTTCCAAAAAGAATTTAAAAATGGTTGGTTAGGGTCAATGTTTTCCATTACTCTCTTATTTTTCTATGTGCCGCTCATAATTATGATTTTATCGGTACTATATTTTATTAAATAAATTATGGCAAAAAGACAGGTTTTTTATAGTTTTCATTACAAACCAGACTCTTGGAGAGCATCTACCGTTCGGAACATTGGTGCAATTGAAGGAAATAAGCCTGCACCAGATAATGACTGGGAAACAATTACTAGTGGTGGCGATGAATCGATTAAAGATTGGATAAAGAATCAGATGAGATACAGATCTTGTACTGTCGTGCTGGTTGGAAGTAATACAGCAAATCGGAAATGGATCAATTACGAAATTGTGGAATCATGGAATTCTGATATGGGAGTTGTAGGAATCCATATAAATGGTTTAAAAAATAGTGAAGGATTTACTTCTCAAAAAGGTAGTAACCCTTTTGATTTTATTACTTATGGAAATTCAGGTGCCAAACTTTCGTCTATTGTAAAATGCTATACACCCTCCGGGGATAACAGCCAAGAAAAATATGACTGGATCGTAAAATATATTGGCGATGCTGTTGAAGAGGCAGTAAAAATTCGATCAGACAATTAATATCAAATAAGAAAATGATTATTTCAAAAACAGAATACTTAATGTTTCTTAAACACCCCGCTTGGTTGTGGTTGAAAAAGCACGACAAAAATAAACTTCCTGTGGTTGACGACAACACACAGGCAGTTTTCGATGCTGGGCATATGTTTGAGAAATATGCAGAGTCTCTCTTCCCCGGAATCGTTACGGTTGGATTTGAGGGGTTTGATGAATATGCCTCAATGCCGGCTCGCACTAAAAAGGCTCTAGATCAAGGAGCCAAAATTATTTCCCAAGGTCGTTTTGAATCCGGAAACATAACCTGTATTTGTGACATTTTGGTTAAGATTTCTGCCAACACCTTTGATTTGTACGAAGTTAAGTCCAGTACCAAGGTCAAGCCTGAGCATGAATCTGACCTAGCCTTCCAAATGGTGGTTCTTGAGGCTTGCGGTTACAAGGTGAACAAAATAGCTGTTATTCATGTCAACAACGCTTACATGCGAAATGGCGAGGTTAAGGCCAACCAAATAACTATAACCACGGATGTTACTGAGGCAGTTAAAGAGAAGCGCGAGGAAACAAAGGAAAACATTGCCAGAGCTTTGGAAGTTATCTCTTCGAAAACAATTCCAGATATTTCACCCAAACATGCAAAAGGAGAAGGTTTTAGTGATTGGCTCGATATTTACAGGAACCTAGTTAAGATTGAACCGGAAAGTATTTATGACCTCTTCATGGTAAATGCTGAAAAGATCGGTAAACTAGAAGAGTTAAAAATTGAAAAACTGATCGACATTCATGACGACTTTCCATTGTCGGACAAACAAAGACACCAAGTTTTAGCGACTAAGAGCGGCAAGGAAACAATTGATATGACATCAATTAAGAAGTTTCTTAAGAATTTGGATTACCCGCTCTATTTTCTGGATTATGAAACCCTTTCCAGTGTTGTTCCCTACTTTGACGGAATGACACCTTATCAACAAATACCATTTCAGTATTCCTTACACGTTTTAGATAAACCGGACGGCGAGCTGAAACATTTCATGTATTTGCATAAAGAGAATTCAAATCCAGCCAAAGCTTTAAGTAAGTCACTCAAAGCAAGCATTGGAACAAAAGGAACTGTTCTTGTTTGGAATGAAAGTTTTGAAAAGAACTGCAATAAGGCTATGGCTAATTTATTACCCGAATATGCCGAATTTTATGAAGATTTAAATGAAAGAATCGATGACTTGATGATTCCGTTTTCAAGCAACTGGTACGTCCATAAAGATTTTGGCGGTTCTGCTTCTATTAAGAAAGTTTTACCAGTTTTAGTTACTGAGCTCTCATATCTAGAACTGGGTATACATGATGGAGCTTCGGCTCAAAGGTTATGGATGGAAGCAGTACTAGACGGCAAGCGGGACGGAGAAAAGGAAAAAATCCTTGCTGACCTAGAAGAATACTGCAAGCTCGATACGCTTGCGATGGTTGAAATCTATAAGCAGCTATTTAATCTTAAACATGAATAATAATTTCTATTTGATAGCTGCTCAAGTGATACCAGTGTTGTATTTGGCTATTGTGTTCCAGCAGCGTGCTATCTCTGGGACAGGTCCTAACATATATGATGTCTTCGGTGTTCCGGCAAAGATGTCGGTATTACCAAAATGGCTACGATTCACTCTTGGTCCTTTTATAATCCTTGTGCCTCTCCATTTCTTTGCAGGAGAAGTGTTTGCATTATGGTCAGTGGCTGTCGGACATCCTCTAAAAGCTGCCAACTATTTTGTGACTGGAACATTACTAATCGGCGGAATCGTATTGATCCTACCACTTATTGTGAGGGGCTCTATTTTAACCTTAAACGCTCAAGAATTTAATTTTGGAATGGTAATAGGTCGAATTCTGTTTGCTATCTTAGGTTCATTAATAATGATTTATACAGCTCTAGGTATTGTTCTTTTTATCAGTAACTAATACCTTTTCGGTTCAAGTTTCAGTCTGGGGTAATTTAATAAAAATTTTTCTCCACTTAACATATTGCCACATAAAATCTTTTATTACGTTTATTTTAAATTGCACTCTTTTTTGTAATAAGGATTATTGATTATCATATTGCGTATTTGTTGATCTTCATAATCCCAAATCTTAGGGCTATCTGCGCTGTATTTTCCTTGGGCATCAAATACAATATTTATGAGTTGAGTTAATCCAGCATATGCAGAATTTTTACTTGGATTAGAAGCTAAACGGGCAATGACAGAATTTTGTTCTTCTTGGTTTAATATAAAATACCACATAAGTTCATTGTGAAAGGCCGCCGCTTCTTTTTCAACACAAGGTATATCTCCACCACCCTGCGCTAACTGGATATACTGGCCAACGTGGGTTAACTCGTGAATTAAAAGAAATGACGTTAACAAATCATCGTAGTTGCTATACGAGCGATCCACAGTTATTTTTAAATCTTGTACCGTTGAGGTGTTGTCAAAATAAAAATATCCCTCTGCTTGTGAATTTAAATTTGCATATTGGATATCAATGCAGTTTTGGTATGCAATCCAAATAGCGGTTTTCTCATTTTGAGAAGACCTTTGAATTAGAAGGCCAATTGCTCTTTCAAATTCTGGTGGGTTCGGATATGGTGTTTTTCTATTACAGGTGACAGTTTCTTTTACCTGTGTAGTGTTGACTACTTTTCCAGATCCGTTCCTGAAACCAAAAAATATAACTAAAATTACAACAATAATAATTGGTATGAAGAAAATATATCGAACAGTTGAATCCCTTTTACTTTTTTTGTTATTTTGATTTAAATCAATCCCGCATTGTTTACAGAATTTCGCTCCAATAATATCTTTATTTCCACAATTACTACAAAACATTTTTTCTTAAATTACCAACTTAAGTATAACAATAAGATCTTTTAATCCGCATTTAGGGAGGGCTGGTATACTCTCTTGCAATTACTGCAACAAGTGCTACAATAGATAGCATATGGCAAAGTGGAATTTACCAGTAGATGACGACTTGGACAAGCAAGTATTTGAAGCAGCGCATGATACTCGTGTCAGTAAATCCCAGTTTATCCGAAACGCTGTGGTAGAGAAGCTCAACAAGTTAAACGCCAACACGCAAGATGTCGCCAGAAAACTTGGCCAGGGCTATCCAAGTAAAAAATGAGAAACTTTTACAAGAAGTGTTCATAAAGATTACCAAGATTTAGAAAGCTTTTCCGATAAAGTAATAGAAGAAATAAGAGCTGTATGCCACTTAAATTGCTATCCAAGTTTCAGTCTGAGGTAATTTCATAATAACACAAGCTCCTAAAAGGGGCTGCGCCCCTCTTTTGGCAAGGGTCTAGATGAACTCCTTTCAGTCGCTTTTTGTACTATAATTCCACTAAATCATGAAAAAAGAAACTAGAGCTATGGTTTGCAACGCTTATATTTTTGAGATCTTGTTCCAAAGGTATATGATACATGTTTGGACAAAACCTAAATTCTCTATTCAAATCAAAAGAAAATCCAGCAAACACGAATTATTATTTTTCCAGGATTTTAATAAACATATGCTGTCATAAATGAAAATAAATATTAACAGAAGCCCAGAGACTATCTTTCTTTTCAAAATATTGGTGACAGTCGGCCTTAGCTTCTTAATATACCTGATTGCAAACTACTTATACCTTCAACAATTAGCCCAAAACGATGTCAAGAATATATTAAGAAAAAACGTGGGTTTAATTTCTGCTGACCTAGTTTACAAAGATAATCACCTAGATGTCACCGCATATGAAAATGATCTAACTCCATACGACAACCCACTATATATTTTCACAACGGATGGTTTTGCAATCGATAGGGAAAGGATAATAAAAGGATTCTTAGATTTTTCAGACATTAAATATAGTTCTTCTTTCTCGACTCCCCAAACAATTACAACACCTGTTAATGATAAATGGAGAGTGCTTTCGCACGATATTAAAAATGGGAATGCTATTCTCGGAACGATTCTTGTTGGATACCCTCAACCAGACGATTCAGCCCTGAAGGATATCGATAGTATAATGGCAGATAACGCAGCAAGTCTATCATCGGTAATTAAGGTTGTTGGGGATAAAGTAGATACTTCAAATGTAAAGTTTAAAAATATAGACTCTAAACTGTCAATTGAAGTAATTGATAAATTTAATCATACATTGGTCACTCTTGGAGGGCCACCTGCATACATCGACCGCAGCTACCTCACTAACGTAATTTCAGAAAAATTCCAAAATATAGATGATAGCAAAAGCAAAGAACATTACTTAATCTATTCCAAGCCGATAATAGATGAGAAAACGAAGCAGGCAGTAGCTGTAGTGGTAAGCGGATATTCTTTGACTCAAATTAATAAAGATCTTCATAATCAATTGGTATTTTCGACAACCAGCGGTAGCATAATTGTCGTGCTGTTATTATTGGCAACTGGTTTTCTTCTCAGGAAAGAAATTATTGAAATTACCAAAAGGATCAATGAAACTATAGTAAAGGCAATACCCATCCTTCCAAAAAGATCAGATATTATTTTCGACAAAGACAAAAGCATTATCTATCTAAAAACCATTGAATTAAAAGTTCCCTATGCTTCCTTGCAATATGAAATTTGTAAAGTTCTATTTTCAAAAATTAACAAACGATGGGAATATGACGAAATCTTAGAAAAGATGGGTGAGGACGATCTTGATGTAAAAGACAGTTGGAGAAAAATCTATGATGCAGTAAGGCTCTTAAATGAAAAGAGTAAAGTCGTCTTAGGGTTTGATGTTATTTTATTTGAGTCTAAAACATATCGAGTAAATCCCCATATTCCGCCTCAAAGTACTTGACTCAAATTGACTCAACACTCCATTTACTATGATGGGCATATCCTCATAAAAGAAAGGGGGTGGAAAAATGAAAAAAGTATTTTTATCTTTAATTGTTTTAACTTTACTAGTTGGCATAAGTGCTTTTGCAGCGCCCAAAGGGGCAAATGCCTATTATGGTTCTTCATATAACGTTATGGGAACTACTTACTACAATTTGGACAATGGCCTATCTGGTAGCTCTTACAATGTAATGGGAACAACGTATTACAATTTTAATAATGGATTATCAGGTAGTTCTTACAATGTAATGGGAACAACGTATTACAACTGGTATACGCCTTCTTATAGTAGCTATTATTCTGGTTATTAATCCAAAATTAGCTTTTGGATTCTTCCCCTAGCCAAAAGCGGGGGAAGACTTGAAAAACTAACAAATGGCAAAAGATAAGAATTTAACAATTGAACATTTATGTTTCCTTTTGAAGGAAGGTGCTTCAACTGAAGAAATTATTAAATTGTACCCAAAATTGAATATTGATATATTACAACAGGCGGTAAAAGAAATTATTAGAGTGAAAACAAAATACGAAAAAGATTTGAAAATCAATTAAATTTATTAAATGGACCACGAAGAAACTTCAAACAATTTTTTTGTCATATTAGTTGTATTGGTATTGGTCTTTATTGGGATCAAATTATGGAATCCAGGGGATGAGGTTGACGTTTATTCATTAACATGTTGGGTTCCTGCAAACAATGGTGGGTGCACAACAACCAGATGGTCTGGCAACAAACGAACATACATCGTAAATACCGGTTCCCAAAAGGTTATAGATAAGAACGCCGAAAAAGAAGGAATACCAATAAATTTAACCGAATGTTCGATTGTAGATAAAAATAATTGGCATTGTATGTATTCTGATAACTCCGCAACATTAGGTATGGCTAGCGGAAAATTTTGGGAAGAAGGAGGGTCTAACCCTCCAAAGATATTTGGAGGCGAGATGAAAAAATATCCTCCCACTTATGTGTCAAAATGGCAATATTTAAGTACAATATCTAAGGGTTGCGACAACTGGGCTCCGCTTTGTTGGATAATGCAAGCAATATTTGATTGAAATGAGAAAATTTAATCCGTCTAGGTTTTATAAAGTTTTAAAAGTTACGCTACTCATTTTAACGTTATTATTGGCTTTCCATTTACTTTTTGGTGGTAAAAGTCATAATGCAAGTTATCACAAATTAAGTACAGATGATATGTTATGCGACACTCTTTATCCAATTGATACAAATAATGCAAGACGGTTTGTTTGTTATGATGAAGCAACCAAAAATTTTGATAGAAATTACGACGATGAAAATCAGTTTAATAAATTTGAATTTATTTTGATTTTAGGTTTGCCAATCTTATTTTTTGGCGGCTCGCGGCTATATAAATATTTATTCCCAGAAAAATGAATCAGTTTCTCATACCATATTTTCCAGACAGTAACTACTTACAAAATAAAGCTTGGCATCGTTTGGCAAAGGTGATTGCATATGCAGTCGAAATATGGGTTGCAAAAGTAGTTTTTTTAGATACTGACTGGGAGATATTTTTTCATTACGACACAACTTCTTACCAAGCTTGGGCTCTCGCTGCGGATATTGGTGTTATTTCTTTTGGTTTATTCTCAGTAAATCTTGTTTACCGACTAATACTATATGTAGTTCTTGGAAACAAATGGAAAAATGAAAATAATAAGAAAATTTAGTCCGTCTAGGCTTGATACAGTTACGAAGATTGGAGTAATCGTCATACCAATAGTCTTGGCTATTCATGTTTTTGTTTTTAAATCAAATTCGTATCAATATATACATTATGGTATACCTCTTGCCTCAGACTTAAAGCAGTGCGATGACCTTTATGTTAATCCATCCAAAAGAACGATAGAACATGTAAACTGTTATGCCGAGGCTAACAACAAGTATCAGCAGAAAGTAGATCAACTAAAAAAGCAAAATACTTTTGAAATAATTTTAATGTTTTCTTTACCTATCCTTTTTTGGCTTTATAAATATTTATTCCCAGTAAAAGTTAATTAATATATGGGTATCGAAACATTTATTTTATTAACAGCGGCAATAGCATTGGGAATATATATTGGAAACCATGCGAAAGCCAGAAGCAATCCTGCCTTGTATCCAGTATTTTCAAAGAAAAATGTAGATGAAGCAGCACGAAAGTCTGACCTATTTACTGGAAAATATAGCAAGTCATACAATAAAAAAACTAAACTGATAGATAAAATCTATAAGGACATTGACCATTCAGTTAAGAAATCTTCGTCTGCGTGGTTGCCGAAAGAGCGGGAGGAAGAATTCAAAAAAGTTCTTAGAGAAGAAATCGAGTTCAAACTAGCTTCGGAAGCATACAAGAGTCAATACCTTTTTATGCTTAAAGCTAACAAGGATGTTCCTGTAGACAATAAAGAAGCTGAAAGGATATGGAAAGAATTTATGAAGGGTGAATGGTTTGATTTATTAGATGTTGAAGGTGGTTTTAGTCTCTGGCACCGTCTAAAAACTGTATCGGATAAACGGTTTGAAGAAGAAATAAAATTATTCATTTGAAAAGCTTATCAGTCAAACAGTATTTTTAAGAAGATGAAATTAATTGGACAAAATAAATAAAAAATACATAATACCCAAGCGAGTAATTTTAAGTACGGTTGTGGTTCTGACTGTTATACTTGGAGCAACATACATTTACTTCACCGAGCGACCGGTCGGCAATAACGGCAATCCCGGTCTCGCTACAGCCGATAAAATTGAAGTATCTGCTTCCCCAGTTGCAACTACATCAGCATCAAACTTCACGCCTAATCAGCTACAAGTTTATTATAAGGTATATCAAGATCCATTCGTTATACATATTCGAAAAGTATTCACCAGTTATCTTGATGGTTCAAATTACGGGATGTCTGAACCGCAACTCGTTATAGTACCTAGCACAAGTAGCAGTAGGTTAAATGGACTCTCATCTTTTATCAAGGATTATTACCAAAGCAAATTTATCGTATATTCAATAGACAACAACATTGCTGGGGGTAAGAATATTTCAATCATTTTTCAGGATAAGCCAGATAAGTTATTCAGCGCGTGGGTATTTAAACTGACGGGTGGTACATACGATCTTAGAGGATTTTGGCAAAATCTTGCTTACTCACCAGAGAAGATGAAACAAGTTCAATCAGATTTTAAGGAATTTTTAGAAGATAGGAATCATGCTCTTTAATCGGGAAATTATGAAAACCACCAAAGTTTCTTTTGCCGCAATTCTGATAACAGGAAGCCTTTTGTTAGCTGGCTGCTCAAGTGGATATAGCGCTAGTACAAATTACACTCCGCGCAAAACTTCTGAGGGTGCTGCGGCAACGGCAGTTTGTAGAGATGGCACTTATAGCTATAGCCAGCACAGGCAAGGAACATGTTCACACCATGGAGGTGTGGACAATTGGCTGAAATAACTATGATGGCTACAACGAAGTTCATACGCGACAAAACTCACAAATTAGCAATGTTTTTGAACTTTACTCTGAAAGGAGGTGAAAAATGAAGAAATTAAAAATTGGTTTAATACTTGCTTCTGTATCAACAATGACTATTTTTGGGGCAATTACTGTGTTTGCTGATAACCTAGTAAATATATCTACGGCATGTGAGCAGCAGAATGGCGTTTTGTATGGATTTAATGATGGATTCAGTAATCGCAAAAAATGCGCAGGTGAGGATCGAAGAGTTGTTTTAATTGGGCAACAAGGTCCCAAAGGAGACAAAGGTGATCCAGGACCAAAAGGAGATTCGGGCCCACAAGGGTCGCCTGGACCAACAATTGGAAAGCCTGTTTTTGACTTACAGCAAGTCAGGGGTGCGGGTTTAGATATTGATGCTTCAACAACACCGCTAAAAACACCGGGGGATGTGACTGTAAATTGTCCTAGCGCTTGTACTTTATGGGTAAATTACGATGTTGATACTAGAAACACGCAATCTCCAGGGGTTGGAAGCTGGTATCAGCATCTTTATATGATTTACGTGGATGGAGTAGACCAAGCAGTATACAATCAGGTAAGTGCAGTTACTCCTAACGCGGCATATCCCGTAGCAGTTAACGGCGTTTTTCCTGTTTCAGCGGGCTCTCATACTGTTTCCGTCTGGGTAAAAGTAACTGGTGGTCACCTGCAACAATTTACCAGCCATTTGCAGACTATGGCAGTGCAACAGTAAAAATTAACTTTTACTCGATGTCTTTAAGCCAAATTTTTGGCTACCGTTTTTTTAGTGGAAAATTTTTAAGTGTAAATTGAAAATAAAACAAATGGTGTAACGGTTTATAATTGAAACTGATCTAAAAATAATAGCTCTAAAAAAAGCTGCACAGGAGATTGAAAAAACGTATGAGAGAAACGGAATCATAGCGATGATCGTGGAAATAAATCTTGGATCCAAATACACCGAATTTTGTTTTGAAATTGCGAAAAATACAAATATTTCTGAGGTTAAAGATCTTAAAAATAAATTATCTCTCGCTTTATTTGAAAATGTTGGTAACGTTTCGATCAAAAGTTCGCGCCATGGTAATTTACTTTATGGTTTATTCGTTCCTAAGTTGCTTTTGAATTTTAATAATTAACTGCTTTTCTTAGGAAAAGACTCTATTAAATTATTCGCATCTCTTATCACTTTCCATGTTACCTCTTTGAGCTCTTTAAGTCTTGGGTAAACTTTAGACCCCGCAAACTCAAGATATTCAAATCCTTTTTTTGAATAAAATTCATTGATTAGTCGAATTCTTTCTGTGTCTTCTTTGTTGAATTTATACAAGTTGTTAGTTACAAGAATATTGATTGCTTCTATTAAATCATGGTCAACATCTGCCTTTAACTCTCCTTTATTCCATCCATACATAATTAGAATACTTTTCATTGCGATTTCTAAAGCATGACAGAGCAAGTAATATTGCACGTTAAGATAAAATCCCGGATTTGCTGATTTTTCCAATGCTTCGCAAGCATTGATGTATTCGTAGCTTATACGAAGAAAGAAAGATGGTTCAAAGATCGGTACTAATTTGGTTTCTGTAAGTTTAAATTTCTGCGTAATATGTCGTGAATTTAAGAAATTAATCAAATTATCATTTACTCCACTTTCTGCCAAACTTTCGAGTTTCAGTCTGAGGTAATTTAATAATAACATTTTTGATATACTTTCGTTATGAAATTAGTTGACGGCAATATTATGCTTCGACAATTTGTAGCCACTGATGCGGAAAATCATTTAGCAGGAGAAGATACCAAGCAGATTAAATGGCTAAGTGGTGGAAAGAGTACTTTGGAAAACGTTAGAAATTGGATTAAAAAGAATCATAACTATTGGAAGAATGACGGTCCAATTTTCAATTTTGCGATTGTTGCTGAAGGCAAATTAGTTGGTATGGTCGAAGCAAATACAGATAGTGAGAGCTTGGAAGGTGTAGATGAAAGTGATGCCAATATCTCATATGGTTTGTATCCTTCGTCTCGAGGCAAGGGATATACCTCTAGAGCTATAAATTTACTCATCAGTTTTCTTAAAAATAAGGGAATCAAGCGGGTCGTTATACGTGTCGATCCAGAAAATGTTGATTCTTTAAAGGTTCCCGAAAGGCTTGGTTTTGATAAAACTAGTACGATTGTGACAAAAGATGGAGAAAACTTACAAGTATTTGTTAAAAAATTAACATAAACTATGGCAAAGCTATATACATACATTATGTGTGGTTTAGCATTTTCTGGAAAGAGCACTTTAGCTCGGAAAATTGCTGAGTCTACGGGAAGTAAACGTATATCGTTTGATGAGTTATGGTTGGAAAAAGAGAAGGAAAATCCTATTCCGAAGGGTACAGAGGGCTGGAAGTATATTCGCAATGTTGCACAAGTTGAGGTATCAAGAGCTTTAAAAGCTGGTAAATCTGTTGTTTATGATGACAACAATCCAAAAAAAGAACATCGTGAAGAAATAAGGGAGATAGGTATGAAAGCAGGTGCAGATGTATTTATTGTTTATTTAAATACTCCATTGGATGTTATTAGAACTCGGGAGGAAACTAATAAAGTAACTAGTGACAGGCATGAAGTGATTCCTGAAAATTTCCAAGCAGTTCTTGATCAATTTGAACCACCTACTCCTGAGGAAAATGTTTTAGAGTTTACTCCTGATGTAGAAACTAAAGAATTTCTCGAAAAGTATTTTGATCACGTATAAATCTATTCTACTTTCTGCCATGCATCGCCTTTAAATCCTGATCGTTCAATTTCACTCTTTGAAGACAGATAAAAAGACGTATCAGGTAATTCATTACTGATCAGTCTTTGCAAGTGCTTTTTTGTTCTTCGGGATGGGCAAATAAAAAGGAAAGAAGGCAGCGGGTCATTTGTAAAAGTTGACCACTTATTATCATATGTGTAGGCCAGATACTCTTTAATCCGCCTGTCCAGTTTATACCATGGAATATTACCATCAATTAGAAAAAGAAAATGTCTCTTAGTTTTCTTTGATCCCTTAATGGCGATATAGGCATCTGGCATTGGTTTTGGGAAATATTCAAACCTTTTCAAATTTGCTTGAGTTGAAAAGTGCAATTTTTCACCTTTTTCCATTTGGTCAGACATGTGAAGGAAGATATCGGCAATAAATATGTGTTTATCGACGAATTTATCAGATACCCCTTTTTCCTGGTAGACTCGGTTTAATACTTGAATCTCACATTTTGGGAAGGACTTTAGTTTTCTTCTTGCGATTTTGGTTAGGAAATAAATAGCTGGTTTGGTATTTGCGATAAACTTTTTCCTATCAAAATCACGATATTCTATAAATCCTTTTTCTCTCAAGTCTTTCAACCACACTTGCACTGTCTGAGGATCTTTATGATGGAAAAGTTTTTGTACTTGGTTTGTATTTAAATAGTGAAATTTATATAAGTGAAGAAGAGTATTAGTTTGTTTGTCAGATGTTTCAGGTAGTTCCATGTTTTGTTTATATTTTTATGTAAGATGCGAGTTAGATATTGCTAGTTAGTTGTGAAAGGTTTGAGATAAAAGATTTTATCCCCTTATATGTATATATAAGAAAAGACATTAGACTTTCATTTAATTTAGCCTCAGAAACCTCATTTTCCAACTGGTACGCGTACCAGCTCATATTTAGTCCTCGTCCTCTTCTTCTGGTATAAAATTCGCAGTATCTTTTTTGCCCTCAGTGCTATTTACTCCTTCTGAAACTGTTTCAGGTTCTTTAATTATTTTTGTCGGTTCTGGTGTCTGGTAAATAATGAAGCGGTTTCAAAACTCTGGTTATCGTGATTTAATCTGACTTTGGATAGTCAGACTTTTCTTTTAAGGAAGCAGTTTTCTAACACAAATGACTACAAATGCCAGGTTAAGGAATGCGCTGAACGAGAGCATACTGTAGT
>OBEQ011857895.1_pt1 | contig 26722 bp, 20 predicted proteins | sample 1670901 | NCBI WGS metagenome assembly OBEQ01 (sample SAMEA104232315, study PRJEB22302) | groundwater metagenome | biome: forest; feature: aquifer; material: groundwater | place: USA | collected 2011-08-07 | depth 5.4 m | reverse complement strand
GGCCCCCCGCGCCAGGGCCTCCCCCTGCGCCGGGCGCTTTCGCCCTGCGTCGGGTCTATCGCGGTCCGTCCTCGACCCGCGGGCGCGGCAGGATCCCGACGGACAGCGACGAGCCACGAGCCCATCGTCCCCGTCGGTACACGGCGCTGAAGGCCTCGTTGCGCTTCAGTGGTGCTGGGGCGAGCGAGGGTTCGACGATTGAGGGGGTCCAGCTAGGCGGGAATAAGCTGCCGGCGCCCTTTCCGTCGACGGCGATTCAGTATGCGTCGCCCACCGCGGCTTCTCATGCGCTGAAGAAACCCGTGAACCTGCTTCCGCTTCCGGTTGGATTTATTCCTCAAATGCTTTTTCATGGTTCGACTCGCTTCGCTCGCTCACTATGAATCCTGAGCGCAGTCGAAGGCCTCATTGATCGCATTATACGAACTGCGTTTCGGAGAATCAAGGAGAAACCGCTTGAGCGGCCGAAGCGCTGTTGGTATAATGCGCCTAATCCTATTCTGCCGAGCACTCCATTGCCTGTGCAAAACGTGTGGAAACTGTGCAAAACTCCCTGTTCGACTGGGCCGGCGCTAGGGAAGCGCTCAGGGACCGCTTAGGCTCTGAGGCGGTTAGCCGGTGGCTCGACCCACTCACCGTGGCACAAGCCAACGACCGGACGGTTGTGCTCGAGGCCCCCAATCCGTTCTTCAGGGACTGGGTGCTCTCCCACTACCTGGAGGTGCTTCGGGCGCAAGCTGGCGGCCGGGACCTGCAGCTCGTGTGTGCAGATGCCTTGTCGGCTGCTCCGCCAGCCCCCATTCCGTTTCGCCAGGCGCTGTCAATGGGGGCCGTCGCGCCCACTCCAGACATCGCATGGGATCACGGGCTGAATCGGAAATACACGTTCGACCGGTTTGTCGTGGGGGCGAGCAACCGGTTTGCGCACGCAGCCTCGTTGGCCGTCGCCGAGTCGCCCGCGAAAGCCTATAACCCGCTCTTTATCTACGGCGGCGTCGGGTTGGGCAAAACGCACCTCATGCAGGCGATTGGGTATGCGATCCTGCAGCGCTGGCCGACACGGCGGGTCGTCTACATTTCCAGCGAACGGTTCACGAACGAGCTGATCGCAGCGATCCAGACCAGGACGACCACGAAGTTCCGCGACCGGTATCGCACCGTCGACATCCTTCTGGTGGACGACGTCCACTTCATCGCCGAGAAGGAAGCCACACAAGAGGAGTTCTTTCACACGTTCAACGTGCTCTACGATGCGCACAAGCAGATCGTCATGTCAAGCGACCGCTCGCCGAAAGACATCGCTGGGCTCGAGAACCGACTCGTGTCCCGGTTCGAGTGGGGGTTGGTCACGGACATCCAGTCGCCCGACCTCGAAACGCGCACCGCGATCCTGCGCAAGAAAGCTGAGGAGGCTGGCATCGACGTCCCAGATGCCGTCACCGGGTTCATCGCGCAGCAAATCACATCCAACATCCGCGAGCTGGAAGGGGCGCTGATTCGCGTCACCGCGTACTGCAACCTGTTTAACCAGCCACTTTCCGCCGACATCGCGAGGGACGTGCTGAAGGATATGGTGCGAGAGGTGCGTGCGCGCCTCAACCTGGATGAGATCCAGAAGCGGGTGGCGGACTACTTCCAGGTGGACGTCACCGAGATGCGGGGCGCGCGTCGACACCGGTCCATTCTGTACCCTCGCCAGGTCGCCATGTTCCTCTGCCGTCGTCTAACGGAGGCGTCGTTGCCGGAGATCGGTCGCGCATTCGGTGGGCGGGACCATACGACCGTGATGCACGCGGTGGAAAAAATTGAGCACGAAATCACACAAGATGCCCACAAGAAACAGGTCGTTGACCAACTACACCAACTTGTGCTGGCTGCGTCTCACTGAACGAATTAATCGCAAGGTTTTCCACAGTATCCACACCACCGGCTACTGCCACGAAGGTTTTTTAATATAGAATTTTGGTAATAGTACTCGTCAGGTAACGCGAAACCTGTGGACAACAATTTAAGGAGTCTTCATGCGCCTCACCATCCCCCAACCCCAACTCCTCAAAACACTCCAAGTGGTCGAGCATGCGGTGAACGAACGCAGCACGCTTCCCATCCTCGCCAACGTGTTATTGGAAACCAAAGATAACGAGCTGACGTTGACGGCGACCGATCTGGATGTTGGGATTCAGTGCCGGCTTCCGCTTGTTACCCCGGTTGAGGGCGGAGCCGTCGCGCTGCCGGCGAGAAAGCTCACCACAGTGATACGGGAACTCCCGGACGAATTAGTGACGTTGGAAGCAAAAAAGAACCACACCGCGACCGTGAACTGCGGCACCAGTTCATTTCGAATCCCAGGTCTACCGGCGGAGGACTTCCCGGCGTTGCCGCTCGCCACGGAGGGTGAAAGCATTGCGGTCTCCCAATTAGGACTCAAGGGGTTGATTACACGGACATCGCACGCGATGTCTGTAGAGGAAACGCGGTTTATTTTGAACGGAGCGCTCTTAACCACCCAAAAGAACGACCTCGTGGTCGTCGCCACAGATGGCCGCCGACTGGCCGTCGCCCACACCGCGTTGAGTCAGCCCACGAAACAGCCGTTGTGCGCCATCATCCCAGCCAAGACCGTACGGGAGCTCGGCCGGCTGCTTCAGCAAGACGATGGCGAGGAGGTCACCATTACGCCGCTCAAGGACAGTCAGGTCGCGTTCCGATTCGGGCCGGTGTCCATGGTGACGCGCTTGATCGAGGGGGAGTTCCCGCAGTTTGAGAAGGTGATTCCGCCGCCGTCCAAACGGACGTTCTCCTGCGACCGTCAACGACTCATAAACGCCGTCCGCCGGGCGAACTTGATGACGACGGCGACGTCGCAGGCGATCCTCTTCGAGTTCGGTTCCAACACGCTCGTGGTATCCAAAGAGTCGGCGGAGCTAGGCAGTGCACGCGAGGAGCTGGTGGTCACCTACCACGGGGAACCGTTCACCGTGGCGTTCAACCCGGAATTCTGGCTCGATGTGCTGAAGACGCTCGACGACGAGGAGATCACGGTTGAGGTAGCTGGGCCAGACCGACCAGCGGTCATCCGGCAGGCGGACTTCGTCTACCTTGTCCTGCCGATGAAGGTGGCGTAACCCGGAGGAAACATGAGCTGGCACAAGCCGGAGCGGCTCGGGGGACTGATCCCCGGCGTGCTGGAGCGGATGGGAGAGCGGCACGGCCCGCTCTTCGAGATCCAGCGCGACTGGCGCCGACTGGTTGGCCGGCAGCTGGCGGCGCACACGAAGCCAGTCGGGCTGCGGCGCGGCGTGCTGACGGTGCACATCGATCGTCCCGGGGACGGGTTTGCGCTGAGCTACCGGAAACCGGAACTGCTGGAGCGGCTGCGGGCAGCCACGCAGAGGAAGGTTGAGGAAATCGTCATCCGGCCCGGCGATCCGCCATGGACGGCCTAGCGGTCGTGTCACGTGCACGGTGTGACGTGTCACGTCACGCGGCACCACGATGCCCTATCTCATAGACCGGCAGCGCGCCCTGCGCACCGAAGACATCGTCGCGATCGTCACCGGCGCGCGGCGCGGGGAACGCAGCTGCGTGACGCTGCGGGATAATAGCCTGCACCGCTCGGCGAGTCGGTCGAGGACGCTGGTTGAAGCAGGCCGGCACTACCCGAAAACGGTGGCCCGCCTCGGTGGGCGCCGACGGTCCGTGGGCACGGAGACCACGGAGCGAGGACGCAAGGGAGCCACATGGTGGAAGCCGCAATGATCTCACCACCTGCGCCGACCCCACCGACTGGCGGGGCCCGGCACGGAAACGGGATGGAGAAGGGATGCTAAGAGTGCGGCCAGGTGCCGTCATGGCGGCTCACGTTGATTGCTGGACGAGCCGCCGCGAGACGCAGGTGGTGGGATGACAGGGAAGCGACGCCCGAAGACCCCGGAGGCCGGCAAGCCGGCGGCGTATGACGCAAGCAGCATCCAGGTCCTCGAGGGGCTCGAGGCGGTGCGTCGCCGCCCCGCGATGTACATCGGAGATACGGGCAACCGGGGGCTGCACCATCTTGTCGAGGAGGTCGTGGACAACTCCATCGATGAGGCGATGGCGGGTTTCGCCAAGCACATCGAGGGCGTCATCCATAAGGACAACTCGGTGACGGTCAAGGACGATGGCCGCGGCATCCCAGTCGACCAACACAAGACCGAGAAAAAGTCGGCACTCGAGGTCGTCATGACCAAGCTGCACGCCGGCGGCAAGTTCGACAACCGGACGTATAAGGTTGCCGGCGGGCTGCACGGTGTGGGCGTGTCGGTCGTCAACGCGCTCTCCGAATGGCTGGAGGCCGAGGTGCACCGCGACGGGAAGGTGTACCGCCAGCGCTATGCCCGCGGCAAGCCGACTACCGGCGTCACCGCCATGGGCAAGGCGAGCTCAAATGGCACCCGCATCACCTTCAAGGCGGATAAGGAGATTTTCCAGGGCGGCTTAACCTACTCTTTTGAGACGCTCTCGAATCGCCTGCGCGAATTGGCGTTCCTTAACAAGGGCCTGACGATTAAGCTGCGGGACGAACGCGCCGAGAAGGAAGCGACGTTCCGATTCGACGGCGGCATCAAGGAGTTCATCGACCACCTCAATAAATCCAAGACGCCGCTCCACACCGTCGTCTATTTCGAGGGCGAGAGCGGCCACGTGGCGATCGAGGTCGCGCTCCAATACAACGACGGCTACGCGGAGCACCTCTTCTCGTTTGCGAACAACATCAACACGGTCGATGGCGGGACGCACCTCTCCGGCTTCAAGTCGGCGCTGACCCGCACCATCAACAACTACTGCAAAGCCAAGCACCTGTTCAAGGGCGACGACCTCACCATCGAAGGTGAAGACTCGCGCGCCGGCCTCACGGCGGTGATCAGCGTCAAGATCCCGCAGCCGCAGTTTGAAGGCCAGACGAAGGCGAAGCTGGGGAGCCCGGAGGTCGAGGGCATCGTCGCCTCGCTCGTGAACGAGAAGCTGGGCGCGTTCTTCGAGGAGCACCCGACGATCGCGCGCAAGATCGCCGACAAGTGCGTCATCGAGGCGCGGGCGCGCGAGCGGGCGCGGCACGAACGGGAGCTGGTGCGCCGCAAGGGAGCGCTCGAGTCCGGCGGCCTGCCGGGCAAGCTCGCCGACTGCTCGGAGCGCGACGCGGCGCTGTGCGAGCTCTACGTCGTCGAGGGAGATTCCGCCGGAGGGTCGGCAAAGCAGGGGCGCGACCGGCGATTTCAGGCGATCCTGCCGATCAAGGGCAAGATCCTCAACGTCGAGAAGGCGCGACTCGAGAAGGTGCTCACGAACCAGGAGATCCGCACGATCATCACGGCGCTGGGTTGCGGCATCGGCGGCGAGATGGACCTCGCAAAACTGCGCTACCACAAGGTCATCATTATGAGCGTCGCCGGCGACGAGCCAACGCTGGTTCAGGATGAGCAGGGGGCCATCTCTTACGTACAGGTCGGCGAGTTCATTGACCGGTGCTATGAGCAAGGGAGCGATCCCGGCCGATTCCGTGTGTTGTGCTTCGACCCGTCCAGCGGCTCAACGGCGTTTGTCCAGATCAAGCGCGTCATCCGACATCCCATCACCGAACCGCTATACGAGATCGTCACCCGCTATGGGCGGCGCGTAAAAATCACAAGCTCTCACAGCGTGTTCGTCGTCGAGAGCGGCGCGCTGCGGCTCAAGAAGGGATCGGAGATCCGCCCGGGCGACGTGCTGGCAGCGCCCAGACGGCTTCATCTGGCGGCGCACGGAGCGCGAACCATTGATGTGGTGAAGGCGCTTGTCGAAGCGGGGCCGACTCCCCGGCGCGGAGAGCTGTGGCTGTGGGGCGAGGGAACGGTTGAATTGCTCAAGGCCCGGGTACGCGCTCGCCATCGTTACCGGCCAGAATATATCGAACCGCGCGTTGAGTTGCCAGCGTCTGTCCGCGCCGCCCTGAGAGCCGCGCGTCTGAAACGCGCGATGAGTCAGCAGGCGATCTGTGCCGCAGTGGGCGTGAGGCAGCCCATCACGGTCTCTTGGTGGGAGCGTGGCAAAAGCCGGCCCACGCGCACGCATTTCATGAACTACGCCGCCGCTGTCGGGCTTGCAGACGACGCCGTGCTTGAGCGCGCGGTCAGCATGCCCTCGCGGCTCGATCGAACCTGGAAGACATCGTACCGGGGCTCGGGAAGAAACCTGGTCAAGCCGTGGGTCCGTCTGAGCGAGGTGACGTCCACCGATCTTCAGCGCGTCAACGGCCACCCGATGCGCGTCGCGCCAACCCATCGTGCGCGCACCGGCATTCCTCGAACGCTACCGGTCAACGAGCACCTCATGCGGTTCCTTGGCTGGTTTGTCGCGGAGGGGAGCTGCTCGTGGCGCGACGGCGTGTGCTTCTCGCTCGGATCAGGGGATCGGCGATTTCTTGGTGAACTGGCGCAAGCGACGGCCGCCCTATTCGGGCAGCGCCCCAAGATTTACAAGGCCGCCAGCCGCAAGGCTTATAAGGTGACGTTACGGAATCGCGCAATCGCAGCGGTCGTGCGTCAAGTCTTTGGGCTCATCGGAGGCGCGTCGGCCAAACGGGTGCCCGACATCGTGTTTAATACCGCTCAAGAGCTTCAACTGGAATTCCTGCGGACATACTTTCTCGGCGATGGTTCGCTGACCGGGCACGCCATCTGTTGGGTGACGGTCTCCAGGGATCTTGCCGCCGGACTGTCGTACGTGCTCTCCGGGTTTGGCATTGTGCCCTCGATGTCGATCCGGCGGCCTTCCGGGAAACCCTCTGGAGTCATCCGTGGGAAAACAGTGACCACTCGGCGGACTGTCTATACGCTGACCATCTCGGCTAAAGCAGATCTCCGGCGGCTCGAGCGGGTCTGGCGCGATCATCCGCGCGCCGACGCCTTGATGAGGCGCGTCGCGAGCGGTCCAGGCGGATACAATCGGCGTTTCGTCGAGGCGCCCGGCGATCTGATGGGGCTGCCGGTTGTCTCTGTGAAACGTGTTGCCGCAGATCACTCGCAGGTGTACGACTTCTCCGTGGCCCCTCATGAGACCTTCATCTGTGGATTGGGCGGTGTGTGCTGCCACAATACCGACGCCGACGTTGACGGATCGCATATCAGGACGCTGCTGCTGACCTTCTTCTATCGGCAGATGGCCCAACTCCTCGAGGCGGGGCACATCTACATCGCCCAGCCGCCGCTCTTCAAGGTGAAGCGCGGCAAGCGCGAAGAGTACGTCGAGACCGAGGCGCAGATGGCGCGGATGCTGTTGGACCTCGGCTCAGAGGGCCGCGCGCTCGTCCACCAGCGGACGAAGCGGACGTTCAAAGAAAAGGCGCTGCTAGAGCTCCTGACGCTCCTCATGGAGCTGGAGTCGCTCCTTAAGGGCGTGAGCCGCTACCGACTCAGCGCCGAATCGCTCCTGCAGGCGTATCTCCCGAAGAAGGGGCTGCCGATGCACTACATCCGGATGGACGGCCAGGAGCATTTGCTCTTCGACGATGACGAGGTCGCGGCGTTCGCGAAGAAGCACGATCTGGACCTGGACGAGCTCGAGAAGGCTTCGGCGACGGCCAAAGGCCAATATGCGGAAATTTTCGAGGCCTCGGAGATTGAGGAGATGATCAAGAAGCTGCAGAAGCTGGACCTGACGCTCGAGGACTACCTCCCGGAGGACGGCAAGCCCTCGTTCAAGCTGACGGGCGAGAGCGCGCAGCAGTCGTTCGCGGGGCTGCGCGAGGTCCTGCGCGCCATCGAGGACGAGGGACGCCGGGGCATGACGATCCAGCGGTACAAGGGTCTGGGCGAGATGAACCCGCACCAGCTGTGGGAGACGACCATGGACCCGGCGAAGCGGACGCTCCTGAAGGTCACGCAGGAGGACGCCGTGAAAGCCGAGGAGATCTTCGCGACGCTCATGGGCGAGGCGGTCGAGCCCCGCAAACAGTTTATTGAGGAACATGCCCTTGAAGTCAAGGAACTGGACATTTGATGTCCAGCAGACCGACGGACCGACGGGCCGACGGGCCGACCGGATAACCGATGTACACCCTTGGCGAGAAGATCGTTCTGCGGGATATCGAACAGGAGGTCAAGGACTCGTACCTCTCCTACGCGATGAGTGTCATCGTCGGGCGAGCGCTCCCGGACGTGCGCGACGGGCTCAAACCGGTCCATCGCCGCATCCTGTACGCGATGCAGGAGCTGGGCCTGGACCCGGGCAAGCCGTACAAAAAGTGCGCCCGCATCGTCGGGGAGGTGCTGGGAAAATACCATCCGCATGGCGACGTGGCGGTCTACGACACGCTCGTACGCCTGGTGCAGGACTTCAGCCTTCGCTACCCGCTCGCGGATGGGCAGGGCAACTTCGGCTCGGTGGACGGCGACGCCGCGGCGGCCATGCGGTACACCGAGGCACGGTTGGCCGCGGTGTCGACCGAGTTGCTGGGCGACCTGGACAAGGATACCGTCGACTTCGCGCCGAACTTCGACGGGTCGCTGCGCGAGCCCAGGCTCCTGCCGGCCAAGCTGCCCAACCTGCTGGTGAACGGCTCAAGCGGCATCGCCGTCGGGATGGCGACCAACGTCCCGCCGCACAACCTGGGCGAGATCGTCGATGCACTTTGCGCGCTCGTGGAGAAGCCAGACCTGGAACTGGCGGCCCTCATGCGGCACGTCCAGGGGCCAGATTTTCCGACGGGGGCGATCATCTGCGGCCGCGACGGCATCAAGGACGCGTACCAGACCGGCCGGGGCAGTTTGCGGGTGCGGTCCCGCGCCCAAGTGGAGCAGCTCAAGGGCAATCGCCAGGCGCTCGTGGTGACGGAGTTGCCCTACCAGGTCAACAAGGCGAACCTGATCGAGTCCATCGCAAAGCTGGTGCAAGAAAAGACGCTTGAGGGCATCTCCGATTTGCGCGACGAATCCGACAAAGACGGCATGCGGATCGTCATCGAGATCAAGCGGGACGCCAACGACCAGGTCGTGCTGAACCAGCTCTTCAAGCACACGACGATGGAGACGACGTTCGGCGTCATCATGCTGGCCCTCGTCGATGGCCGGCCGCGCGTCCTCAGCCTGCGGCAGATCCTGCAAGCCTTCATCGACCACCGCAAGGAGATCGTCACCCGCCGCACGAAGTTCGAGCTCTCACGCGCCCAGGAACGGGCGCATATCCTCGAGGGCCTCAAGATTGCCCTCGCCAACCTCGACGCGGTGATCAAGACGATTCGCCAGTCGAAGAGCCCGGCCGAGGCGAAGGAGCAGCTCATGAAGAAGTTCGAGCTCTCCGACCGCCAGGCGCAGGCGATCCTCGAGATGCAGCTCCAGCGCCTGACCGCGCTCGAGCGGGACAAGATCGAGGCGGAGTACCAGGAGCTCCTCAAGAAGATTGAGTATTACCAGATGCTTCTTGCGAGCGAGCGGAAGATACTCGACCTCATCAAGGGGGAGCTGCAGGAGCTGAAGAAGCGCTTCGGCGACGAGCGGCGGACGGAGATCCTCGGCGAGGCGAAGGACTTCAAGATCGAAGACCTCATCGCCGAGGAGGACGTCGTCATCGCGATCAGCCACACCGGCTACATCAAGCGGCTGCCCGTCTCGACCTACCGCAAGCAGCGGCGCGGCGGGGGCGGCGTGACCGCGATGGAGACGAAGGACGAGGACTTCGTCGAGCACCTCTTCGTCGCCTCCACGCACCAGACGCTGCTGTTCTTCACCAACCAGGGGCGGTGCTACTGGCTGAAGGTGCACGAAGTCCCGCAGGCGAGCCGCTACGCGCGCGGGACGGCGATCGCGAACCTCCTCTCGCTCCAGAAAGACGAGCGATACGCAACGTTCGTCGCGGTGAAGGAGTTCAATCCCGATCGCTTCCTCATCATGGCGACGAGCCAGGGGACGATCAAGAAGACGAAGCTCGACGCCTACTCGAACCCGCGCAAGGCGGGCATCATCGCGATGACGCTGGAGAAGAATGATGCGCTGATCGAGGCCGCGCTCACCGACGGGACGCAGGAGATCCTGCTCATCACGCGGCAGGGCAAGGCGATCCGGTTCCCTGAGCAGCAGGCCCGGGAAGTGGGCCGCGCGAGCCGCGGGGTGCGGGGGATTCGCCTGGGCAAGGGCGACGCGGTGATCTCGATGCAGGTGGTCCAGCTGAAGGCGTCGTTTTTGACGGTGACGGAGCTCGGCTTCGGCAAGCGCAGCTCGCTTGAGGAGTACCGGCTGCAGAGGCGCGGCGGCAAGGGGATCATCAACATCAAGGTGACAACGAAGAACGGTGCCGTCGTCGGCGCCAAGACGGTGACGGACCAGGACGAGGTGATGCTCATCTCCCAGGAGGGGATGATGGTCCGCTGCCCGGTGAAGGACGTGCGCATGACCGGGCGTGCGGCCCAGGGCGTGCGGCTCATCAACATCAAGGGCCAGGACCGTGTGGCCTCGGTCGCCAAGGTCGTGCCGAAGGAGCGGGAGGAGGAGCCGGTTGCCGTGGCGGCCGGCTCACCGTCTCCCGCGGCGCCATCAGCGCCCGATGGGACGGCGGACAAACCGACGGCGGTGGAGGAAGAACAAGAGGTCTCCGAAGCGCTGGCGCCAACGGCAGCGGCCAAACCGACAGCCAAGGGGACCGCCAACGCCGCGGCCAAGAAGCCAAAGGCGAAAACCAGGACTGCGGCGAAAACTGCTGTCAGACGCAAGAAGTGACGCCGTCCCCGTCGTCTAGTGGCAGGACAACAGCCTTTCGAGCTGACAACGCGGGTTCGATTCCCGCCGGGGACACGTTTCTTGACATGACCCATCGTCTAACGGTTAGGACACCCCGCCATCGGCGGGGCGGGAGGGGTTCGATGCTCCTTGGGGACGCTTTCTTACGATGAGTCGTCACGACTTTGTCGCGCAGCTCGGACTCTCGCTTGGCCTTCTTGCCGCCGCCGGTTCGGCGGCCGCGGACACCATCCGTCTCAAGAACGGCGAGCAGGTTGAAGGCGAAGTGATTCAGCGCGATGAGTTGACGATTACGGTGAAGACGCGCTCAGGAGCGCAACTCCCGTATCTCAACAACGAAATCGAGTTGATCGAAGCCGGATCGGCGCCCACGACAGCCGGCCACCAGGCGCCCGCGACCCCGGCAATTCCCACAGCGCCGGCGCCGACCATTTCCTCGCTCGGCGACCTAGCGCCGGCGGTCCTCCCGCGGACCAAACCCGATCGCGCCACACTTGAGGCGCGGGTCGCCGAAGTGTTGGCGCTCGACAACGTCTCCCAGCGCAAGGGAATCGACGCGGTGTTTCAACTGGGCGATTTCATGTCCGAAGAGGGGAACGCCGCAAGAGCACTGGAGCTCTATGAAGCGGGCCTGCGCGTTGATAGCTGGAGGCTGGAATACCAATTGAAGGCGGCCCGGCTTGTGCTCGCGCAGGGTCGCCGCGTCGAGGCGATCGAGAAAGCCAAGACGGTGTACCAATATACAGAATCGCCCGAGTTGATGCAGGAGGCCAAAGGGTTTCTCGCGGAGCTCGGCACGCCGGTCGCCGCGCGCCCCACCGATGACCCGGCGCTCGCGAAACGGCCAGAGATCGTGCTGGTTCCCGTGGGCGGGGTGCGCCGCTGGCTGCTGGAGGACTTCCGGCAGGAGCTGCAGACGAAGACGGGACTCAAGTATTCCATCGCGCCCTACGACTTCGACGCCGGGCCGATCGACCGCACCTACGCGAGTCATCTCACCGGTGCAATCGTCGCGCAGATCCTGGCTGAGGCGCCGCCCGAACAGGTGAAGGCGGCGCTCTCCGAGGCGGGGCTTGCGAAGGCGGACCTGGAAACACCCAAGGGGCGGCGCGCGTTTCTTGAAGTGTTTATCCGGAAGACCGCCGGGCCTGAGCAGCTCGCGAAATTCCGTCAGGAAATCAGCCCGCTCGAGCAGACCGGCCAGCGCGATGCCGAGCGGCTGATCAAGGTGTTAGCGGGGAGGTCTCCCGTAGCCCACGACGGGCAAGTGAAGGGCTATGTCGGTGTCCTGGAAGCCGACCTCTTCGTGAAGGACAATAACTTTGTGTTCGGTTGGGCCGGTCCCAGCCACGGCGTCATGTCCTACCACCGGTTTCTGGCGGAGTTCAATGGCGAGCCGCCGAATCGGACGCGGCTCCGATCTCGATTCGTCAAGCAGGTCATCTCGAGCACGTTCTATGTGCTTGGTATTGAGCGATGCACGTCAGCGACGTGCATGCGGGCGTACCCGAACGACCTGACGGAGCACGATCAGAAGGAGAACGAGCTGTGCGCGCGGTGCAAGGAGAAGCTACGCGCCGTCATCGGGCCGCTGTGAGCATAGAGTGGATCTCCCGCGGGCGATTCATCACGCCGCGTGGGATTGTGGTGGGGGCTGTTCGGATTGCGCAGGGCCGCATCGCCGAAATTCGGCGAACAGCGCCGCGAGGCGCGCGGACGCTCGACGCGCGTGGCGCCTTCGTGGCGCCGGGGTTCATTGACTTGCATGTGTGGGGCGAGCCCGTCGTCGTGTCGCAGGACTCGGCGCGGGGCGGGGCGACCGGGTTCCTGACCGCGCTCGGGCCCGAACCACCGGCCCAACTCCTACGGCATGTTGCGCAGCGGTCGCAGGCGCGCAAGCTCTGCGGCGCCGAGTGTTTGGGCCTGCACCTTGAAGGGCCCTTTCTCAATCCGGTGCGCGGGGGTGTTCTACCGAAGCGCATGATGCGCCGGCCAGCCATTGGCGAGTTCGTGCGGCTCTTCCAGGCCTCGCGGGAGCGGGTGCGCCTCGTGACCATCGCCCCGGAGCGCTCGGGTGCGCTGGCCGCGATCCGCTGGTGCCGCCGGCGCGGCGTGGTCGCATCGCTGGGGCACAGCGATGCGACCTACGATGAGGCAGCACGGGCGGCGGCGGCAGGTGCGACTGCGGTGACGCACGTCTTCAACGGCATGCGGCCGCTCCACCACCGGTCCCCCTCGCTCGTGGACGCGGCGCTGTCTGATCCGCGCCTGACGACGATGGTCATCGCGGATGGCGTCCACGTCAGCGCGCCGGTGCTGCGGCTCCTGATGCGGGCCAAAGGCCCGGCGCGGGTCGCGCTGGTCACGGACAGCGTCCGGCGACAGCGGCGCGCGTGGCGGCTCCGCCGGCGGGGCGGCGTGTACGTCGCTCCGAACGGCACGCTGGCCGGCAGCGCGCTGACGATGATGCGGGCGGTGCGCAACGCGGTCCGGCTGGGCGGTGCCTCGCTTGAAGACGCGGTCCGCATGGCGTCGGAAACACCGGCCCGGCTCATTGGGGTTTCACGCGCGCGCGGGACGCTTGCGCCGGGCAAGCGCGCCGACCTGGTTGTTTTTGACGCGGACTATCGGGTACGCTTCACCATAGTGGGCGGACGTATCGTGTACCAACGAGAGAAGCGATGAGCCAGACAAGGCCCCCAGCCCCCTCCGCCCAAGGCGGAAGCCCCCATCCCCGAGCGGTCTGCTAATGTGCGGCATCGTAGGATACGTCGGCTCCTCGCCCGTGACCGAGGTGCTGCTGGATGCGCTCGGCCGCCTCGAGTACCGTGGCTACGACTCGGCCGGGGTCGCGGTGCTCAAGAACGGCGCGATCGACGTCCGTAAGCGCGTGGGGAAACTCACCGCGCTCGCGGAGACGCTGCGGCAACGGCCGATGGCCGGTCAAATCGGCATAGGCCATTGCCTATCAGGCGATACGCTGATCCAGCTCGCCGACGGTCGCGCCGTCAGAATCGACTCGTTGGGCGGCGAGGCGACGGTCCTGTCCCTCGATCCGGCAAGTCTCAAAATCATTCCGCACAACGCCAGGGTGTGGTCGCACCCCGCACCAGAGCATCTCATTGAGCTCCAGGTTCCATTTGGAACACTTGTCTGCACCCCGCAACATCGGCTGTTCACCGTGGACGAGGATGGCGACTTGACGGAGAGAAGAGCCGATGCCCTTCGGCCGGGGGACCTCTTGCTCCATGCGCGCGCATGGGAGGCGAGCGGCGCCCCGATGACGTTTCAGCCGGTTGAGGTCGCACGGTATTACCGGCTGGGCGATAAGGCAAGGACGTTGCTCCGCGCAGGGGTCTCGCGCGTCGGTAGCAGCCGTGGCGCAGCAGAATTGGCCGGTGTCAGCCCCGCAGTCGTCAACCATCTATGGGAGACCGAGCGGAACGCATCCGAGTTGACCCTCCGTCCTTTGGCTGCGCGCATCGGTCTGCCGTTTCCTGCGCCGGACTCCGAACTGGTCGATAGCCACCACGGCAGTTTTGTTCATCTCCCGGAGCGCTCATCTCCCGACGTGATGCAGTGGATTGGGTACCTTCTGGGGGACGGCCATGTGGGTCGTCGGGGGGTTCGATTCAAAGACACCGACCAGGATACCTTGGCGGGTTACCAAGGGATTGCCGAGCGCCAGTTCAACTTGCGGGGCCGGGTTGTTCCCATCCCGGGCGTTGGTGCCTATCTCCTGGAGGTCAACAGCGCAGGGTTAGCGGACTGGATTCGCGTTAACGTCCTGGAGCGGCGCAGTCAATTCCTTGATGCGGTGGGGGCGTTGCCGACCGGTCAGCTCGCCGCCTTCCTGCGGGGACTGTTTGATGTGGAGGGATGCGCGGCGCGCCGCGCAGGACAAGTCGCACTCGCGATGACTGATCTGGAACTGGTCCGTCGCGTCCAGCTCTGGTTGCTGCGCTTCGGCATCGTGTCTTCGCTGAGCTACGCGGCGGCTGCGCCAGCACACCGTCGGCAGAAGGCGTCGCTCAAGCTCCTCATCACGCGACAAGACGCGCTGGCCGCCTTTCTCGGGCGCATCGGATTTTCCTCTGCGCGCAAACAGGCCTGGCTCGATCAGGCGCTCCAGACGAAGCGCGAAGGGTTCTATCTGTCTTCTCGAGCCGTTCCGATACGCAAGGCCAGGTTACTCCAGCGCCTGAAAGAAGCCGAGGTGCCACAACCTCTCACGCAGGGCTTCCAGGTTGGACAACGCTTCACCGATGGGGAGGCCGAGAAGGTCGCCGTGGCGTTGCAGGGGCACCCCAACGGCGCACCCGTCGCCGACCGCATCCAACGCTACCTCCGCGCAGACGTCCGCTACCAAGAAATCCTATCCGTCAGACGCATTTCCTCGCGCGGCGACCTAGTCTACGACCTCGAGGTGGAGGGGTTCGAGAACTTCTTCGCCAACGGGATCCTGTCCCACAACTCGCGCTGGGCGACCCATGGCGAGCCCTCGGCGGCCAACGCCCATCCCCACACCGACTGCGCCGGCCGGCTGGCCATCGTCCACAACGGCATCATCGAGAACTACGCAGAGCTGAAGGACCGCCTCATCAAAGGCGGGCACACGTTCCGCTCGAGAACGGACACGGAGGTCGTTGCCCACCTCATTGAGGAGCACGCCAAGCGCCATCCCGTCGCCGAGGCTTTCCGGCGGGCCCTGAAAGAGGTGCGCGGCTCCTACGCCATCTGTCTCCTGGCCGCCGACGAGCCGGAGAAGATCTACGGCGCGCGCAGCGGCAGCCCGCTCATCGTCGGCGTGGGCAAAGGGGAGGCGCTCTTCGCCAGCGACGCCACCGCGATCCTGGGGCGGACGCGCCAGGTGATCTACCTCAACGATCTCGAGGTGGTGGAGCTGACCCGCTCCGGGCCGCGCCTCTCGACGCTGCAGGGCAAGCCGGTGCGCCGCCGTCCGACGACGATCACGTGGGACATCGGCGCCGCACAGAAGGGCGGCTACCCGCACTTTATGCTGAAGGAGATCCACGAACAGCCCGCGGCCATCGAGCAGACGCTCATGAACCGGCTCGACTCCAAGGCGCGCCGGATTATCTTCGACGCCCGCACGAAACGATTCCTCGACCAGCTCAGCCCGCGCGCTCGCTTCATCATCCTCGGTTGCGGCACGGCCTACCACGCGGGGCTGGTGGGCGAGTATATGCTGGAAGAGTTCGCACACATTCCCGTCGTCGTCGACCTGGCGAGCGAGTTCCGCTACCGCGGCCCGATGCTGGACAAGCACACCACGGTGCTGGCGATCACGCAGTCCGGCGAAACCGCGGATACGCTGGCGGGGGTGCGCCTCGCGAAGGAGCAGGGGGCGAACGTCCTCTCCATCTGCAATGTGATGGGCTCTTCCATTGCGCGCGAGTCGGATGCGGTCCTCTATACGCACGCCGGCCCGGAGATCGCCGTCGCCTCGACCAAAGCCTACACCTCGCAGGTGACGACCCTGGCGCTGTTGACCCTCTACCTGGCCAAGCAGCGCCGGCAAATCGCCCCGGCGCCGTGGAAACGGCTGGTCGGAGAGCTCGCCACGCTGCCGCAGACCATCGAGCAGGCACTGGCGCTGGAGCCTTCGGTCAAGCGTGTCGCGGCCAAGTACGCCTCGGCCCGGAACTTTTACTACCTCGGCCGCCGGTATAACTACCCGAGCGCCCTCGAGGGCGCGCTGAAGCTCAAAGAGATCTGCCCGCGCATCCACGCCGAGGGCTACGCGGCGGGCGAGATGAAGCACGGGCCGATCTCGCTCATCCGCAAGGGCTGGCCCGTCGTGTTCTTAGCACCCCACTCGCCGGTCTACGAGAAGGTCATCTCCAACATCGAGGAAGTGCGCGCCCGGAAGGGCGAGTGCATCGTCGTCGCCTCGGAGGGCGACCAGGCAATCCGGTCATCCGCGGACAGCGTCCTGACCATCCCGCGGACCGAAGAGTTTTTCTCGCCAATCGTGGCGGCGATCCCGCTGCAGCTCTTCGCCTACTACGTGGCCGATGCCAACGGCTGCGATATTGATCAACCACCGAATTTGGCAAAAAGCGTCACCGTAGAGTAAACGCCCCTATGGCACTGGCGACATCGCTCCCTCGACTCGTCCCGCCTGCGGCGGGACTCGCTCGGGATTCCGCTCCGCGTCGCCGCGGGGCTTCACCAGCCGCCGAACTTGGCCAAGAGCGTGACCGTCGAATGAGAGAAGCGTTCATCGTTCATCGTTCGGCGTTCGTCGACGGTCGATGAACGACGAACAACGAATGACGAACGAACGCGACGGATCTCTCTACGTAGTCGCCACGCCCATCGGGAACCTCCAAGACATCTCGCTTCGGGCCATCGAGACGCTCAAGGCCGCGGATCTCATCGCCTGCGAGGACACGCGGCACGCAGGAATCCTGCTGAGGGCGCACGGCATCAAGACGCCGACGACAAGCTTCCACAGCTACAGCACCGATGCCAAGCAGCGGCAGCTGGTCGAACAGTTGCGGGCCGGGCGGCGGCTTGCGCTCATCTCCGACGCCGGACTGCCCGGCATCTCCGACCCCGGGACGCCGCTCATTCAGGCGGTGATCGGCGACGGGATTTCGGTGACGGTCATTCCCGGCGCGTCGGCCTCGCTGACGGCGTTAGTGCTCTCCGGGTTCCCGACGGATCGCTTCGTCTTCGAGGGGTTCCTGCCGGTGAAGCCCGGCGCGCGCCGCACCCGGCTGGAGACGCTGCGCGAGGAGCCTCGGACGGCGGTCCTGTACGAGTCGCCGCACCGGCTGCTCAAGCTGCTGAACGAGATCGACGCCGTGTTCGGCGACATCGCCGTCTCGGTCAGCCGCGAGCTGACGAAGCGCTTCGAAGAGACGCGGCGCGGGCCGGTGAGCCAGGTGCGCGCCCACTTCGAGCGGGAAGCGCCCCGCGGAGAGTTCGTCGTCGTGCTGCCCCCCAAGCGGATGAGGACGCATGGCCAACACGGTTCATCCTAGCGCCATCGTCGGCAAGGGCGCGAGGCTCGGCGACGGCAACGAGATCGGGCCGGGCTGTGTCATCGAGGATGGGGTCGTGCTCGGGTCGCGGAACCGGCTCTGGATGAACGTCTACGTCGGGCCGGGGACGACCATCGGCGATGAGAACCAGCTCCACATGGGGGCCGTCATCGGCCACCTGCCGCAGGACCTCGCCTTCTCCGGGAGTACGACCTACACGAAGATCGGCAGCCGCAACACGATCCGCGAGTACGTCACCATCCACCGCGGCACGAAGGAGGGGACCGCCACCGTCCTCGGCGACGACAACTTCCTGATGGCCAACGCGCATCTCGGGCACAACTGCCGGGTGGGCAGCCGGACGATCTTCGTCAATCTGGCGACGCTGGCCGGCGAGTGCGTGGTGGAAGACGAAGCGGTACTCTCCGGTATGATCGTCATGCACCAGTTCACGCGGATCGGGCGGCTGGCCATGGTCAGCGGCCTCTCGGCGGTGAACAAGGACGTGCCGCCGTTCATGCTCTGCGGCGGCCGGCCCGCGGTGATTCAAGGATTGAACGTCGTGGGGATGCGTCGGGCGGGCCTGGCGATAGCCGCGCGGGAGGACATCAAGCGGGCGTATCGGTTCCTGTACCGCGAAGGGCTCAGCGTGCCGCACGCGCTCGACGCGATCGATCGCGAATGCCGGTCGCTGGAAACGCAGGCCCTCGTCGCGTTTGTGAAGGGCTCGAAGCGCGGCATCAGTGCAGGCATCGGTTCTGAGGAGGGGGAGCAAGCGGAGACGCTCCTTCCGAAGAAACCTCCGCAAAACCCGGCATTGGCTGAATAGCGGCAAGGGGCTCATGTGACCCCGCCCAAGCTCAGGAGCTCTCCGCAGAGCTGAGGGCGGCTTTCTGACCGCCCATTTTTAATCCATGGCAAGTTGATTTGTCGCCTTCATTGACCTAGAGTCTACCAATTGAGTATGGTTGAGCTTGGGGTTGTCCTGGTCTGTCTAGTGGGTGGTCGGACAGAGGTTCGCAGGGAAGGACTCCCTTGACAGGGAGGTTGGTGGTCCAAGAGACAGCGTCGGCGCTCATGCCGTGGTGCCCGTATCCCTTGTGGTCGTCCTAAACAGGGCGGAGCCGTCTCCATGCTCAAGATCGGCGGTGTAAAACTTGGCAAGGTGCCCCGCGTGGTGCTCGCTGTCGTCGGGGAGTCTTCAGCCGTTGCCCAAGCGGCAGGCGAAGGGATAGATATTCTTGAGGCGCGCGTTGATCTCTTCGACGGACAGTTGACCTCAGCGAGTGTCGTTGATGAGGTGAAGGTTCTGAAGCGCCACGAGATGCCATTAATCGGCACCATTCGCGGCCAGGGTGAGGTGCGCGGAACGGCGAGGGTGTCTGATGCCCAACGCGAAGCGCTCTACCAGCACCTCTCGCCACTAGTTGATGCGATTGACATTGATCTCAGTGCGACGATGTTGAAGTCCGTCATCGCGACAGCTCGACGGAATAAGAATACCATGATTCTCTCCCACCATGACTTCCGCAGCACGCCTCCAGCATCGACGCTGGAGCACATCGTGCGCAAGGCGACCACGCTCGGAGCCGACATTATCAAGATCGCCACGCTTGCCAGGAACGAGAGCGACGTGGTGCGGTTGTTACAGTTCACGGCAGCCCATCGTCAGAACAATCTCGTGACGATTTCGATGGGGAACATCGGGTCTCTCTCGCGTCTGGTCTTGCCTTTTGCCGGGTCACTCCTGACCTACACAAGCGTCAATCCCTCGGACGGCCAGATTGGTGCAACACGATTGATCGAAGACCTCCGGTTTTATTATCCTCGCTACAATGAGGCATTGATCAACCGAACCCGTCTGTTAGAGTTCGTCTAGCCCCCCCGACAGTTTCTCCCCGATCTCCAATTTTTCTCACAGGCCACCTAAAACGACGATTTCAGGTTAGGCCACTACCTAAATAGTAGCAGATATTAGTCTATCTAAAAAGGTATTGACAGGGTGGGTCGTTCTTTAGTATAATGTACTCACGTTGATCACCTTTAAATCCGCCCTGAGAGACGGAGAAGGACGATGGTGCACGCAACCTCTTCCTCAGACTTAAAGACCCCAGCCAGATGGCGGGGGTCTTTTGTTTCCTTCCGATATCAGATCCCTTCTCCCAGGAGTTTTCCTGAAGATGGTATCTGATATCGGCCATAGGGCGTTCCGGGAGAAGGCGAAGGTGCTGGACGCCGAAGCGATCCGCCGCGCCATGGTCCGCATCGCTCACGAGATCCTGGAGCGGCGCAAGGGCGGCCAGGAGCTGGCCCTGGTCGGCATCCGCACGCGGGGGGCGATCCTCGCCCAGCGGCTCGCGCGCGAGATGGAAACGATCGACCGCCGCCCAGTCCAGGTCGGCGTCCTGGACATCACGCTCTACCGCGACGACCTCTCCCGCGTTGCCCCCCACCCTATCGTCCGCGCCACCGATATTGCGTTCGATGTCACCGATCTCGACGTGGTACTCGTGGACGACGTGCTCTTCACCGGACGGACGATCCGTGCCGCCCTCAACGCGCTGAACGACCTGGGGCGGCCCCGCACGATTCAGCTCGCGGTCCTGGTCGACCGCGGCCACCGCGAGCTGCCCATTCGGGCGGACTACGCGGGGAAGAACATCCCCACCAGCCTTGCCGAGCACGTGGAGGTCCGGCTGGGCGAGCTCGACGAGAAGGAAGAGGTTGTGCTGGAAGAGCCGGTCGCGGCCGGAGACGGTGCGTAAATGGCCATGACCACGACCCGCCCCGCCAGCCAGACGGCGCGCTGGACGAAGAAGGACCTGCTCGGACTGCGTGAGCTCTCCGCGGAGGAGATCCGGCTCATCCTCGAGACCGCGGAGTCGTTCCGCGAGATTTCCCTGCGCCCGATCAAAAAGGTCCCCGCCCTGCGCGGCAAGACGGTCGTCAATCTCTTCTTCGAGCCCAGCACCCGCACCCGCACCTCGTTCGAGCTCGCCGCCAAGCGGCTCTCCGCGGACATCGTCAACATCGCCGCGCAAAGCTCCAGCCTCTCCAAGGGCGAGACAGCCCTCGACACCGTCCGCAACCTCGAGGCGCTGAAAGTGGATATACTCGTCATCCGCCACGCGGCGGCCGGTGCGCCGCACCTCATCGCACGGCGCACGCACACCCCCGTCATCAACGCGGGCGACGGTGCGCACGAGCACCCGACCCAGGCGCTGCTCGACCTCTTCACGATCCAGGAAAAGAAGGGCCGCATCGCCGGCCTGCGCGTCGCCATCGTCGGCGACATCGCCCACTCGCGCGTCGCGCGCTCGAACATCTGGGGGCTGACGAAGCTGGGGGCTTCCGTGACCGTGTGCGGTCCACCCACCCTGATCCCGCCGCAGGTTGAGCAGCTCGGCGTGCAGGTTGCGCACCGGCTGGAGGAGGTGCTTGCGGAGGCCGACGTCCTGATGCTCCTGCGCATTCAGCACGAGCGGCAGGAACGGCACCTGATTCCGAGTCTGCGCGAGTACCGGCTCCGCTACGGCATCGACCGCGAACGGCTGGCCCACGCCAAGCCGGGTGTCCTCATCATGCACCCTGGCCCGGTTAACCGTGGTGTGGAACTGGACTCGGCGGTGGCGGAGGGGCCCTACTCGGTGATCCTCGACCAGGTGACGAACGGCCTCGCGATCCGCATGGCGGTACTGTATCTTGTTTCCGGGGCGCCCAAGGCGGACGAGGAGCCGGCGTGATGGCGACGAGCCGGCCGCGGAGCCTCTCATGGTGAAGCTGCTCATCAAGGGCGGCCGCGTGGTGGACCCGGCCAGCCGGCGGGACGGACGGTTTGATGTGCTGATCGACAAGGGGCTCGTCGCCGATGTCCAGCCCTCGATTCCGGGCAACGGGGCCAAGGTCATCGACGCGTCAAACATGATCGTGGTCCCAGGTCTCGTAGACCTGCACACGCATCTGCGCCAGCCCGGACGGGAGGACCAGGAGACGATCGAGAGCGGTTGCCGCGCGGCACTCGCCGGCGGCTTCACGACGGTTTGCGCGATGCCCAACACCACGCCGGCGATGGACCAGCGGGGGATCGTGGACCTCGTGCACCAGGAGGTACTGCGGCTGGGCCTCGCGGATGTCCGGCCCATCGGCGCGATCACCAAGGGTCGAGAGGGGAAAGAGCTGACCGACTTCGGCGAACTCTTCGACGCGGGGTGCGTGGCGCTCTCCGACGACGGCAGCTCGGTCGCCGATGCCTTTCTCATGCGGCGGGCGCTCGAATACGCCACACTCTTCGGCCGGCCGCTCATCCAGCACGCGGAGGACCCGGCGCTGGCGGCGGACGGGGTCATGCACGAGGGGTTGGTCTCAACGACGCTGGGTTTGCGCGGCATGCCGGCCGAGGCCGAATCGGTGATGGTGGCGCGGGACCTCGCGCTGGCCGAATTGACCGGCGGGTGGATACACTTCGCCCACCTCTCAAGTGCCAAGTCGGTCGAGCTCATCCGGCAAGCGAAGCGCCGGGGCGTGCGCGTGACCTGCGAAGTGACGCCGCACCACCTGGCGCTCACCGAGGACGCGGTTGAAGGGTTCAAGACCGACGCGAAGGTCAATCCACCCCTGCGGACCGAGCAGGATCGCCTCGGCCTCCTCGAGGGACTACGGGACGGCACCATCGACTGCATCGCCACCGACCACGCGCCGCACACCGACTGGGAGAAGGAGGCGGATTTCGATGCGGCCCCCTTCGGCATCAGCGGGCTGGAGACCGCACTCGCGGTGTGCGCGACGACGCTGGTCACACCCGGCCGGCTCTCGTGGCCGCAGCTCATCGAGAAGCTCGCGCTCAATCCCGCGAAGCTCATTGGGAGCCCGGCCGGCACGCTGCGTCCCGGCGTCGAGGCGGATCTGACCATCATCGATCCCGCGGCGACATGGACGGTCGACCCCGCGCGGTTCGTCTCAAAGGGCCGCCACTCTCCGTTCGCCGGCCGCACGCTCACCGGTGCCGTCGTCCGGGTGCTGCGGCACGGCAGCGAAGTAGAGGCATGAGCGGCCTACCTGGCATGGATCGTCCACCGTCCACGGCCCACCGTCAACCGAAAACGCGGCTCGGTCGACGGTTGACGGTCGACGGTCGACGAGACCTCGGTCGAGAGGAACCTTTCGCATGAGCGGCCGGGCGCAGACGGCCTGGCTCGTGCTCGAAGACGGCACGGCGTTTCCCGGACGATCCGTCGGCGCCTCCGGCGAGGCGTTCGGCGAGGCGGTCTTCAACACGTCGATGACCGGCTATCAGGAGGTCCTGACCGACCCCTCCTATAAAGGCCAGATCGTGGCCATGACCTACCCGCACATCGGCAACTATGGCGTGAACGAGGAGGACGTCGAGTCGCGGCGGCCATGGGTCGAAGGGTTCATCATGCGCGAGCTCTCGCCGATGGCGAGCAGCTTCCGCTCGCAAGAGCCGCTGGACGCCTACCTGAAGCGCCAGCATGTCGTGGCGCTGGATGGGGTGGATACGCGCGCGCTCACGCTGAGGCTGCGCCAGCAGGGCTCGATGAAGTGCGGCCTCTCAACGACGGAGCCGGATCCCGCGTACTTGCTGGCGCGCGTACGCTCCTCGCCGGACATCGTGGGCGTGGACCTCGTCACGGAGGTCACCTGCGACGCGCCGTACGACTGGCCACTTCGCGGCCCTTCCGAGTTGGCCCCGAGCCTCCAGCCCCGTCCGCCCCGGCCGACAGCATTGTGGTCGGCGGGCCGGGGAACCCCCAGCTTCTCGATCGTGGTCATGGACTTCGGCGTGAAGTACGGCATTCTCCGTCGGCTCACCATTGCCGGCTGCCGCGTGATGGTCGTGCCAGCCGCCACACCGGCTGCGGACATCCTCGCGCGCAAGCCGGACGGGGTCGTGCTCTCCAACGGACCGGGCGACCCGGCTGCGGTGCCGTACGCGATCGAGACGATCCGCACACTCATGGGGGAGCTACCGATCTTGGGCATCTGCCTCGGCCACCAGCTCCTCGGCCGGGCCTACGGCGGCGACACCTTCAAGCTCAAGTTCGGCCACCATGGCGTCAACCACCCGGTGCAGGACCTGGCGACCGGCAAGGTCGAGATCACGACGCAGAATCACAACTTCGCCGTGCGGCTGGACACGATCCCCGGCGGGTGCGTCGAGGAGACGCACACCAGCCTCAATGACGGCACGGTGGAGGGCATGCGCCACGCCAGCCTGCCCATCTTCAGCGTGCAGTACCATCCAGAGGCTTCGCCGGGACCGCACGACGCGCGGCACCTCTTCCGGCGGTTCCTCGACCTCGTCGGCGGCGTCCATGCGTAGGGAAGACAGGGACGAGTGATGGCTCGTTTCATCGCCGATTTCCACATCCACTCGCGCTACAGCCGCGCGTGCTCCAAGGACTTGACGGTGAGCGAACTGGCGAAGTGGGCGAAGGTCAAGGGCATCGGTGTGCTGGGCACCGGCGACTTCACGCATCCACGCTGGCTCGAGGAGTTGAAGGAGGAGCTGCGCGACGCGGGTAGTGGCCTCTACGAGCACGCCGGCGTGCGGTTTCTGCTGACGGCCGAGGTCAACACGCTCTTCTACAAGAGTGGCCGGGCGCACCAGATCCACCACCTCTTGTTCCTGCCCAGTCTCGAAGCCGCCGAGCGGCTCAACACAGCACTCGCGTCGTTCGGGGGGTTGGACATCGATGGCCGGCCCACACTGCGGATCGAGCCGGCTCGCTTAGTGGAAATCCTGCTGGGCCTGGAGCCGCGCGCGATGCTCGTGCCGGCGCACGCCTGGACGCCGTGGTTCGCGATCTTCGGCTCCACGTCGGGATTCGACGCGGTGGAAGAGTGCTTCGAGCATCAAGCCAAGCACATCTTCGCGCTGGAGACCGGCCTCTCCTCCGACCCGGCCATGAACTGGCGGCTGACGAGCCTGGACCGCTACACGCTGATCTCTAACTCCGATGCCCACTCGGCCAGGCGCATCGGGCGCGAGGCGAACATCTTCGAGGGCGAGGTCACCTACGACGCGATTGTCGACGCCCTGAAGAGGAAAGGTCCCACGCGCCTCGTGGGAACGCTCGAGTTCTTTCCGGAAGAGGGGAAGTACCACTATGACGGCCACCGCGTCTGCAAGGTCCGGTGGTCGCCGGCTGAAAGCCGGCAGCACGGGCTCCGGTGCTCGGTCTGCGGACGCAAGGTCACCGTGGGCGTCATGCACCGGGTCGAGACGCTGGCCGACCGGCCGGAGGGCGTCGTGCCGCCGCAGGCGGTCCCGTTCCGGCGCACCGTGCCGCTCGATGAAATCATCTCGGAGGCACTCGGCGTCGGGGTCGGAACGCAGACGGTGGACCGTGAGTACCAGGCGCTGATCTCCCGCTTTGGCACCGAGTTCGGCGTCCTGCTGGACACACCGGGCGAGGAGCTGCGGCGGGCCGCCCTCCCCAAGGTCGCCGAAGGGATCCTGCGGATGCGCGAGGGGCGCGTGACCATCGAGCCGGGCTACGACGGCGAGTATGGCAAGGTGCACATCTTCGGCGAAGCGGAGCCCCTTGTGCCGAGCGAGCAACAGATAACGCTGTTTTGACTCCATAGAGTTATAATGTTATAATTCTATCTGGAGGTGATGACGATGAAACGAGCGCAGATTTATCTGGATGACGAGGTGTACGAGGCGGTGAGGACGGCCGCGTTTAATCAACGGACGTCGATCTCCTCGCTGATGCAGCAATGGGCGCGAGAGAAGACACTCGGTGCGCCGAGGAAGAAGCGCTACGCCGCGGGACTGTTGGAACTCGCCGGCATCTTCCATGATCGCAAGCATGATATCTCGGAGCGTCATGACGACTACGTGTGGGGAGATGTCGAGTGAACGCGTTAGTTGATAGCAGCGCCCTCTATGCCCTCACGATTGCGGAAGACCGTCACCATCTCCAAGCCCGCGCCTGCTTCGAAGAGCTGCAACAGTCGGCCGCCGTGCTGACGACGACCAACTACATCCTGTGGGAATGCGCGACCCTCGTCCAGCGACGGTACGGTATGGGCCACGCCCAGGCGCTGTTGCAGAAAGCCGGGACCTTGCTTGACGTGCTCTGGATCGGGGCGCAGGAGCATGAGCAGGCGCTCAAGCTCTGGACAGCGGCTGGGCGGCGGGCCTTGAGTCTCGTCGATTGCACGAGCATGGTTGTCATGCGACAGCACCACATGCACCGTGTGGTCGCCTTTGATCGCCATTTTGCCGAGGCGGGATTTGAGATGTTGCCTCGCGCGGATCGTGTCGCGGAGCGGCGTGGACCATACCGGGCCAAGTCCCTGAGCAAGCGCTCGGCGCGATGAAGAGACGACGGGTCGCGTTGCTCACCGATCAGCAATACCGCGCACTTCAACGCATGGCACGAGTCCACGACACGTCGCTCTCCGCCATCGTCAGGACGATCGTGCAAGCCGAACTCTTGCATGATCCCGCGGCTCGTGCGCAGATCCAACGCTGCCATATACCACGGAAATAGGGGAAATGGCGGGACACGATGCCCGTTTCGCCCTGCGCCATAGTCGGCAATAGGTATGATATCCCTGTCTTTCCTTGTGTATTTCGAGAGAGGAAGACCCCATGAGCGCGTCAGCCATTTTGCAACAAAAGCGTGAGGCGCTGATTCAACAGCTTAGGCGCATGACACCCGACGATCGGCTGACAGCCTATGCGCACCATTCGCAGCTCATGCATCAGATGTACCAAGCTGGCGTGAAGCATCGCGCAGGCCGTGTGCCCTCCCCCAAGCGGAAGAGCCCGAAGAGCCGATGAGGACAACGGGTCCCGGTCAATCAGCCCTCCTGCTGTTGGACGCGATTGATTGTTTGAAGGCTCTGCGGATTCCATACGCCATCATCGGCGCCGTCGCCGCCTCCTTCCATGGGGTGGTGAGGGCGAGCCTGGATGCGGATGCGCTC
>OBEQ011141926.1_pt1 | contig 26728 bp, 28 predicted proteins | sample 1670901 | NCBI WGS metagenome assembly OBEQ01 (sample SAMEA104232315, study PRJEB22302) | groundwater metagenome | biome: forest; feature: aquifer; material: groundwater | place: USA | collected 2011-08-07 | depth 5.4 m | reverse complement strand
CGGGTTTAACTGCACATTTTGAGCAGTAACGCTACCGTCAGAATTATCTGTACCAAAAACTCCAACTCGCATGCCGATTTTTAAGTCTGACTTAGATCCTTGATCGGTCTTAGTTACACTTACCGAATCCGGAAGAAGTACAATTTTACTACTTCCATCCTGAAGTTTCACGGTAATCGATCTGTCATCTTGGCTTAAAATTTCCCCGACCACTGGTCTGCCGCCATTACCTCCCCCAAATCTTCCTTGACCTCCCTGTCTACCTACTCCACCCTGGCCACCCTGAAACTGCCGTGGAGCACTTGAAGCTTTAGATTCTTGGTACTTCATGCCACCAAAGAACGCTGCCGCTCCAACAACCAACGCAACAACAAGAGGTATTATCGCTGAATTTTTCATATAATCAATCACCTCCTTACAATAAAATTTCTTCACAACTATTCATATCGCAATGCTTCAATGGGTTGCAGATTTGCGGCTTTTTGAGCCGGATACCAACCAAAGAGAATACCTATCCCAGCAGAAACAATAAAGGCGAGAAAGATTGATATCGGTGATAGTACAAAAGGAGAGCCTGTTGCATGAGAGATGATAAACGAAGCAAAAATTCCCAAAATAATTCCAATGCCTCCCCCACTAAACGTTAAAAGAATAGACTCGATCAAAAATTGAGTTGTTATTACTTTTTTCTTTGCCCCCAGAGCTTTTCGTAAGCCGATTTCTCTCGTTCTTTCTGTCACAGTCACAAGCATAATATTCATAATGCCAATTCCCCCAACAAGCAGCGAGATTGCCGCAATACCCGATAATAATGTGGTAAAAGTTCCTGTTGCAGCAGACGCGGTATTTAAAATATCTTGTTGAGAAAATATGGAGAAATCTGCTTGAGCGGGATCATTGAATTTATGGCGGGCAAGCAGTAAATAGCCCACTTCATTTTGCGCATCGGTCATCACTTCGGAGCTTTTGGCTTCCAGGGCAATAGAACTTAGGTAGTTTGCACCGAATAATTGTTTTTGAGCTGTAGTCAATGGTACATACACGATATCGTCTTGATTTTGAAATCCCGTACCTCCTTTGGAAGTCGTTACTCCAATAATGGTAAGCGTCTGACTATTAATCCTGATGGTTTGACCAATTGGATCTGCGCCATCGCCGAATAGATCACTAACTACTTGAGGACCCACGACTGCCACTTTGGCCATGCTATCGAGGTCTCTTTGGCTGATAAAATTTCCTGAAGATATCGTCACTTTGTGTACCTCCGGATACACTGCAGTTACTCCAATCACTTGAGTATTGGTATTACTTCCTCCTGTAGTGATCTGCGTTCTTCTGGAAAACTCCGGAGAAACGTTTTTGACTGTCGTTACTTGAGAAGAATTAGCAATTGCTGTGGCATCCTCATTAGTTAGCGTTGTGCTTCCGCCGGCGGCTCCTCTGACTGCTCCTGTTCTTTGTGCTCCTGATATGACTGTAAGTAAATTAGCCCCCAACGATTGAATCCGCGATTGTATAGCTTGCTGGCTTGCTTGACCGAGAGAAACAAGCGCTATAACACTACCAATGCCAATAATAATGCCCAAAATCGCCAAACCCGTCCTCATTTTATTGAGCGTGAGTGTTCCGATGCATTCCATGATAAGTTCGATAAAATCCATAGGCTAATTAGTTTTATAACCGGCTTTCTTCTGTTTGGTATTTTTTCGATCCTCGAGGATTTTTCCATCTCGGACAGTGATAATTCTTCCTGCATGTTGGGAAATATCCGACTCATGGGTAATCATTACGAGCGTGTGGCCATCATCATTGAGTTGCTGGAAAATCCCCATAATTTCTTCTGCTTGAACGGAAGCGATATTTCCTGTAGGCTCATCAGCCAACAAAATAGCGGGATTCATAGCCAGACCTCGGGCTATGGCAACACGCTGCTGTTGTCCGCCGGAGAGCTGGTTGGACGTGTGTTCCATTCTGTTTCCCAAGCCAACCATTTCCAAAAATTTCTTGGCTTTTTCCAAGCGTTCTTCTTTGGGTATTCCCGCATACACCATGGGAAGCATGACATTTTTAAGCGCAGTGGTTCTGGGAAGCAAGTTGAAAGCTTGAAAGATAAAGCCTATTTTGCGATTCCTAATATCGGCAAGTTCATCATCGGATAATTTTGAGACATTTTCTCCATCGAGAATGTACTCACCGCTGGTGGGTAAATCCAAGGCGCCAAGAATATGCATGAGCGTTGACTTACCCGATCCTGATGGTCCCATGATTGCCACAAACTCACCCTTTTTTACTTCAAAGGAGATATCGGAGAGAGCCACAGTCTCAAGTACATCCGTTTTGTAGATTTTGGAAATATGGGCTATCTTGATCATGGTGAAGTTCCATACGTTAATCGGCTCGGCGGGCGCCTCCAAAACCTCCACCTCCCCCTCCCCCTCCACCTCCACCTCTGAAACCTCCTCCACCGATGGCCCCGAAAGGTGACTGTGTCTGGTTACTAGCTTGTTGTCCTGTTCCTGTTGATGTAATAGTACTTGTGACTACCACATCGCCTTCAGACGAACCGGATACTATTTCGATTTGAGTGCCTGATGAAAGCCCGGTTTCGACTGAAGTTTGCGAAACTTTCCCATTTTTCATCGTCCTTACAAATGATTGTCCATTTTGAGATTGCACTGCACTCACAGGTACGATAAGGGTATCGTCTTTCACTTGAGTGATGATGTTCGCTTGCACTGACATATTTGAGAAAATATTCGGCTCCTGGGTATCCAACTTAATCACTGTTGGATAGGTGGTTACTCCGGAGCTGACAGCGCCCACAGTATCTATACTGATCACACTACCGGTATAGGTTTTTCCCGGAAAAGCATCCAAGGTTAATGTAGCTTTATTGCCGACTTTCACTTTTGGAACGTCTACTTCTGTCAGATTGATCGTTATGGTAGGGGAAGCATCTGTTTTAATACTGGCAATTTTTTGTGAAGTAGAATTGCCTGCGGATCCGGATTGCGCGGTTAAGACAGAGCCGATTTGAAGTGAAATGCCAGTCACTGTTCCGGAGATAGGAGCATAAATTATCGGAGATGTTTGCTGATACGCTGACCAAGCGGCATTTAAAGATGTTTGAGCTTGAGCAACAGCATTTTGTTGATTTTTATATTTTGCTTCCGTTGCTAGCCAATCATCGCTACTCACCACAAAATCTGGGACTTGTCGTTCATTTGTTTTGGGCGAACCATCACTATTTTGATATGTGGAGCTCTGTGCCGTATTCATATAAATCTTCCAGTTTTTCAACATATCCGATTGTGTCGAGAAGAGGTTTGCCTTTGCTGTCTCAAGGTTGGTCTTGGCACTCTGGTAGCTGGCAAATGCTTGGGTTGATTGCTGTTTACCTTCCAGATCCAAATCAATCTCGGCAACTTTGGATCCTGATTGTACTTTTTGTCCGTTTTCAACATACACTCTGTTTACTACTCCAGAAGCTTGAGTGCCCACCGATCCGCTATTGGCTGCAGAAATCTGTCCTGATGCGCTAATAGCCACCACAAGCGTGCCCTTTTCTACTTGGCCAGTCTGGTACTGAGGTGCGCTCTGTTTTGCACCTCTAAGTTGTGCAATTGCAAGCCATGTGGCCCCGACAAGAATTGCAATAACAATAAGTTTTACAAGAAGCGATCGGGCTAAAAACCAGGTTTTTAAAGCAGAAAATGGTCTCCAAAGAGATTGGAGGACTTGCATATACGGGAAGTGTATCTACTCAATCTGAAAACAAGCTGAAAAAAAACTACCTCTTAAAAGTGTGTCTCGCAAGTCTAATTTTTTTGAGCTGGGTAGGAGGGAGCTTAATGGTTTATGGGTAATTTTACCAAAAATGTTGCTCCCTTATTAGGTTTACTTTCAACGGAAATAGAACCGTTATGTGCATCTACTATTTTTTTTGCAATCGATAAACCCAATCCATAGCCGTTGGTACCTGATTTTGAACGCGCGCTATCTGCACGGTAAAAACGGTCAAAAATGTATAATACGTCCTTTTCGCTTATACCACAGCCATTGTCTTTGACCCAAAGAAGAATAGAACCGTCAGTTTTTTCCGTCTTTATAACTACATTTTTCGACCTCGGACTGTATTTGACGGCATTATCCAAGAGGATGACGACAAGATCAACTAAACCGTACACGTTGCCTTCAATTTCATTATCTGCCTCGTCATAGTGCACTGCTATTTCCTTTTCTTTGGCAAGGGGTTGGATTTTATGTATAGCTTGCTCAATGACGTGTCTTAGGGAGACTTTTTCAAATACCAGGTACCCATTGGGTTTTTGGTATTGAGCAAGTTGCAGGAGGGATTCAGACAGAGATTGCAGCTTATTTACCTCGCTAATGCTTTCACGTACTAATGTTTTTGCTTCTTTTACACTAGGACGGCTACTTCGTAAGTACACCTCAAAAGCACTTTTGAGTGAAGTAAGTGGGGTTCGGAGTTCATGAGACGCATCGCTGATAAAGCGATTTTGGTCATCCATCATGTCTTTGATAGGCATAAGCGTCCTGCCGGCGAGAATATATCCGAGACCTCCGGATAGGGCAAAAATACCACAATTGATAGCCACAAGCATCAGGAGAATACGATGCTTTGTTTCCTCCAGAAGCTCCGGGTTGGTGATGGGAATTGTAGCTGGAGTACGTCGAGGTAGTGTGTCTCCTGGAAAAAGCGTACCTTCCTGGAGTCTTCTCTCTATGCGGAATCGCTGCATGCGTTCAAATCGTTCAACTTCATTGGAAAGTCCTTGGTAAATTGCGACACTAAACATGATGCTTAAAGCCATGATGATAAGTAAATACCAAGCCGTCAATTTGAGGCGCGCTGAATGAAACATAAAAAAATTGAAAATTAAAAGTTAAAAATTAAAACAAGGAAGTTCATGATTATCCAATCTTATATCCAAATCCTCTGACGGTTTGGATAAGAGGTTTTTTATCGACAAAAGGATTATCAATTTTATTGCGCAAGTTTCTTATGTACACCTCAATAGTATTGGGAAGAATATCTGCTTCATAATCCCAAACATGACTAATAATTTGCTCTTTAGTGAGGATTTTATGCGCATGTCTCATGAGGTGTTCTAAGAGCGAAAACTCTTTGCTTGAAAGTTTGATCGGTGTAACGCCACGTTTTACTTCATACGCTTTGGTATCAAGCGACAAATCCTCTACGGTCAACATAGTATCCAGAGCATTTTTTGGTCTTCTCGTCAGGGCTCTGACTCGGGCGAGTAATTCTTCAAAAGAAAACGGTTTGGTAACGTAATCATCGCCGCCGGCATCAAGACCTGCTACCTTGTCATGAATTTGTCCTTTGGCAGTGAGCATCAGAATGGGGGTATGGATATTTTTTTTGCGAAGTTTTCTGCAAATGGAAATACCATCCATCTGGGGGAGCATGATATCGAGAATAACCAGATCGTAATCTTCCGTTGCTGCCAGGTCAAATCCATCATTTCCCGTATACGCCACATCTACTGCGTAGCGCTCCTGCTGGAGCCCCTTTTTGATGGAATTGGCGATTCGGTGTTCATCTTCTACAACCAGAATTCTCATGACTTTATTATACAAATTTAGCTGAAAAATAGCTGAAGGTTTCTTCTATATTTTTTTGGTGACAACGCGAATTTGGGTGATCAGAGACTCACTGGACCTTGTAATTTCCACTCGTATGTCATCTTGTCCTGATACACCGGTTAGTACATTGTGTACAGAGTTATTCACATTGGTTTGAGAAAAAGTAGTAGCTCTAAAACCTAGAAATGCAATTTTTTCTTTGTACCAGTTGGTCACAGAATCGGCGTCATCTGCTACTTCAAGTATCGTCGTTTCTCCATCTTGGTGTACTATTTTTGATCCGGGATACATCCACATAAATTCTCCTTTCTCACTTTTTTTATAGTTTGACGTACCGGTTTTTTTTACTTCTTTTTTTACTCCTGTTTCACTTATCGATGGCAGAGGATTCGGAGTTAGGAAAGGAGTGATGCTTGGCAAAGGCATAACTGCTCCCTTTTGATCTTTTGCCTGCTTTACTATGACGGGTATCGTGGCGCTTGCAAGTATAGCCAAAAGTGCAAAAGCCAATATGATAAGCGGCAAGGTGCTATTTTGATATGTGGCCATAGGGATTATTGCGATTCTTGCGGCCCCTATTGTACCAGACGATCCAAATAGAGAAGGCTATGGTACAATGGTTTTTATGAAAAAAGCAGGTATTGTGGCTCTCATCGGCAGGCCAAATGTAGGTAAATCGACGCTTTTAAACAACCTTATTGGACGGAAAGTATCCATTACCTCTCCCAAGCCGCAAACCACACGGTTTACCACACAAGCGGTGTATGAGGATGATCGAGGACAGATTGTTTTTTATGACACTCCTGGAATTTTTGCGCGGGTCGAAGATGCCTTAGCCGCGAAAATAAACATGACTGCAGAAGCAGCTTTAAAGCAGCATGTCGATCTCGTCCTCTATATCATTGATCATACGCGCGACCGGGAGATAGAAGAAAATAAGACACTTGGATTAGTGCGGAAAGCCGATGTACCCAAAATACTCGTTGTTAATAAATTTGATATTAAAGAACCTTCATATATTGAACAGTACGCCTTTTTGGAAGATGAATTCGACACTATCGTCAAGGTATCCGCGTTAAAGAGGACGCATCTAAATAAACTTCTTGAGGAAATATTTAATAAGCTTCCAAAGGGCGATGCACTGGTTGACACGAAGTCACTGGTACAACCTGCGATAAATATAGATAGCCGTAGATTTATAAGTGAGCTCATTCGGGAGAAAGTCTTTCTCCAAACGAGGAGAGAAGTGCCCTACACGCTGACTGTTGAAGTGGATGAGGTGGTAGAGAGAGCCAATGGTTTGCTTTATATAAAGGCAAGAATTTTAACAACCGCCGATCGCTACAAAAAAATGTTAATTGGTGAGGGAGGAAGAAAGATAAAAGAAATAGGTATGTACGCTCGGAAAGAAATCGAACTTGCCACTGATAAACAGGTGTATTTAGAGTTAACCGTTGAAACAGATCCTCACTGGGTAGAGCGGATGATTTAGTAGCTTTAAACCAATGATCCATTTGCTTTTTTCATATCTGCAAAAAACACATATTTGGTATATCATCATTTTTTTCCTGACCTTCACCTTTTTCTTTGACATCACGACATTCGGTGATCAGCAATTTTCCTACCTTGCCAACTCTTTTCTCCAAGGGAAATTGTATTTCACCCAAATGCCCTATTCTTGGGGAGATAGTGCGCCTTTTGGCGGCCACTATTACTGGCCACTTGGCCCATTTCCTGCCATGCTTCTTCTACCTTTTGTCTACCTATCCAGATATTTCCCGCTTTTTTTTAATCATGGTTATATCGCCTTTCTCTTCGTTGTCGGGGTACTCGGCCTGTGCTACCGCCTGGCAAGAAAGACCGGATTCAACCGGACCGACTCGGCCTACTTGGCGTTTGCGTTCTGTTTTGCATCGGTCTACATGGGAATTGCGTTTATGCCGCATGCCTGGTATTTTTCTCACTCGATAGTTGCCTTTTTCCTCCTTGCTTCGTTGGTAGAGTACCTGGGCAAAAGGCGGTATTGGCGGATTGGCCTTTACATGACTGCCGTACTTATGACTCGAATAAGTGCAAGCCTGGGGATTGTGTTTTACCTGGCGTGCGTCCTCTTGCTTGTTCGGGAAAAGGTTTACAAGAAAATCCTACATTGCAGTAGTCTATTGGTGCCTATTTTATGCGGTCTTGTTTTTTTGGGTTTATATAACTTTGCCCGTTTCGGAGAGATATTCGAACAAGGGTATTCATACCAGCTACTAAATAGCGCTCTTGTTGCAGCTCGCAATTACGGCACATTAAATCCCATTCATATAGCGGGGAACCTCTATTACTTTCTTTTGAGTATGCCCCTTCCGGTCTTTCGTGATGAGATCTCGCATGTACTTGTTTTCCCCTTTGTGCGACCGGATTATTGGGGGATGAGTGCATTTGTAACATCACCCTACTACCTCTATCTTTTTTTCCTCTCCTGCCGAGATAAGTTATCCGCTATACTCATAGGAACTAGCATTGTCGTCGCCATACCAGTCTTTCTTTACTACGGTATTGGGTTGATTCAGTTTGGCTATCGCTATTCTCTCGATTTCCTTCCTTACATATTTTTTCTCTTTATAAGAAACTACCATCATAAATACTCCTCCCTTTCCAAAAATATGAAAGGGCTCATTTTATTTTCCGCACTGACGAATTTTTATCTTTTCCTTACCATGTTGACCAAATAGAAAGCGGTCAAAATCATGCCGTGAGAATTTTATGCAGGCGTTCAATCGTATCTTTTTTCCCCAAAATTTCGAGACTTTCTAAAAGTGGAGGCCCAACTTTCTTACCAGTAATACTAATCCTTAGTTCCATAAACAGATCTCCGGCCTTTATACTATTCGTCTGGGCGGTGTGCCGCAGAGATTTTTCCATAGTTTCCCTATCCCACTTGTCATCATCTATTTTTTTTAAAGCATCTGCGATCAAGACGATGATTGGTTTATTCACTGGGCGCTCATAGGTACTGGGTGCCTGGTGGAAAAATCCGGCGAGTGAATCGTATCCATTTATCATTTTTAGCCGCTCCTTTACCAGAGGAACAATTGTTTCAAGTATTTTAAGTGGAGGTTTGTACGTACTTGTTTGCGCAATCATTTTTGCGTACTGTTTATCGGTGAATGTTTTGAGTTTTTGCTCGTTCATCCATCGAAGCTTCCCGATATCGAAGATTGGTCCCACCGTTTGCACTCGTTCCAAGGTAAAAAGCTTAATGAATTCTTCCATGGAGAAAACCTCTTTTCCCTCGGGATGCGACCAGCCCATGAGACTTAGATAGTTGAGCAAAGCTTGGGGTAAGAATCCTTGTTCTTTATAAAAAGACACCCAGACAGGATTTTTTCTTTTAGAAAGTTTAGATCGGTCGGGATTGCGTAAAAGCGGAAGGTGAGCGAAAACAGGAAGTTTCCATCCAAAATAACCGTAGAGAAGCACGTGTTTGGGAGTGGAAGATATCCAATCTTCGCCTCGAATCACGTGGCTAATTTTCATTTCCCAATCGTCTATGACCACTGCCAGATGATAGGTAGGGTAGCCGTCTGATTTTATGAGCACTTGATCATCTAGCTGCGCATTGGCGATCGTTATATTTCCTCTGATAGCATCGGTAAAAGATGTTTCTCCTGGGGGAATCTTCATGCGGATGACCGAAGGTTGAGTTGAGATGCGATGGGCAAAGTCGTCTTTTTTTAGATTCAGGCACCTGCGGTCGTACTTGGGAGGTAAGCCTTGCTTTTTCTGCTCTTCCTTCATCGTGGAGAGCGTTTCGGGTGTACAAAAGCAGTGGTACGCATAGCCTCTTTCCAGCAACACATCGGCATGTTTTTTATAGAGAGAAAGTCGTTGGGATTGGCGATAGGGTTGGTACGTTCCGCCAATATCCGGGCCTTCGTCATACAATAATCCGAGCCATTTGAGCGAATCGAGAATATTTTTTTCACTTCCCGGTACAAATCTGGTCCTGTCGGTGTCCTCAATTCGAACCAAAAATTTTCCTCCATGTTTTTTGGCAAACGCATAATTGATGAGTGCTGTGTAGGCATTTCCAATGTGGAGGTCGTCTCCCGTGGGTGAAGGGGCGATGCGGGTACGGATCATGGCTTGAATTGTACCATCCGGGAAGCCTATACTCAAACATACGGTATATAAACAATTTTTATGACCTCGTTGACCGAGACTGCATTCTATACGCGTAAAGGTATCACTTGGCTGGTGGTTGGCCTGGTAGTCTTTCTTGTGCTGCGTTTTGTGATTTTGTTAGGTATTGGATACTACAAACAAGCCAATCCTCCAGCTAAAATACCACCCTCTGTGGATTTTGGTAAACTCGAAAGGCTCGTCTTTCCGACAATAGATCGTGGGGTAAACCTCTCCTACCGTTTGGAAATCAAAGAAGGAGGACTTCCTGAATTTCCGGATCGCTTTATCGTCTATTTTGTGCCCAAAGAATCACCAAGCTTGCTTTCTAATCAGCGGGCGGCCCAGTTTGCCGGCGCACTGGGATTTAATTCAGAACCCGTTGCCGAAGGACAATCGTCATTCCGGTTTAGCGACAGTACTCATCCTCGGACGCTAACGGTAAATCCTTTAACCCGAGACTTTAGCCTCAAGTATGATTTTGGTACAGATACTAAAGTTCTTGGTAGTCCTCCATTAACAGCCGAACAAGGGAAAACCGCAGCGATTGAATTCTTTAAAAACCTGGGGCTTCTTGGCGATGATGTTGATTCGGCAAATGGTGTCTCTAAACTTTTGAATTTTGAAAACAACAAATTAGTCCCAACCACCAATCTATCTGATGTTAAAGCGATCCGCATCGACCTTTTTAGAAAGCCAATAGGAGACGTGCCAATAGTATCACCCGAGCTGTACAACAGTCTCATATACACTGTGTATACAGGGAAATCGGCCATTGAAGAACGCTTTATCGAGGCAGGATATCACTCATTTAGTGTCGATATGACGACCAAAGGGGTGTATCCGATCAAAACCGCACAGCAGGCGCTGGATGAACTGGAAAAAGGAGAAGGATACATCGTTCATAAAGGAAATGGAGTGACGCAAGCAGTAATACGCCGAGTGTATTTAGCCTACTATGAATCTCCGGTCTATCAACCATATGTCCAACCGGTGGTTGTTTTTAAAGGAGATGATGAGTTTGCAGCGTATGTGCCGGCGATTATAAATGAGTGGACGAATCAGTCAGGGGAAGCGTCCAATTGAAATTAGCAAGCGCCCACAAAAGAATTTGCTCTGTCTCGGAAAAACGCTCTTTGCTTCCAAGGAGTACACTTACCACTTTGGCTTGCGGTTTGATCATGAGGGCGACCAAGCTTTCTCCTGCCTGCTCGGTATAGCCTGTTTTTAGCCCGGCAATTCCCGGTATCCGTCCCAGTAGTTGGTTGACATTGACCAGATCATGGAAGCGTGTGTAGGTGACGTCTGATACACTAATTGTGCGAGTAGAAGCGATTTTGGCAATGAGGGGATTTTTCATCGCTACCAAACTTAACCGTGCTAAATCACGGGCAGACATATAGTGGTAGGGGTTATCAAAGCCTATGGGATTGGTAAAATGTGATGACGTGAGATTGAGTATTTTGGCTTTTTTATTCATCTCCTCCACAAATGCGGGTGTACCTCCGGGAAATGCACTCGCTATAGCAATGGCGGCATCATTGCCTGAATTGACAAGGACACCGTAGAGAAGAGATTCCAGTGTAATTTGTTCGCCGACGACCAAACCCATCGTGCTTCCTTCGGAGGTGATTTCTTTTACCGTGATGATACTGTTGGGTTGAAAGTGGTCTAGGGCAACGAGGGCCGTAAGAATTTTTGTCGTAGAAGCGGGTGCTAGGGACATATCGGGGTTTTTTTCATAGAGAGAAACGCCGGAGGCGACATCTACTACCATAATGCCGTTTGCTGTAAGTATTGGCGGAAGACTCCGCGTAATATTGACAGGGTATGGTGCCGGAGAGGGCAGAATCACAGGTGGACGGTTGAGATTGGTGGTTTGGGCAGAAAGAACAGTCTGTTCATAATGGTTTTGTCCTGGCAAAAGAAGAAGAATGCCCAAAAAAAGAAGGTAGAGACTGATTCTATACGATTGTTTTATGCTAGTCTTCATAAGTAACACAATCCCGTGTAACCATTGGGAAAAAACTGCTTGCCAGAAAGTTACAAATGCTTGTACAGCCGAGGTCAAAGAACGAAAAAGATCAAGGAATTTTTTTTGCACAGCATGATATTTTGAGGAGCAAAATTTTTTTAGCGAAGGAGTATCCATAGAATAAAATCATTTTTTTGTCATTTTGAGCGCCAGTCCTACTTCGCGAAGTTGGGCATCTTCAATCTGACTTGGTGCATCCATCACACTCGTTTGGCCACTCGATGTCATGGGAAAAGCGACCACTTCCCGCAAATACTGTTCACCCGTGATCGTCATGAGGAGTCTCTCAATACCATGAGCCAGACCGCCATGAGGGGGGACACCATAGGTGAAGGCTTCAAGCATGTGACCAAATTGCTGATGAATTTTTTCTTTGGTATACCCCATGATCTCAAAAACCGACTCAAGCACCTGGGGTTGGTGGCTTCTGATACTTCCGCCGCCCACCTCGTAGCCATTGCAGACAAGATCATACTGCGATGTGAGAATTTCGCTAATGTGGGATTTGGCAAGGAGCCAGTCCTTGTGCTCGGGCTTGGGAGCCGAAAAGGGATTATGAGTAAATGTCCAATTACCCTCTTTTGTCTTTTCAAAAAAAGGAAAATCGACGACCCAAGCAAAAGCCAGTGTACCGCTCTTTTTTTCCTCTTGGGTGCGCAAATCAAATTTATCTTTGCCAAATTGCTTCATCGCATCTGCGTATGTAAATACAGGAAAAGGCTTTGTTTTAATCGTGTATCCCATGTCTTCCATCACTTTTGTCATCAGTTTTTCATCCATATCCATGACATCTTGTCTTTGAACAAAACTCATTTCTAAATCGATTTGCGTGTGTTCAAACCCGCGATCTGCTCTGGTATCTTCATCTCGTAAACAACGGGCAATCTGAAAATAGCGTTCAAATCCGGCGACCATGAGAAGCTGTTTATACTGCTGTGGGCTTTGCGGGAGAGCGTAAAATTTGCCAGGATGAAGTCTTGAAGGGACAATAAAATCCCGCGATCCCTCGGGAGTTGACTTGGTAAGTATCGGGGTTTCTATTTCCACAAAATCTTCTCCATAGAGGTAGTCGCGTACCCGACGAATAAAGTCAGAGCGCACGCGGATATTTTTCGTCAGCCGCCGTCTGCGTAAATCCAGGTAGCGATATTTCAATCGAATCTCTTCTTCAATTTCCCTACCATCGGTATCTATAGGAAAAGGAAGTTCTCGTGCCGGGCCTAAAATAGTTATCTCTTTTGCTTCTACTTCCACTGTACCGCTCGCAATTTTAGGGTTGATCATATGCTCCGGTCTTTTTTTTACTTTACCCCGAATCTCTACCACAGCTTCTGCTTTCATATTGGGAAGAGCACTATTTGAAGCAAAGGTTTCTCCCGGCACGATGACTACTTGCACGATACCTGTTCTATCGCGCAGATCCACAAACAGCACTTTGCCATGGTCGCGCCGTGTCTGTATGAATCCTTGGAGGACCACATCTTTACCCACCTGTCCAATGGTGTTTTGGGTAAGCGTACGCTTCATATGTGGGGGATTCTAACGTCTTTAAGGCGTAATTGCAACCTTTTAGACCCGTTCCACTCATTCTCTTCCAATGCATAAACAATGTCAATTGGTTTGCCCGGTTGGAGCTCTTTATACACATTGCCAAGTCCGAATCCGATCACATCTAAAGCGAGGTTGTCTTTAAGAGTAAGCTTGAGATGATTGCCCGTGGCTCCTACCAAGCGGGCACGCTCCACAAGCACACCAAAGCTTGCAAAAATTGGCTTAGGATTTCCCATACCGAATGGTTCAAGTTGCCCTAAACGTTCTACTACCTCCATACGTATAGCTTCGAGCGGAAGCGTGCAATCAATGGCAATAGTTGGCGTAAGCGTATCTTCATCGAGCTCTCTTTCCGCTATTTCCTTAAGCCTCTTTTTAAGCAACATAATCTTTGTCGTTTCTACAGTGAAACCAGCGGCCATGGGGTGTCCACCGCAGTCAATGAGAAGGTCACCACAGGAGCGGATGGCTTCGACAATATTAAATCCTTTTATTGATCTGGCGCTCGCTTTTGAATACTGTAGGCCTTCTGCTATAACCACGGCAGGTCTGTAGTGTTCTTCAACGAGTTTTCCGGCGACAAGCCCAATAATCCCTTGATTGAACGATGTATGGTGCAGGAAAATGAGCTTTTCTCCTTGGCTATTGTCTATCTTCGTTTCCCTAGCAAGTAACTCTTTTGCATGCATCACTGTTTCCTGTGTGAGTTCTTGCCGCTCCTTATTTGTAAGCCCAAGTTTCTGGGCAAGCACATGCGCACGAGTATTATCTTTGGTGCACAAAAGTCTAAGCGCCTCAATAGCATGGGTTAGGCGCCCCATCGCGTTAATCCGGGGAGCCAACACATGCCCCACTTCATAGGTGCCTATTTTTTCAAGCGTCAATCCTGATTCTTCAATGAGGGCAAGCAAACCTACTCTAGTGGTGGTTCGTACCATATCAAGACCATGCTTGACGATTGCTCTGTTTGGCCCGATAAGGGAGACAAGATCAGAAATTGTGGCAATAGCGGCAAGTTCCAGGTGATCATCTCTTTTGGCGGAAGACTCCTTACTATTATTCAATCCGCGTTTGGTAAACTGGTCGCGTATTGCTTTGGCAAAAAACCAGGCTACTCCACTACCAGAGAGTTGGGTGGTATGTATCAAAGCGTGCGCCTTTGGCTTTGTGGAGGAAGGCGTATGATGATCGGTCAGGATCACATCTATACCAAGACTTCGAGCGAAATCAACTTCTTCGTGCGCTACAATGCCATGATCGACGGTAATAATAAGACTTGCTTGAAATTTTCCCTTTACATGGATAATTCCTTTGTGGGAGAGACCGTACCCTTCGTCTACCCGATGAGGAACGTGCGGCATGATATTGGCGCCTAAAGCATAGAGAGTTTCCCAGACAATTGCTCCGGCGCAAATGCCATCCACATCGTAATCCGTGTAGACAACGATCGATTCTTTTCCTTCGATGGCTTTGCGCACGCGGTCTACTCCCCTTTGCAACTCTTTGGTATCAATATTTAAAGATATCGGAGTGATATCTTCCAATTTCGGATGTAAGAAGGTCCTGATATCTTCTTCTGCTGTTATTCCTCTGTTTTGAAGGATTACCCCTACCAGAGAATCAATATCCACCAGATCTTGTGCTGTTTTATTTAAGATATTCCATTTTTTCATTTTTATTGGCTTTTGCGGTACAATAAACCACACACCATTTCTCTTTTTAAAAGATGGTACAACATCATAGCATGGAAAAATTTGTGCTACCAGAGAAGGTAAAAAGCATCTTGACGACACTTAAAAAAAAAGGATTTGAAGCATATGCCGTTGGTGGATGCGTGCGAGATCTTCTCATGGGTAGACCCACTAAAGATTGGGACTTTACTACCAATGCTACACCCGAGGAAATTCTTCTTTTGTTCCCTGACGGATTTTACAATAATGCCTTTGGCACGGTAGGGATTCCTGTGCATGCTAATGAAAAAACGACACAGGGAGAAGTGTATGAAATTACCACATATCGCACCGAGCAGGGCTATTCCGATGGGAGGCATCCGGACAAAGTCATCTGGGGCACTTCCCTTGATGAAGACTTAAAAAGACGCGACTTTACGATAAATAGTATTGCCTACGATGGGGAAATGCTTTTTGATCCCTTTAACGGCCAGGAAGATATGGTAAAGCAAGTAGTGCGAGCTGTTGGTGACGCCGATGAGCGTTTTTCCGAAGACGCGCTTCGCATGATACGGGCAATTCGCATTGCCGCCCAAATGCAATTTACTATAGAAGAGAAAACTTTTCTCTCGATACAAAATAAAGCGCACCTGATTGGAAAAATTTCATCCGAACGGATTCGCGATGAGCTTATCAAAATTCTCTCTACTGCCTATGCAGATGAAGGCATGCTGCTTCTGAAAAATAGCGGATTGCTAGGAGAAATTTTGCCCGAACTTGATCGCTGTTTTGGAGTTGCCCAACAAAGTCCGAAGCGTCATCATATCTACGATGTGGGGACACATCTACTAAAATCTCTCAAATACTGCCCCACCAGCGACCCCATCGTGCGTTTGGCTACAGTCCTTCATGATGTAGGTAAGTATGAAACATTCAATAAGACTCCCGATGGAGTAATTACATTTTACAATCATGAGATCGTGGGTGCATCTATCGTGCACCACATTGCCGCTAGACTTCGTTTGAGCAAAGGAGATCGGGAGAAATTGGTACGTTTAGTCCGCTGGCACCAGTTTAGCGTAGATGAAAGGCAGACAGATAGCGCGCTTCGTCGATTTATTCGCAGTGTGGGGAAAGAGTATTTAAACGACATACTCGCTCTACGTACCGGAGATCGCTTGGGTGGGGGAGCAAGAGAGACATCATGGAGGCTTGAGCTTTATAAAAAACGACTAGAGGAAGTACAAATACAACCCTTTAGTATCCAGGACCTAAAAATAAATGGCTATGATGTCATGAAAACACTCGATAGTAAACCCGGCCCAATGATAGGCAAAATCCTCGAAGCGCTCTTTAAAGAAGTAGAAGAAGACAAAGAAAAAAACAGTCGAGAATACTTACTCAAACGAATCCCTGAAATCTCTTTCTTACAAGGGGACACCTTGCGAGGTTAATCTTTTTAATCCGCATCTTCATCAAGAGTTAAGCGACTGATTCTCTCCACTGAATCTTTATATTCTTCCACAAATGACTGGTAGGATTGAACATCATCTATTGCTTTTGTTCGTGTACTATATTTAAAAAAACCTAAAACTTCATCCGGTTTTACCCATTCTTGAGAAATTTTTTCCAAATAATTTGGGTACGAGGATGGATGTTCTCCTTGCAAGGGGACACCTTGCAAAAAATTGGCTTGATAGTGAATATAACGCGAAAGATGAAGAAGTTGTTCATCAGTCTCAATAAGCACAGCTTTATAGTTGCCTTCATAAAGAGAACCAGTGCGTTTATATTTTTTATTGAAATAAATCGCATACCTCGTACTCAAAGATTGCATAAATTGATCTATTGTATCTGCAGATGTTTGGTGAACAAGGAGGTGAAAATGATTTGACATTAAACAATAGGCTATGAGAGAAATCTTTTCATTAAAATTTTTAAGTCTAAGTAGTTTTAAGATTTTATCTCTATCTTTATAGCTACAATGAGGATCTCCAAGTTTGGATCGTAGTTCTTTCTCATTTTTAGGTAAAAGATAGTTGCTTAAGTATGAAAGAAAAACTGAATAATCTTGTTGGTCCTGAAAAATTATTCGTTTTTCCACTCCACGGTTATATATGTGGTAGTAGCTATCATCAACATAAACCTTAACTTCATTTTTTGAAGGCATAATCTATTTATACCTTACAAGGTGTCCCCTTGCAAGGAGAAAAAGCAACAGATGAGATCGAAACTGGAAATCTTCTAACAGTGTAAGTTATTTCTTTATTACACGGTAGTGAACAGGGTAAGATCATTTTGCAGTTTTTGATTGATAATAATTCTAACTTTGATTCGCAATCACTTCTTTTAATAATTAAACCTTGCAAGGGGACACCTTGTAAGGAAGTAATCTTAGAAAAGAGGGGGTGGTGGTTAGAACTTTATGACTTTATATCGGAGTTGGACTAGGTCTTCTTTGAGTTTTTCGATGGTGAGTAATTTGAGTTGAAACTCGACATATGTGTCTCCAAATAGTTTGATCCCTTTTCCAAAAACAATTGGATGAACGCTCAATATAATCTCATCGAGTAGTTTTTCTTTGAGGAATAAACCATTCGTTTGTCCCCTACCTATGACTAACAGTTCTTTAAATCTTTTTTTCTTGGCAAACTGGATTATTTCTTTTGGAGATTTATTGGTGAATATGACATCTTTACTTTCTTTCAAAAGTTTTTTGTTGTGCGTCATAATGATATTGATAACGCCTTTATAGGGAAAATCATCTCCGGACTGCTCGTAGGTTCGTCTACCCATAACAATAATACCGGCGTGTTTAATAAGATATCTGAAGTTATCCCAGTCTGTGGCACTTACCCAATCCGTATTATCATCAGTTTTAGCAACATACCCGTTGATGGTTATCGCCATGTAGAGAATAACTTTCATATGCAATTAATTATATTTTGCTGTAAATGCAAGAGCTTCGAAAAATCCTGCAATAATATCTAATAATATTACAATACCTATCTGAATAAGTATCCGTTTTCCATAATACCATAGGGGTATTTTGTTTTTGAAATATATGAGTATATTGCCTAAAACTGCATAATATAGAGAAACGAAAAGGATTAGACCACTCATTTCAAATATACCATGTGGCAGAAGTAATTCTGTTATAAAAACACTACCATCTGAATATACTGTTCTCCCTAAAAATGAACCAAGATCAACAACACTAAATAATGGCGTAAAAATATAAAAATAATTTTTATCTAAGACTAGATAAAAATACGAACGTAGATTATGACCAATAATAGTATTTGCCACATATATTACATTTGTTGAATTCTGTGAAACTTGCTCGAATGTTTCACATAGAGTAGATGTGCATGACTCAAGTTCTTGATTTGTAGTTGAGTGAAATTTCATGGGTGATACTTTTATCAATTTGTTCAATGTATATTGGAAAATAATACTAAGGAAGAAAATAAAAAGGACAAAAAAAAATACCTTGCCTTGGTAAGGAAGGAGAAAATGAGGGTGTTTTGATGAGAGTTGATCTACTTTACGAATTTTAGAATGATCCATGCAGTTACCAATGTAGACCCCCGTAAAAGAACTCTGCTTATAATATTTTCTACTGTTAAATCTGACTTGATCATGTAGTCTATTGCATCAAGTACAAACAGCAGAATAAATGCTGCAAATAGTTTTAATTCAATATTTTTCATCTATACCACCTCCTATTTACCTTGCAAGGGGACACCTTGCACGGTTGCTCGCACGGTTGAGAATAACTTTTATACCTTTTTCTTTTTATTTCTCCACTCGTGCCAGAGGACGAGAAGTGGGGCGGCGTTAAAAATTGAGGAGTATGTGCCGCTTACGATGCCTACCAAGAGAGCCACAATAAACCATCGGAGTGATCCTGTGGAAAAAAGAAGTAGGGCAAATAGGGTGAAAACCACGGTTAAGGATGTGCCGAGCGACCGAACAAGTGTCTGGAGTATGGATTCGTTTACGACAGTTGCGAAAGATTCTCCTGGCATTTTGGAAAGATTTTCCCGTATCCGGTCAAAGACGACGATCGTATCATGGACAGAGAATCCGATCACAGTAAGGAGTGCGGTCACAAAGAGAGTATCTACCTCCACTTTGGCGAAGTGTCCCAAGAGGGAAAAGACACCGACAACTACTAGCACATCATGGATAAGGGCGATAATTGCGCATATTCCAAAGCGCCAGGGCGAAGCGGGCTTGCGCACTTTACTAAATGCCCAGGAAATGTACAAGACGACAGCAATCGAAGCAACAACGATAGCCAAAGATGATTTTTGCGCAAGCTCGCGGCCGATAACCGGGCCTACCGTCTCAAAACGAACTTCCGTAACTTGAGTGCCAAACTTGTCGCTTATTTTTTTCTTCAGCGTCTGGTTTTTGTCTTTGTTGATTTCTTTCAGGCGAAAAAGGTAGGTATCTTGATCTGTGGATTGGATAGATCCTACCGTCACATTTTCCTCCTCGATAACTTTCTGCAACTCTTCTTGACCCACCCGTGTTTTTGGCGAGACAATTTTGAGTTCGAGAAGACTTCCTCCGGTGAAATCAATAGAAAAGCGCAAACCAAAAAGAATAAGGGAGATAAGACCCGGTACGATAACGAGAGAGGAGATGAGAAAGTAAAGATTTTTTTTACCGATAATATTCATATTGCAACTTATTTATGAAATATTCTTAAAAGTGTCCTGGTTACCGTTATAGCGCTAAAAAGAGAAACCATAATACCAACGGCCAGGGTAAGTGCAAATCCTCGTACGGAACCGCTGCCGAACCAGTAGAGTATGGCACAGGTAATCAGACTGCTCACGTTGCTATCTCGAATAGAAGGAAAAGCCCGAGAAAATCCAAGTTCCAAAGCAGTTTGCATTGATTTGCCGCTCCTCTCCTCTTCTTTGATGCGTTCAAAAATGAGAATATTGGCATCCACAGCCATACCTATGGAGAGTATAAATCCGGCAATGCCGGCGAGTGTCAGGGTAACCGGTATAAGCTTAAATAGGGCCAATACGACGAGTGCATACACGATGAGGGCAGCAACAGCAAGCACACCCTTTTTCCCATATGAGGCAATCATAAAAAAAGCTACAACGCCGAGCCCCAAAAATCCTGCCAAAAGGCTTGCGTGTACTGCCTGTACTCCAAGTGTCGCTCCGATATTTTTCTGCTGAATGATAGATACGGGAGCAGGAAGAGCTCCGGCATTTAAGGCGATTGAAAGGTTTTTTGCTTCCTCGGTGGTGAAATTGCCTCGGATAACCGCATTGCCGCCCACGATAGCCTCATCGACCCGAGGTGCTGAAAGAATTTCATTATCCAAAAATATAGCGAGGGGACGGCCGATATTATTACGTGTGATTTCTTCAAACAATTTGGCACCTTCGTCATTAAATTCCAGCGATACCAGGGGTTGGCCAGTTTTGGTATCAAACTGCACTTGGGATTTTTTCAAATGTTTGCCGTTTAAAGGTGTCTCTTTGGTAAAAGCTACGGCCTGTGCAGATGGCGAGGCAGTTTGCGCAGATGGAGAGGCTTCAATCTCGCGAAAGGAAAGCTGAGCGGTTTTCCCGACCAATGAGATCGCTTCATCGATATTTTTTATTCCCGGCAATTCCACAATGATTCTATAGCTATCTCCCACTTTTGCCGTTTGGATAACCGGCTCACTAACGCCGTAAAAATTGACACGTCGATCAATAACTTGCCGTACAGCTTCAAGTGCAGTGGCTCGATCTCCCGGCGGTATACGATCCATATTGGCTTCCAACACCAGGTGCGTGCCTCCTTGGAGGTCAAGTCCCAAATGAGTATTGATGTCTTTGTGAATAGAGATAGGACCAAAAGTCAAATTTATATCAGGTGAGGAAACCGTTGTGTTAAAGGAAAATGGTCGGGAAATATGGACGGGAACATTTTTGGGCAGACTGATAATTGCTGCTACCAAGGTAAGGAGAATAATGGAGAAAAACAGTTTCCAAGGTTTGCGCATCTTAGGATACGAGCTCCTCTTCGTCACCGATGATCATTACCCGAGTTCCCCAGAGTATTTCTTTGACAAAAGGATCATTTCGGCGTTTCCGGAATTGAAACTCTTCCTCGGTCATAACGGTATAATTTATTTCTCGTTCTTTTCTCGTTTCTTCAGCTTTAATTAGGGCCGAAATTTCAGGGAGCACCACGGTGCCTACAATAAGTACATCTACATCATTGGTTCCCCTCGTTTTACCACGGAGATACTTCCCTGAAATCATCACAAACTTTAGCTTTCCAAGTTTCGCCCTATGACGCAAAATTTCTCCACCCAAGCCATGAGTTTTACCAATAAGCTCGAGTAGCTCGTAGTACAAGGGATAGTCTCTGCGAACACTATAAAATAGACGGTTCGCTCGGGGCTCCTTGCTTAATAGACCGGCTTTTTCCAGATGTGCCAGTTCGCGCCTGACAGCATTAATCTCTTCATCTGTGCGCCTGACTATTTCACGGACATAAAAAATCTTTCCCGGGTTCGACAGGAAAAGTTGCAAAATTTTTACCCGAACACGGGAGACGATCAGATCGTGAAGCATACAAGTCTCCTTTTTCTCACCAGTATTGTGTGAGTCATCGGGCAGGACTGCCTGATTTACTTTTTCCTACTTAGCATAGGTTACATCAACCCCCAATGGAACAAGTTCAATCCAAATCTGTCCAGGGTTAAATGCAACTTCTTTCCCTGCAGCATCAAAAAATTTGGTTCTATCACCTTTTGTCGGTTTTTTCCACGTACCCACGATTGTCTTGCCGTCTTGGAATATAAGCGCTTTACCGCTGCCAATATTGTCATAAAGTAAGTGGGCATGTTCATCTATACCACGTGTCTCTTTAGCAAACTCAATGACAATATTCTTCCCCATCAGTTGCTCACCGGTCTCCATATCTTTGTGCACTTCCCCAGCGGTGAGGCGTTTGTATATGTTGTTGGCTTTGTCATATTCCCATCGAACTTCATAGTCTTTGTACCCTTCCCAAAAGAGGAATTCGATGGAGCTTACATTGCCTCGATCGGCTTCTTTGGCCTCCTCCTTAAACTTCCAAGGGATATAGTTTTCATCCCAAGATACTTTATTTTCATCTACATTGGTCCAGTCTCTTTTGGCACCAATCTTGTAGAGATTATCCGACAAGCAGACCATGGTGTGCTCTGTTGCTACAGTATGATCGAGTCGATCGTAGTTTCTGTAGCAATCGGGGAACGAGATGCCAAATTGGTCCATATCTTTAATTCCCCAGCGTCCAATGGCACACAGGGCCTTGGCCCGATCATCAACGGTCGTATCTTCACAGCGTCCGGCTCCACCCACATGGTTGTAGAGTGCATCGTACTCAAGCACCCAGGGGAGAAAATAGATGCGGGCGCTTCGAACCGGGGCCAAATTTACATTACCAAGTGTCGCACCGCAGTAATATATGCCCATGAATCTGGTCGTGCCTCCCTCGGCCACACCCTCGTACACAATATCGGCAAGGGATATTCCGGATTGCGGACGAGCCTCACGGGAGTTTTCAATCATCACTGCAAGTGGTCTGCGTGTTTCCCAAATTTCGCGATTTTTTTTGGGATATTTTACGTTGTTTAATGGACAGACTTCAGTGCGTGGGATACTTTGATCGATAAGGAATTTACTCGGTCCGCCTGTCGTTTTGGGAACAACTCGCGATGTAGTAACCGATGCAGGTCGAGATTTGACCAGATTTGAGAATGCCAGAAAAGAAATGCCGGTAGACAATAGGTACAAGATGATGCCGGTAACCCCAATTTTTAGAAGCAATGATTTATTCATGGTTATTCGTTTAAATTTGTACTGCTTGCTGCTCTTCGTATAGCTTTTTCCTCTTCTTTGGAAAGCTCAAGTACACTTCCTTTACCCTTTTTGATAATCTTGGTATACCACCTCGTACCTGTCCGTCCATGCAGTGCTGTCAGAGTGATGCCATTGTCTTCTGCATCCATCAGTGCCAAAACGAAACTTTGCTCTCCTCCGGTGTCGGCAAAGGGATTAAAACGCACAAACCCAATTTTTTGTACATGCCGTTTCTCACTTTCCCTCAACCGCGAAATTGCTTGCTCCATGCTATCACTTCGGTATTGGAGCTGTTGAATTTTTTTCTCGAGCGAATCCAACAATTGCAAAATCTCTTCCGTTTTGTTTTCTCCCGCAACCCGTCGATGGGAGAATAGACGTCGATATAAGATAATTGTTATCCCTCCGAGCCAAAGCAAAACGACAGCAAAGAGGGCCAACTCGATAGAGAAAAAAGTCATTGAACACCAATAGTATCCACTAATTTTAGATAATGGAATAGGCGTTGTCAACAGAACAAGGGGTTGACAGGTGAGTAAGTTGGGGGTAAGCTCGCTTACGCTTGACCCTTATGATGCTCTATTACAATTGGTCAAAGCGAGCGTTGAGTTATGCCAAGGAAAACAAAAAAACAGAAAATACTGGCGCAGATACATAGGAAAATCATAAAAGATGCAGAGAGACAGCATGTTGTAAAAGGTCAACAAATAGAGGAGTTTCAAAGAAAAAGATTGGTTTCTTCTACCTATACGTCTCCCCAATTCACACTGTCGGACGTAAGCGTTGATACAAAGCAAGTGAAAGAGAATTTCTCCATCGCGCAACCAACGATTCTCGACGGCCATACGCACATACTTCATGATCTTCGACGCGTTGCTCTTTTAAGCCTACTTGCGTTTGCTTGCGAAGTTGGTGTATATTTAGCTCTAACTCGATAACAATGTTCAATGTTTTTTGAAGGGAGGTGGAGATTACATCATGGCGGAAATGTATTGTGTTAAGTGTCGCGCAAAAAGAGATGATCCCAATGCGCAAAAGGTTACCATGAAAAATGGTAAACCAGCACTCAAAGGAAAATGCCCAGTATGTGGTACTGGTATGTATAAAATTGGCGGTTAATACTATCTTAAAAGATCTTTCAAGAAGAAATCCGACCGTACGGACTAACATCCAACGGGCGGATTTTTTTATGTATTGTTTTTTGCTTAGGGAATAGGTATGCTCAAATAATCAGTATTTTACTTATCTTGTATAAAGGGAGGTGAACTACATTGGCATTAACAGCGTTAGGAAAAAAAGTTAAGGACGCCATCATTGGCAGTATCAGCGGAGCAAGCGATATCCTCGATGCTACACGGTCGTCTGTAAAGGATCAGGTCGTTGGAACACTTCGTGATGCAGGAACGGTGAGCACGACTACCATGGATACCGTTACCGACGTCGCAACCGGTGCCATCGAAGCCGTAGGAACCGTAGGCGGTTCACTCATCGACGGAACAAAAGGTATAGTACGCGGATCTCTAAAAGGAGTAAGTGAAGTGGGTGCAGATGCGGGTGAAGGTGTGGAGAGAACCGTTAAGGGAGTGGTGATGGGAGCTGCCGATATTGGGACAGATGTTGGTCGGGTGGCTGTATCTGCTGTGGAGGAATCCATAGCTGCAGCAGGGAGCATAGGGCTTACTGCCGAAGAAACAGCAACCAGAGCGGCAGTTGGTGCGGTAAGAGGGGCACGACAAGTTGGAGAAGAAGTCGGAAACACAGTAAAAACTGCTCTTCTTTCAGCGGCATCATTGCCTCGTGAAATAATCCAAGCCGCTATTGGCAAGGCGTAAACACGGAATGAATAAAAAAAATTGAATATGCGTATTGTCCAGCGAGGCTGGACAATATGCGTTTTGGGGAGTCCTCCACTGTTGTATCCGACTACTTTTTAAGCACAAATGTACCAAACAACCATCCCAAAACAGCCGCAAGTAGGATGACGATAGCTGAAAAGAGAAAATTGATGAGGTGGTACGAGGTAGACGTACTGCGATCTTTCGGTGAATTAGTTTGGCGTCTTTTTTCTTTTTTACTCTTGACACTCATAGAATTTCCTTCTCATTCCATTTAGACACACCCTTTTACCCAAGTCAATACGACAGAAGGAACCGGCCTTTTTCTTTTGCCACGATCAGTGTATCATCGACGTCACAAACAATTGCTTGGTACTGCATAGTTTTTTTTATGTTGCGCATTTACAATAGTTTAAGTCGAACCATAGAAAAAGTAACTTTTTCCAATAATACCTGCACTATCTATGTCTGCGGCATAACACCGTATGATACCACGCACCTGGGCCACGCATTTACCTACGTCACTTTTGACACGTTTATCCGATTCCTGCGATGGAAAAAAATTTCGGTTCGTTACACGCAAAACGTGACGGATATCGATGATCCTCTGTTTGAACGGGCCAGGAAAGTAGGTCGCGACTGGAAAACATTGGGAAATACCTGGACCGCACGGTATCTATCAGACATGGCATTTTTACACGTTGCCCAGCCCAATCATTTTGTAAAAGTAACCCAAGAGATTGATCAAATTATTACTATCATAAAAGTAATTATTGCCAAGGATTTAGCCTACGCGCGGGAGGGCTACGTCTATTTTGATGTAGTAAAAGACAAAGAATATGGGAAGCTGTCTCGGCTTACACCTTCCGAAATGACGATCATTTCCCGTGAGCGGGGCAATGACCCGAGAGACCCTCGAAAAAAAAATCCTCTCGATTTCATTCTTTGGCAACCTTCAAAAGAAGATGAACCCTCGTGGCCAGGTCCATTTGGAGATGGTCGACCGGGGTGGCATATCGAATGTAGTGCCATGAGCATGAAATATTTGGGTAAACAAATAGATATCCACGGGGGAGGACGTGATCTCATATTTCCCCATCATGAAAGTGAAATTGCCCAGAGTGAAAGCTATACAGATATCAAACCGTTTGTCCGCTATTGGATGCATACGGCGATGGTCCAGCATGAAGGAAAAAAAATGAGTAAATCTCTGGGTAACTTGGTACTTGTTGACAAACTGCGTCACAAACATTCCGCTGGAGCAATTCGCTGGTACCTTTTAAACCACCACTACCGGAAAGAGTGGAATTTTGACGAAAAAGAACTAACACGAGCCGAAGAAGAGGTAAAACAGATTCGGACATTGACTGCCGACAATGCAAACAATGATAGAAAGGGAGACATGTCTACTATGGATGCGTTTGTGGCTGCTTTGGATAACGATTTTGATACGCCGACAGCACAGCAAATTATTATTGATACAGCAAAACAATCTGTGGGTGAAAAAAATAACCCTTTACTTGCTCGTATGATGCATATACTCGGTATACCTGTCTAAGCTTGCTCTTTTATTTGACAATCACTACTTTAATGTATCACACTAGATATAGATATTAAAAGAAGAGATAAGGAGGTGGTTATCTTATGCATGGTAAACCGATGTCAGTCTGGGGCATGTATTGGGCAATAAATGTATTCACGATTATCATCTTTTCTCTCCTAGTGCCTACCGCAATCGTGTTGGGAAATGCGCTCGTTCCCGCATTTCTAGGAGCAGTTATCGCAGGTATTCTCCTGGTGGCCATTGAGGTGCATGCAATTCCCATGGCAAATCGTGTCGGCATAAAATCAACAGACGATGTTCAGACGGTATTTATTGAGTTATTAGCCAATGCTCTAGGTATTTGGCTTATTACGCGAGTTGCATCCATAACAGGTTTTGGCATTGCCTCCTTTGTG
>OBEQ012052448.1_pt1 | contig 26756 bp, 22 predicted proteins | sample 1670901 | NCBI WGS metagenome assembly OBEQ01 (sample SAMEA104232315, study PRJEB22302) | groundwater metagenome | biome: forest; feature: aquifer; material: groundwater | place: USA | collected 2011-08-07 | depth 5.4 m | reverse complement strand
GGCTACGCTCAACTCGGTCAGAAGCTTCGTGCGGCTGGCCATTGGACGTGTCCCTCCTCCTATCTCATCGCAGAGTTGGGTCCGGGATACGTCCTCTCTCTTTCTCCTCTTGAAAGTACACAACCTAGCGTACGCTACCCGCTCTCGGGGCGAAATTGACACCCTACAGTGGTGTCTCTATAATGAAGCGGGTTTAATCGTGATCCTTTCATCGGAGAGCGCAATGATGCCCAAGGATCTGTGCTCGTGAGGTCTCCCTGGACTCGTTTGCTCCTCGTTGGTCTCCTGTTCGTCGCGACGTTTCAAATCGCTTTTGCTCCCGTGAAGTTTGTCGGGCTGATCCCGCAGTTCCAGCGCCCCGCGGTGCACTTGAACTTGGGCCTGGACCTCCAGGGGGGGAGCCACCTTGTCCTCGAAGGCCAAGATACCCCTGAGACCCCGGCCACTCCCGAGCGCGTAGATGTGGCTCTTGCCGTTATTCGGAACCGGATCGATCAACTTGGCGTGACGGAGCCGACCCTCCAACGCCAAGGGAGCCGCCGGATCATCGTGGAGCTCCCCGGGATCCGTGATCCGGAACGGGCAATCGCTCTGATTGGGAAGACCGCGTTGCTCGAGTTTATCGACACCGCGGAGACGTCCCTGCCGCGAGGAGCACGGTGGGAACCGGACGGGAAGACCGTGAAGCTGCCCGCGAGCGCCGGAACACCCTCACCGCCGCCACTGCAGCTGCCCAAGAAGGTGCTCCTCACCGGCGCGGACTTGGTCGATGCGCGTGCGGACTTTGATTCGAATGGCGCGTCGGTCGTCGCGTTCACCTTCCGGGGGAAAGCGGTCCAGACGTTCGCCGATTTCTCCCAGAAGAACATCGGACGGTTCCTCACCATCACTCTGGACAATGAGGTCATCTCATCACCGAGGATCCAATCGGCGATCCCGAGCGGCAAAGGCCAGATTTCCGGGGGGTTCACCGTCACGACCGCGCGTGACTTGGCGGTGCTCCTGCGCGCGGGGGCGCTCCCTGTCCCTGTCCAAGTTGTCGAGAACCGGACGATCGGCCCCGAACTGGGGCGGGATTCGGTTGATCGCAGCATCCATGCCGGCGCGATCGCCGTCGTGACCGTTGTTCTCTTCATGGCGCTCTACTATGGGGTCGCGGGGATTCTGGCGGATGTCGCGATGGTGATCTATCTCCTGCTCGTCTTGGCGGTGCTCACTGGCCTGCATGCCACGTTGACCTTGCCGGGAATTGCCGGTCTCATCCTCTCCTTGGGGATTGCCCTCGATGCCAACGTCATCATCTACGAGAAGATGAAAGAAGAACTCCGAGCCGGGAAGAGTGTCCGCGGGGCGATCCAAGCGGGGTGGAGCCGGGCCATCGTGACCATTATCGACTCTAACGTCACCACGGTGATCGGTGCAGCAGTGCTGTTTGCCCTGGGGACTGGGCCAATCCGGGGGTTTGCGGTGACGCTGATTGTGGGCGTGATCGCCAGCTTGTTTACGGGAATTCTCGTGACGCGGGTGCTGGTTGATGCCGGGGCGTCGATGGGGCTCGAGCAGGCCATTGCGCGGCTGGGGATGCGACGGAGAGAGACCGTTGAACACGCGTAGCTGGGACATCATCGGACGCCGCCGCTGGGGGTATGCCCTCTCGCTCCTCATCATTCTGCCGGGTGTCGCGGCGCTCATCATCCACGCGACGTCGGGGCAAGGGGCGCTCAACTGGGGGATCGATTTCACGGGAGGCACCCTGCTCCAACTCCGCATCGACCGCCCGTTCTCGGTGGGGGACGTCCGCGAGGTCGTTGACCGCTTCGCGACGGGCGAGAGCGTCATCCAGAAGTCGGACCAGGAAGTGTTCATCCGGACCCGCGCACTGGAGGCGGGGAAGAAGACGGCGATGGTGGCGGCGCTCAGTGCGAAGGTTGGCCCGGTTGCGGCGCTGCGCGAGGACGCCGTGGGACCCAAGATCGGGGAAGAATTGCGGAGCGTCGCGGTCGTCGGCGTCCTGGTTGGCTTGGCGCTCCAAGTGCTCTACATTGCGTGGCGGTTCAGGTCGATCCGGTTTGCCGTGGCAGCCGACATCGCCCTCCTCCATGACCTCCTCGTGGTGATCGGCGCGTTTGCTTTGACGCGGAAAGAGGTCAACAGTGCCTTCGTCGGCGTCCTGCTGACGGTTGTCGGGTATTCGATCAACGACACGATCGTCGTCTTCGACCGGATTCGCGAGAACCTCGCTCAACGGACGCGCGAGGCGTTTGACCGGTTGGTGAACCGCAGCATCCTCGAAGCGCTGGTCCGCTCCATCAACACGGCCATGACCACGATCCTCGCGATTGGCGCCGTGTTCCTCTTTGGGGGCTCGACGATCCACGATTTCGCGTTCGGCCTCATGATTGGAATCTTTACCGGGGCGTACTCATCGATTCTCAACGCAAGTCCCATCCTCGTGGACTGGCATCTATGGAGCGATCGGCGGGCCGCTAGACCGGGAGGCGAGACGGTGGCCCCGGTGGCAGACCCCGTTACCGCGGTTGAGCGTCGACCACGGCCCCGACGTCGGCGCTAAGGCGGGCGCGCTTCGCGCGTCTGCGTTGACAGTCCATTCTCACGGGCGCTAGAATGAATCAAACTTGCTCGTCGCGGGTCCACCGCAACGTGTTGCCCGAGGAGTGGAACGCCAAGTCATGGTGGTTGTGGGTTTCGTCTTGCTAGTAGCCGTTACGGCGTTTGTGGTGCAGAACCAGGACGTCGTCTCGGTCCGCTTTCTGGGGTGGCAGTACCAGACTCAAGTGGGCCTCGTCGCAATCGGAGCGGCGGTCGTCGGCGCTCTAATCGTCTACGTATCCGCGCTGTTCAAGCACCGCGAGCTCCGCAGTCACATTAGGGGAGTCGAGGCCCGGTTGCGCGAAGCGGAACAGAAACCGACGCCGATCGGCGATGAGGGTCCGCGGCCCCCTCACCCCTGACTTGTCCGGCTCGTCCGCAGGAAGGCACATCGCGAGGCTAATGCCGACCCCGCGCCGATGGCAGGTCGTTGAGTCGTCGCCCCCGCTTCGCGATCGGATCGCCGCAGCGCTAGAGCTTGACCCGATCGTCGCCCAGGTCCTTGTGACCCGCGGCTACACCACACCCGAACAGGCCCGCCAGTTCCTTGATGCCCCGCTTGAGGGGTTGAGCGACCCTGACCTCATCGTCGATATGCCTCGCGCGGCCGACCGCATCGCAACCGCCGTGCGGGGACGTGAGCGCATCACGGTCTATGGAGACTATGACGCCGATGGGGTCAGTGCGACGAGCCTCCTGCTGCGCGGATTTGCTGCGGTCGGCGCGGACGTGGCCTACTACATCCCTTCCCGGTCTCGTGAAGGGTACGGACTCAACGATGCGGCGCTGGCGACCATCGCCAGCCGGGGCGGGGGCGTGGTCATTGCTGTCGACTGTGGGGTAACCGCCATCGAGGAAGCGGCCGCGGCCGCCTCCCGAGGGCAAGACTTGGTCATTGTGGATCACCATGAGCCTCCCTCCGAGTTGCCTCGCGCTGTCGCCGTAGTCGACCCCAAACGCACTGATTGGCCGTCTCCCTTCCGCGAATACTGTGCGGCCGGGTTGGCGTTTCAGCTCCTTCGATCAGTCCGGCGTCGCCTCGATCTGCCCGATGCGCCCGAGCAGCTCGTCGATCTCGCGGCCCTGGGGACGATCGCCGACATTGTCCCCCTGGTGCACGACAATCGTATTCTCGCGCGCGCGGGGCTGGCCCGCATGAGTTCCGCCGCAACCGTTGGACTTGCTGCCTTGATGCGGGTCATTGGTCTTGAGGGTGAGGTCAGTGCGCGCCACGTGGGGTTTTCGCTCGCGCCGCGGATCAACGCGGCTGGTCGGCTAGGGGATGCCGCCGTTGCCGTGCGCCTACTGACCACTGACGACCGTGCGGAAGCCGAGACGATAGCCCAGGCGCTCGATGCGGAGAACGAGCGGCGTCAGCTCGTTTGTGATCGGATTGAAGCGGAAGCCATCGAACAGGTAGAGGTGCGTCATCTGGCGGACGCTCCCGCAATCGTGCTCGCCGATGCTTCCTGGCATCCCGGCGTGATCGGGATCGTGGCCTCTCGCCTGGTCGAGCGATACTATCGCCCGACCGTGTTGATTGCTATCGAGGGGGGAGTGGGGAAGGGGTCGGCCCGGAGCATCCAGGGGTTCCAGTTGGTTGACGCCCTCGCGAGTTGTGCCTCGCTCCTGGTGCGGGCAGGTGGCCACGCGATGGCGGCCGGCCTCAGCATTCAGGAGAACCAGATCCCCGAGTTCACCCAGCGCTTCATTGCAGTCGCCGGAGAGCGGCTGAGCCCCGACCAGTTGGTTCCCACGATGGCGATCGATGCGGAGGTACCGCTCAGCGCCATCACCGAGACGCTGGTGCGGCAACTCACACAGCTCGCCCCCTTTGGAGCAGGAAACCGCGAACCGGTCCTTGCCGCCCGGGGGCTGCGCCCTGTGAGCACGCGTGTGTTGGGTGACGGGTTGCATCTGCGGCTGGGGCTCACCGACGGTCATGGGTATGCCGAGGCGATAGGATTCCATCTGGGGGATGTCTCCGACCTCCTCGCCTTCACGCAAGCAGAGCTAGACTTGGCATTTTCCGTGTCCGTGGATCGCTGGGGCGATCGAGAGCGGATCCAACTGGTGGTCCGTGATCTCCAGACTCCAGGTGTCGACTTGGATGCGGTGTTGGCGGACGGTCGGCTACTAGTCGATCGGCTCTTCGCCCGGGCGAAGGACTATCTGGCTAACGGAGCCTTTGGGATCGAAGAGGCCGGCGCTTTTTACACGAAGGTGGTCGGAGTGAGCTTCGAAGGCCGTCAAGACCTCATCCGAGCCCTCTCACCGGGCGATGCCCTCCATCTCACCCGAGAGCCAGATAACCCCCATGATCCTCACGCGATCAAGATCGCGACTGAGGCGGGGGTCCAGGTTGGGTATCTCAGTGCAAGGCTCGCGGCCCGACTCGCCCCCTCGTTCGACACTGGGGCCCGCTACTCGGCGACCATCTCGGAGGTCACCGGCGGTGGGGACCGCCATCTCGGTATCAACATCTACGTCCAGCGCCACGAGGCTACTCCGGAGGCCCCGGATGAGGGAGAGCTCTTGCGCCGAGCGTGGCAGGGGCTGCCGGGCGGGGCGCTCCTGGAGCGGGTCCGGGTGCACCTGCACCGGGGCCGTCCCTTCCGCGCGCCGCAGCAGGCCGCACTGCAGGCGATCGTCGAAGGTCGCGCCGTCCACGGGATTTTCGGCCCCGGCCGGGAGCGGCGAGCGGTCATCGAGGTCGCGGCCGCGACGGCAGTGCTGGCGGGGCGAGGGCCAGTCGTCATCGCGGTTCCCCTCCGCGGCCAAGTGGACCGCTGGCATGAGCGGCTCGCTCCGCGCCTGCGGAGTTTGGGCGTGCGGTGTTTGCGCGCACACGGGGCGCTTTTGTTTCGCCAACGCCAGCGGTTGGTGGAGGCCCTCCGCCACACGGAGGTCGACGTCCTCATCGCGAGCCTCGAGTACTTGCGGCAGCAGGGAGCGAGCGTGCAGCCCGCTTTGCTTCTCGTGGAGGCCGAGCCTACAATAGACGGAAAGACGCTGGCAGGGCTAGCGTCGCGGCTCAAGGCGCCCCAGGTCGCGTTTTTCGAGGCGGCTGCCGAGCTGACCATTCCAGGGGAAGGGGCAGGAGAGCGGCACCTCGAGCGTGTGCTCGACCCCTACCTGCGCACGAACCTCAGGCTCGTAGACCGCCGCGAGCCCCCGGATCGGGGCAAGGTACTTGACGAATACCTCGATCAAGGGGACCGGGTCTTAGTCTCCGTGGCCGCTCCAGGCGCGGCTGTGGAGGTTGCCTCGGCACTGAGGGCCCGCCCCGACCGGCGCGTAGCTTACTACCATGATGGGCTGCCGCTGCGGGTCCGCGCGGTGCTTGAGCAGATGTTTAACGACGGGAAGATCGACATGTTGGTCGCGGCCGGATTCGCGGAGGACGCCGTCCCTGCGGATCTCGGGCATGTGGTCATAGCCGGGCTGCCCGGGTCCCGCGCTGACTTGGTGGAAGAGATGGCCCTGGCTGGTCGCAATGGCAAGGCTGCCACGGTCACACTCCTCTACCAGCGGGCGGATCTCGAGGCCAGCAAAGCCGACGTGGCAGGGCGCAATCCGTCCCGCGAGGTGCTCGCGGCGTTGTATCGTGAGTTGCGAGGTGTTGGGGGACGCGGGGAGGGGGTGCATTGGCCAGACGAACACCTAGCAGCTTCCTTGCAATCAGTGGTGCCCTCCCGCCGGACGATTGGGATTGGATTGGACATTCTCGCGGAAGCGGGAGTGATCCAGCGCGAGTTTGACGGCGAGCGATGGCGGATCACCTTGCCCGCCGAGGTGGGAAAACGTGACCTCGCGGCGTCCCTACGGTACGCCGAGGGGGTGCACGAGGCAGAGGCGGTCCGGACGCTCGAAGGGTGGGCGTTTGGTCCGCTCTCCGAGATCCTCCGAGCGGTCGTCGGGCCTACCACCGGAGCAAGCCAGTCCGGGGCGGCGAGGACTTGACTGTGAAGTGGCTTGAAGCACGACGGCAATCGACGAGCTTCCAGGATCTTCCCCAGGACGTCCAGCGTCTTGTGGCCAAGACGCGGGAGCACTTCCCGAAAGCTGACTTGGACGTCCTCCGGGACGCCTACCTCTTTGCGGAAGCGGCTCACCACGGCCAGGTTCGAGCGTCGGGGGAACCCTACATCAGTCATTCCCTCGCCGTAGCCACGGTCTTGGTGGACTTGTGGCTCGACCCCCTAACCATCGCGGCCGCCCTCCTCCACGATGTGGCAGAAGACACGGGAGTCACGCTGGACGAAGTCCGCGCGAAGTTTGGTCCTGAGATGGCAGCCCTCGTTGATGGCGTGACCAAGCTGGGAAAGATTGAGTGGAAGACGCGCGAAGAACGGCAAGCGGAGAACCTCCGCAAGATGTTCCTCGCCATGGCTTCTGACATCCGGATTGTGCTCATCAAACTTGCCGACCGCTTGCACAACATGCGCACGATCCAATACCTCCCGCCTTGGAAGCAGCAACGCACTTCCCAAGAGACCCTCGATATCTACGCGCCGCTCGCGGAGCGGCTGGGGATCAGTCAAATTCAGCGGGCGCTTGAAGATCTGGCGTTTACCGTGCTTCAGCCGGATGCCTATGAGGACATCACGAGTCAGCTCGTGCAGGCTGAAGCGACCCGCGCGGAGTTCCTTGACAAGGTCGCCGCGACGATCCATCGGGAGCTGAACCATGCGGGGGTCAAGGTCGCTCGAGACCACATCAGTAGCCGGCCGAAGCACGTCTACAGCATTTGGAAGAAAATGCAACGTCCAAAGTACGCAGGCCAACCCGTGGCCCGGATCTACGATCGGCTGGGGGTCCGTGTCATCCTCGACGACGTCAAGGACTGCTACGCGGCGCTCGGGATCGTTCACGCGCAATGGAAACCGATTCCCGGCGAGTTCGACGACTACATCGCCAACCCCAAGACCAGCGGGTACCAATCGCTCCACACCGCCGTGATCTACGAAGGGGAGCCGCTCGAGATTCAGATCCGCACCCTGCAGATGAACCATGAGTCGGAGCACGGAATTGCGGCCCACTGGAAGTACAAGGCGGGGGCGGTCTCGGCCGAGGGCGCATTTGACCAGAAACTATCCTGGCTCCGGCAGTTGCTCGATTGGCACGCCGACCTCCAGGACGCTCGGGAATTCGTCCAGTCGGTGAAACTCGACCTCTTCCAGAATGAAGTCTTCGTCTTCACCCCCAAAGGGGACGTCATCGATCTCCCCGCTGAAGCGACCCCGGTGGACTTTGCGTTCCGCATCCACACCGACGTCGGGTATCGCACAGTCGGGGCGAAGGTGAACGGGAGACTCGTCCCGCTTTCACACAAGTTGCATAGCGGCGACATCGTGGAGATTGTTACGAGCAAAACGGCGGCGGGCCCGAGCCGAGACTGGCTCGCTTTTGTGGGGACCAGTGCGGCTCGCACGAAGATCAAGCAGTGGTTCAAGAAGGAAGCCCGGGACGAGAACCTCCACCGTGGGAAAGAGGTCCTCGAGCGGGAGCTCCGTCGGTTTGGGGCGATTGCTGCCTTGATGAAACCCGAAAAGCTCCGCGAGGTAGCGTCGAAGTTCAATCTCGCGACCGACGAGGACCTGCTCGCCGCACTCGGCAATGGCGATATCTCCCTCCTCCAAGTGGTGCAAGCGCTGCGTGGGGAGGTTGCGCCTGTGGAGGCTCCCCCTCCGCTGGCCCCCGCAGTCCCTCCCCCCACGCCTGCGCGTCCTGGGGTCCGCGTGCGCGGGGCGGAAAACGTCCTCATGCGCTTTTCCCGCTGCTGCACTCCGCTTCCGGGAGACCGGATTCTGGGCTATGTCACGCGCGGCCGGGGGGTGACGGTCCACCGGTCCGATTGTCCCAACGCCGAATTCCTCCGGACGCACCCCGAGCGCTTCATCGACGTGGAATGGGAGGCGGTCACGGAGGGCGCCTACCAAGTCGAAATCGAGGTCGAGGGCTTCGACCGCGTGGGGCTCCTCAAGGATGTCCTGGCGGCGATCGCCGACGGCAAGACGAACGTCGTCTCCGTCAACGCGCGGGTGCGGCGTGACAAAGTTGGGGTCATCAACCTGGTCCTCGACATTCGCAACGTCGCGCAGCTGCACTCTGTGATGGCCAAGGTCGGCAAGGTTGCCGACGTGTACGCGGTCGAGCGGGTCGTCCATGGCTAGGTCCGCGACCGCGCTGATCGCGCGGTGTGGTTTGCGACCGAGCGGGGGGCGGTAAGGAGATGGAGTGCTCCACAGCTAGACGCGCCGCGAGCTTCTCAGCGAACCCAGTGGAGGATGTCCGAAATCCTCATGAGGAGTATGGAGCAGCCACTCACCAGCGTGTAAGTGGAGTAACGTCTCAAGGATTTACTCTGAGCAGTGACGTAGGCTGAGCCAGCCCCAACCGCCAAGTCTTCCTGGGGAGCGGAGGTGACAACCGCGAGCGAGTACAAGCTTAACCCTTCTGATGATCCGTCGCTGGCGCCGGACCAGGTTGCCGTGATCTATTCCTGTCTTGGGCGACGTTTACCTTTCCCTGGACATACTTGTGGGCCATGAACTCAAGGCGGGAAGCCCTAATTGCCTTTCTCCTCTGGTGGATTCCCTTACTCGATCTGGGCGCGTGGATCTACTACTGGGCGCACGGCAAGAGGCTGGCATGGCGGAATCGGTACTGGGAAGACTTGAGGACTCCTCGAGTGTCAGCGCAAGTGGGATAAATGGGCCATGTGGGTCTCTGCTTTTGATTTGCTCGCATTTATTCTCTTCTATGTCAAGGGATGGGTGTGACGCTAGCGCTTGGCCCCATTTGCACACCCGCGACATCGTCGATACGAGGACTCAGGCAGTCGTATCCCCGAGGAACTAAGTTGGCGAAGCGGGATCCTCTGAGCATCGCCCAAGCACATCTCGATGCGGTCAACGCGCGTGACCTGAATAAGCTCGCAGCCTGCTACGCGGACGATGCCATTCTCGAATTCCCGGCGAGCCCGCGGGTCGAGGGGCGGGCGGCGATTCGGCGGGCGTTTCAAGCGTTCTTTGAGCATTGGAACGAGCGCAGCGACTACTGGACCATCGTGGCCGCTGGTGATACCGTCGCGGTCGAAGGGACGTCAACCGGGACACACCGAACACTCCACCTTCGTATTCCTGGGCGCGTCGCCGTGGGCGGGGCCCGGCCCTACCGGCACGACTTCGCGATGTTTCTGACGGTTAAGGAGGGGAAGATTCAGCGTCACCGCGTGTACTTCGACGCCCGAGACCTCGTCCACCAATTGCTCCAATAACCGTTCAATATCTTAGACGGCGCTCGATGGCAGGGGCGGCCGGTTGGGTGTCAAATTGCCCTGTCAACTTCTCTTCTCGACGGAGGATCGTCCGTGCGCACGTCGCTGACCGCAAGACGCGTGGGGTTGTTTACCGAGTCTGTGATCCGAGAGATGACGCGGCTCAACGCCCTCTACGGGGGCATCAATCTTGCCCAGGGGTTTCCGGATTTCGATGCCCCAGCCGAGCTGATTGAGGCGGCGAGCCGCGCAATGCGAGAGGGGTACAACCAGTACGCCATTACCTGGGGCTCTCGGCCCTTCCGTGAGGCGATTGCTGAGAAGATGGCATGGTACAACGGGGTCACGGTCGATCCGGATGCCCACATCACAGTGACCTGCGGCGCAACGGAGGCGATGATGGCGACCTTGCTTGCTATCGTCGATCCCGGCGACGAGGTGATTATCTTCGAGCCATTCTACGAGAACTATGGTCCTGATGCGCTGCTGTCGGGCGCCGTGCCGCGCTACGTAGCGCTGGACCTGGACGATCCCGCCTGTGGGTTCGACGCCGACGCGCTCCGCGCGGCTTTCTCGGAACGGACCAAGGCCATCATCATCAATACGCCGCACAACCCGACGGGGAAGGTCTTCACGCGAGGTGAGCTCGAGCTTATCGCAGAGCTGTGCCAACGATTCAACGCGCTCGCCGTCACCGATGAGGTCTACGAGCACCTCCTCTACGATGGCCGGACGCACACCAGCATCGCGGCTCTCCCCGGGATGGCGGAGCGGACGGTGACGATTAACAGCTTGAGCAAGACCTATAGCGTGACGGGTTGGCGTGTGGGGTGGACCGTGAGCCGGAACACAGCGGTGACGACAGGTATCCGCCGGGTGCACGACTTCTTGACCGTGGGGGCCGCGGCGCCCCTCCAGGAGGCCGGGGTGGTCGCATTGCGGTTCCCGCGGCAGTACTATCCGCAGATGGCCGCGATGTACGCGCGGAAGCGCGACCTGATCCTCCGGATCCTTCGCCAGGCCGGCTTTCAGTGTCTCGTCCCCTACGGGGCGTACTACGTCATGACGGACATCAGCGGGTTCGGGTATGCCGACGACGTGAGTTTTTCGCAGATGCTGGTCAAAGAGCGGGGCGTGGCGACCGTCCCCGGCAGCAGTTTCTACCATGAGCCTGCGCAGGGCCGCCGCTACGTCCGGTTTGCCTACCCGAAGCGTGAAGAGACGCTGGCGGGGGCCGAGACCCGGCTGGCTCCCCTTGCATCGCTCCGGGGCACCCCCACGCGCTAGTGGAGTCCGCGTGGGCAGAAGGAGGGCGTAGTGGCTAAGGTGACGACACGCGTCTCATGGGAGACGTACCGGAAAGAGTTTCCCATCTTTGAGCGCAAGACGTACTTCAACACTTGTTCGTTGGGCGCTCTCTCAACGCGCGTCCGAGCGGCGACGCAGGCGTACGTTGATCTGTGGGACTCCTACGGCGCCGCGGCGTGGTATGGCCCGTGGTTCGAGGAGTTGGGGTCCCTGCGGAGCGATTTCGCAAAGCTCATCGGGGCTGACTCGGAAGAGGTCGCGCTCTTCCCGTCCGTGACCGCCGCGTTGACGGCGGTCGCGAGCTGCTTTGACTATCAGAGTCGCCCCAAGGTCGTCCTCAGCGACCTAGAGTTCCCGACGACAGTCTACCAATGGTCCGTGAAGGCGTCTGATGGGGTCGTCCTGGACATGGTCCGGAGCGCAGAGGATCACCTCTCCGTTCCAGTCGAGGCTTATGGCCGGGCGATCGACGCGCGCACGCAGTTGGTGGTGGCCTCACATGTCTACTTCACAAGCGGGGCGATCCAGGACGTCGGGACGATATCCCGGCTGGCCCATGAGAAAGGCGCGCTCTGCCTGGTAGATGCGTACCAATCGATTGGCCAGCTCCCGCTCGATGTGCACGCCGCGGAAGTCGACTTCTTGGTCACGGGGGGGCTGAAGTGGCTGCTGGGAGGTTCGGGGATCGCCTACCTCTACGTGCGCCGGGAATGGCTCGATCGGCTGCGTCCGCGCAACGTGGGGTGGTTCGCCCATCGAAACCAATTCGCGTTCGATGTCCGACGGTTTGAGTACGCGGACGACGCGCGTCGATTCGAGGGCGGGACCCCCTCCGTCGCGGCGACGTATGCCGGTCGCGCGGGGCTGGGGATCGTGCTCGAAATTGGCGTTCCCTCACTCCGGGCGCGGCAACAGGAGCTCGTCGGAGCCGTCGTGGCGGCCGCCCGAGCCAGCGGTCTTTCGCCCCGGATTCACGGTCGGGTGGAAGACCAGGCTGGTATCGTGACCATCCTGCGGGAAAACCCCGCGGCGGTGGTGGCTGCGCTCGCGCGCCGGGACATCGTTGTGGACATGCGGCCTGGCGTCGTGCGGCTGTCGCCATACTTCTACAACACCGTGGGTGAGTGTGAGCAGGTGGTGGGCGCGCTGATCGAGTTGGAGCGAGCTGGGATTCGCTAATCGCGATGCCTGATGCAGTCGTCTACCTCGTGCGTCACGGGACGCATGACTGGCTGCGACCGGGAATGGATCGGTTCGCGGGAACCCTGCCCGGGATAGGGCTGAATGCCCAGGGCCGCGAGGAGGCCGGCCGTCTGCGTGATCTGTTGGTAGAGGTCCCGCTGATGTGGGCCGTGAGCAGCCCGCTCCAGCGGACAGTTGAGACGGCGCGGATTATCCTCGAGGGCCGAGATCTCGCAGTGGTCGAAGATGCGCGCCTCACCGAGTGGCGGTGTGTCCCCTGGGAAGGGATGCTCATCCCAGAGATCGTCGCTCGGTATCCAGAGGCATGGCGGATCTGGCATGCAGACCCCACTCGCCTCTCGCTGCCGGACACAGAGCCGTTGGCAGCCATCGCGGATCGCGTCGAGGCGGCGTTCCGAGAGTGGACGGCCCATGGAGGGACCGGCCTGCTTGTGTCGCATCGGGACCCGCTCGCGGCGTTGCTCTGTCGTCTGCTCGCGATGCCGCTCAACCGGATTCGTACTATGGAGCTACCGACAGGCTCCTTGACTGAGTACCGCTTGACCCGCCACGGGCCTGTGCTTGAATCCATCAACTCGGCGGGCCTTCCGGAGTGACGAGACGCAATGACGGCTTCCTCCTTGCCGCAACTGAAGGAACTCGCCCAATCCCTCGGGCTCGAGTTGACGCCTGAACGACTCGAGGCGGTGCTGCCGGAAGTCCAGCGCCTCTGGGCCCAGGCGGCCCGGCTCCGTGCGGTCGAGGTGACCTCGGATCAGCCTGCGACGAGGTTTCTCGCCCCGTGAGTGATCCCGATCTCTGCTTCGCGCCTGCGACAGACCTTGCTCGACTCGTGGCGAGTCGAGAGATCTCCGCCCGTGAGGTTACTCAGATGTTCCTCCAGCGCATTGACCGCCTCGGGCCCGCCCTGAATTGTTTCATTCGGGTGATGCCCGAGGAGGCGTTGAGGGAGGCAGCGGAGATCGATGGCCAGCTTGCGCGTGGAGTCTCGGTTGGGCCACTTGCGGGAGTGCCCATCGGGATCAAAGACATTGTCGATGTGGCTGACATCCCCACGACGCATGGGGCCCACCGGATCTTTCACACGATCCCGACCCGTGATGCGCCGGTCGTCCGGCGGTTGCGCGCTGCGGGGGCCATCGTCATCGGGAAGACGACGTTGCACGAGTTCGCCTACGGGGTGACCAACAACAACCCGCACTTTGGTCCGACGCGGAACCCCTGGGATCTCGCGCGCATCCCGGGAGGATCCAGCGGCGGTTCAGCAGCAGCAGTCGCGGCGGGATTGTGCGGCGCGGCGATTGGCACGGATACGGGCGGCTCGATTCGGATACCGGCCGCTCTCTGTGGGATCGTGGGGATGAAGCCGACCTACGACCACGTCTCCCGCGAGGGGGTGACGCCGTTGGCGTGGACCCTAGATCATGTTGGCCCGCTGACTCGGACCGTCGACGATGCCGACCTCTTGCTCCACATCATGAGCGGCGCGATGGGGTACCCCCCAACCTTCCAGCCGGGGTCCTCGGGCCCCGGAACTGGCCGCGGCGACGGTCTCATCGGAGTACGGATTGGCCTTCCCCGCCTGTATTGGGACCAGATGGATGACGACGTCCGGGGACTGCTTGAGGCCGCGATCCGTACATTGGAGAGCATGGGTGCCGCCATCAGTGAGGTCGCCATCCCGGACGCGTCCACCGCGGGCGACGCAGTAGCGCTCATCATCTCCGTCGAGGCGACTGCGGCACACGAGTCGCAACTCCGTCTCCACCCGGAGGCCTACGGGGCCGATGTGCGCGCGCGGCTCGATAGCGGGTTCTTCGTCAGGGGGACCGACTACGTGCAGGCGCAACGGGTACGAAGCAGGCTCCAGCGTGTATTCCGTGGCGCGCTGGAGAACGTCGATCTCTTGGCGATGCCGACCACGGCCCTGGCCGCCCCACCAATCGAGGATCCGACACCCCCAGGACCCAGCGGGCCTGCGCCGATCAGACTCTCCCTTACCAAGTTGACCAATCCATTTAACTTGCTCGGGCTGCCTGCCCTGTCGGTGCCTTGCGGACTCACTGCGTTGCGCTTGCCCGTCGGATTGCAACTGGTCGGTAGGGCGACAGAGGAGACGACGGTATTCCGGGTCGGGCGGAGCTATGAGCGGGCGACGGCGTGGTCCCAGTGGCGTCCACCGCTCGAGAGAGCAGGGGGGTGAGCATGCCTCTACTGCTACCAGCGTGTTTAGGCCAGGAACGAGGTGAGGAGCCGCTTCTCGAGTTCTCTGTGGACTTCAGAGAGGTCTTTCGCCGTATCGACGGATCGCCAATACCCTTGGAACTTGAACGCGCCGAGCCGACGCTCTTCCGCCAGACGCGGAAACGTCGAGACTTCATGATCCCCTTGGGTGGGGAGGAGCGGTTCGACCTCGCGGGAGAGCACATAGATCCCGGCATTGATCCAGTACGGTAGGTCGGGTTTCTCGTGGAAGGCGATGATCTTGTTTGCGTCGTCGGCCTCGATGATGCCGTACGGACTCGTGTAGGGCGCAAGCACGAGCGTAGCGAGGTTACCGCCAGCCCGATGGGCTTCGAGCAGCCCATGGAGCCGGAGGTTGGTAATCACATCCCCGTTGGTCGCCAGGCAGACTTCTTCCTGGGCGGGGAGGAGTCCCAAGGCGAGCTTGAACGCGCCGCCGCGGCCAAGAGGCTGTGGCTCGACGGCGTACTGGATCCGGACATCCCACTTCTCGCCGGTGCCGAAGTAGTTGCGAATGACCTCGCTCCGGTACCCGCAGGCGATGATGATGTCGCCAATGCCTTGCGACTGAAGCCACTGGAGCTGGTACCCGAGAATGGGAATCCCGAGGATCTCCACCATCGGTTTGGGGCGATCTTCGGTGAAAGGACGGAGCCGCTCACCCTTGCCGCCCGCGAGGATAATCGCGTGCACTCAGGCACCTCCCTGCAGTCTCTTGGGTGGATTCTGTCCATGAATCAGGGATTCCCTCCTCCGCGTGGCGTTTTGACACCGCGGGCGCCTTCCAGTACAATGAACCCCAACATCGGCGATGACGGAGACGAGGTTGCCCGCGCCACCTCGGCAGAGAGGGAACGCCCTCGTGTGGCGGCTGTAAGCGTTCCCAGGTGAACGGGCGCCTGACCTTCCCGAGCTGCCCCCTGAACGTGACCCGGACCAGCCAGCGCATAGCGACTGGCCTCCGCGTCAGTAGGGTCGGGCCGGGTTCGCCCGATAACGCGCCAAAGCGCTGGTCTGGTGCCAGAAGCAGGGTGGTACCGCGGGAGGACGCTCTCGTCCCTGAAACCGGGATGAGAGTTTTTCATTTTCGATCGAGGAGGCCGAGATGATCGGGAAGGCGCCACGGGGGATGCATGACATCCTCCCGGACGAAGCAGAACGCTGGCAGCGGCTGGAGGCGCGGATCCGAGGGTTTGCCGCGCGCTACGGCTATCGGGAAATTCGCACTCCGCTCGTGGAACACACCGAGGTGTTTCAGCGGACGGTCGGCGAGACGTCCGACATTGTGGAGAAAGAGATGTATACGTTCTCCGACCGAGGCGGGCGCAGTCTGAGCTTGCGACCTGAGGGGACTGCGGGCGTCATGCGCGCGTACCTCGAACACGGGATGGACGCGTGGCCGCAGCCGGTCCGCTTGTTCTATGTCGGTCCGATGTTCCGCTACGACCGCCCACAGAAAGGGCGGTACCGGATGCACCATCAGTTTGGCGCTGAGCTAATTGGCGCAGCAAGCCCGGCTGCCGATGTCGAGGTCCTAAGCCTGCCGGTGCGCGTGATGCAATCGCTAGGATTAGCCCACGTGCAAGTGCGTCTCAACAGCGTCGGTGATCAAACCTGCCGACCAGCCTACCTGGTCACGCTCCGTGGCTATCTCGACGGCCGCAGCAGTGAGCTGTGTGCTGCCTGCCAGCGGCGTATCCAGGCGAACCCGCTTCGAGTGTTCGATTGCAAAGAAGCGCACTGTCATGAGGTTGCCAAGAGCGCCCCGCGCATGCTTGACCATCTTTGTGCGGCATGCCAGGTACACTTGGGTGAGGTCAAACGGCTTCTTGGGCTGTTGGATATCCCCTACATGGAGGATCCGCTCATCGTCCGCGGGTTAGACTACTACACCCGTACTGCAGCCGAGGTCTACTCCGGCCGGCTGGGGGCGCAGAATGCGATGCTCGGGTCTGGTCGGTACGATGGCCTCGCTGAGCAACTGGGCGGCCCTCCGACCCCGGGGGTCGGGTTTGGTCAAGGGCTCGAACGGTTCTTGTTGGTGCTTGAAGCCGAGGGGGTAGCCCCCGAGCCCCCCACGCCGGGCGGGGGCCTCGAGATATTTGCGGTCGCCGTTGGCGAGGACGCAGAACGGGAGGCCTTTAAGCTGCTCGACCAGCTTCGGGTTGCGGGGATTGGGGCGACTGGGGAGCTGCTCGGACGGAGCATGCGCGCCCAGATGAAGTTGGCCGATCGGCTTGGGGTGCGCTATGCGCTCATCCTCGGTGAGCAGGAGCTCGCCCTCCGTCGTGCGGCTGTACGGGACATGAGAACCGGGGTCCAGGAGGACATTCCGCTGGACAATGTCGTGAACCACTTTACGCGGGTCATGAAAGGGTGACGAGGTCGATGAGCGAGAACTGGAAACGTTCACACTACTGTGGGAAGGTCACAGTGACTGAGCGCGGTGAGCACGTAGTCCTCGCCGGCTGGGTACACCGACGTCGGGATCTCGGTGGCGTGATCTTCCTCGACCTGCGCGATCGCACCGGGATCGTGCAGGTCATCGTCAGCCCCCAGGAGGCGCCTGCGGCCTACGAGGTGGCCGATGAGGTCCGGAACGAATATGTCGTGGCCGTCCGGGGCGAGGTGCGGGCGCGGCCAGCCGGGACGGTCAACCCCAGAATCCCGACCGGCGAGGTTGAGGTGCGCGCCACGGCCCTTCAGGTCCTCAACGCTGCCTTGACGCCGCCGATGCAGATCGACGATGAGGTGGACGTCGAGGAGACCGTCCGACTCCGCTACCGGTACCTCGACCTCCGGCGCCCGCGGATGCTCCGGAATCTCTCCCTGCGCCATCGGGTGACCAAGGTGGTACGGGACTTCCTGGATGCGCAGGGGTTCCTGGACGTCGAGACTCCTTTGCTGATCAAGAGCACCCCGGAAGGGGCGCGGGACTTCCTCGTCCCGAGCCGCCTGCATCCGGGGAAGTTCTATGTGCTCCCGCAATCGCCGCAACTGTTCAAACAACTCCTGATGGTGGCCGGTGTAGATCGGTACATGCAGATCGCGCGCTGCCTTCGCGACGAGGACCTGCGGGCCGATCGGCAGCTTGAGTTTACGCAAGTGGATCTTGAGATGAGCTTCGTTGATCAGGACGACGTCATCGCCCTAACGGAGCAGATGATCATCGCGGTGATGGCGCAGACGATGGGGGTGCACATCGCCACCCCTTTCGTGCGGTTGACCTTTGCAGAAGCTATGGCGCAGTACGGGACCGACAAGCCCGATTTGCGGTTTGGCATGGCCATCCGAGACTTGACAGGGCTATTTACGCAGTCGGATTTCCGTGCGTTTTCAGAGGCCGTGCGGGCTGGAGGGGTGATTCGGGCGCTGACGGTGCCAGGGTGCGCGCACTACAGCCGGACAGAGGTAGCGGCGCTCACGCAGCTGGCTCGCGAGGCTGGCGCTCAGGGGTTGGTCGCGTTTCACGTCGAGGGGGACACGGTTCGCTCAACAGTCGCAAAGCATCTCGCCCCGGAAGTTCTCCGAGTCCTCCCACAGCGCGCGGAGGCACGCCCGGGTGATCTCATCATTGCGGTCGCGGATCAGGCGGCGACTGCCTCGCAGGTATTGGGGCGACTTCGAGGGGAGCTTGGTCGGCGCCTAGGGTTGATTGACGCCCATGCCTTCGCCTACCTGTGGGTGACCGACTTTCCGCTCTTCGAACGCGGCACAGACAGCGGCCGTCCGGCCGCGGTGCATCACCCGTTTACGGCTCCCCTTGAGGCGGACTTGACGTTGTTGGAGCGGGATCCTCTACAAGTACGGGCACAGGCCCATGATCTGGTCCTCAACGGGGTAGAGGTGGGCGGGGGGAGCATCCGGATCCACAAGCGGGACATCCAAGAGCGGATGTTTGAAATTCTCGAGATCTCCCCCGCAGAGGCGGCTGACCGATTTGGATTCCTGCTCGAGGCGCTGCAGTACGGGGCCCCCCCGCATGGGGGAATCGCGTTCGGGTTGGATCGCTTGGTCATGGTCCTCGCGGGCGAAGAGACGATCCGGGAGGTTATCCCGTTCCCGAAGACTGCAGCAGGCGTGGACTTGCTGACCGGTGCCCCTTCGCAGGTCGCGGACGAGCAGCTCCGTGCAGTGTCCATTCGCGTCGTTCAGGACCCGCAAGGCTGACGGTGCGCACGAGGCTCGCACGGTCGTCCAAACCGGTATCCGGGAATATGCTATGATGTGAGTGTCCTGCCGTGTGCGTGACGGCGGTAGTTCCGAGCCAACATGTACACAACGGGAGCCCGACTCTGCGCGTGGATGGCATGCCTGAGGTTCGGCGCAGGCCGACTGAGGGATCCCAGAGGCCCGCAGGAGGGCACCCACCTGCGAGAGCAGGTTCTGGAACTGCAGCCCCACGGCACGGCGGGGGTAATGTGAAGCGGGACGTGGTTGAGACCACGTCCCGCTTCAGAACTTATGGTCCGGCAGATAGGGTGTTAGCGACCGAGGATCGAGTCCTTGGCCGCCTTGGCCACGCGAAACCGAACGACCTTCTTGGCCGGGATGCGGATTGGCTCCCCCGTCTGGGGATTGCGGCCCATCCGCGCTTTGCGGTTGACCAGGACCAGTTTGCCGATCCCGGGAAGGGTGAACGCATTCTTGGCTTCTCGGTACGCTAACTTCGCGAGTTCCTCAAGAAACACCGTTGCGTGCTTCTTAGAGACGTCGAGCTTCTCCGCGATATGATCTGCGATCTTCGCCTTGGTCATTGCTTTTGCCATTCTCCACACCCCTCCTCAGGTACTAGAAGTCGCGATCCCTAATTCGCCGCGTCCGGTCTGAATTCCGGCACGAGTATATGTAGCGCGCCCGCGATTGTCAAGGGTTTTCGCATGAGAGCCCTATCCCGCCTGGAACCGCGTGTGCTACGATCTGAGCGAATGACGGCGCCGCGAGCTGTCGGGGAAGCGCGAGGTGGGGTCGCGCAAGGCTCTGCGTGCGGCGTGGAGGGCTAGCGTGGAACTGTTCAAGCAGAGCGCGCAGGGAGAGATTACTGCGGAAGCGCCACTTGCCGCGCGGATGCGGCCGCGGTCTTTGGACGAGTTCGTCGGCCAGGGGCACCTGGTGGGTCCTGGGCGGCTGCTCCGCAAGGCGATCGAGGACGATGAAGTGTCCTCGCTCATCCTCTATGGGCCGCCCGGGACGGGAAAAACTTCCCTGGCGCACGTGATCGCGCAGGTCACCCACGCGGAGGTCGACCAAGTCAATGCAGTCACCGCGGGAGTCGCGGACCTCAAAAAGATCATTGCGCGGGCGAAAGAGCGCCGCGCGCTCTATGGAAAACGCACGATTCTTTTCATCGATGAGATCCATCGGTTCAACAAGTCCCAGCAGGATGTGTTGCTCCCGCATGTCGAGGATGGCTCCGTCATTCTCATTGGTGCCACGACCGAGAATCCCTTCTACGAGGTAAACTCCACCCTGTTGTCCCGATCCCGGGTCTTCGCCCTCGAGCCGCTCACGGACGAAGCCCTCAGGACCATCGTGTCGAACGCGTTGATGGATCGGGATCGGGGGCTGGGCCGCTTGCAGGTGGACGTCGAAGATGACGCGCTGGTGCACTTGATTGGCGGCAGCAATGGCGACGCCAGGATCGCGCTCAATGTCCTCGAGCTAGCCGCCATGACGACCACCCCCGATCCGCAAGGACGCCGGCGGATCATCCTGACCACGGTGGTCGACGCAACCCAGCGTCGGCCGCTGGTCTATGATCGCGCGGGCGACGCTCACTACGATCACATCTCCGCGTTCATCAAGAGCATGCGGGGCTCGGACCCTGACGCCGCCGTGTACTGGATGGCCCGGATGCTCGCCGCGGGGGAGGACGCGCGCTATCTGGCGCGGCGCATGGGGGTTCACGCGGCGGAGGACGTGGGGCTTGCGGATCCCATGGCGTTGGTCATCGCGACCGCGGCGGCGCAGGCGGTCGAGTTTGTGGGGCTTCCTGAGGCACGCATTCCCCTCGCCGAGGCGGCGATCTACATTGCGACGGCTCCGAAGAGCAACGCCGTCGTGCAGGCCATCAGCGAGGCGATGCACGACGTAGAGGAACGCCGGGCCGATCCTGTGCCCACCCATCTGCGCGACGCGAGCCACCCGGCTGCGGTCCGGGTGTTGGGGGCAGGGGAGGGCTACAAGTACGCGCACAACTACCCTGACGGGTTTGTTCCGCAAGAGTACCTGCCCAAGAGCGTACAGGGCCGCATGTACTACCGCCCCACGTCCGCCGGATTCGAAGCGCAGGTGGCGCAGCGCCTGCGGGCGTGGTGGAAGGGCATCAAGAAATACCTGCCCGAATAAGGGTGCGTTCTTTCTGTAGAGCGCCCCTCCGCAGGAGCACTGGCTAGCGTTTGCCGGTGCGCTCCCCGACACGATTGTGTCCGGCGTCCTGCGCCGTGTGGAGGCGGCCAATGCCACGGTTCCTGATACCTCTACTGCTTGTCGTCGCCCTCACGCTCCCCGTGAGCGCGGAGCCTGACAAAGACCTGCCGCGAGGTGGAAGTGGTGTCCTCGGCGACGGGCTGATCATTCCGGGCAAACGTGTCGGACCGATCAGGCTCGGGATGTCGACCGCGGAGATTCTGCAGAGCATGCCGCCGGGCTACAAACGCGAGGTCTTCCACGAGCAGAAGATCGTGCTCTACGAGTGGCGGACGCAGGGATTCTGGGTCTCTCTCGATGAGGATGGGAAGACGGTCCGGATCATTAGCGTCTTCGGAACAGGACCCTATCACACCGACAAGGGTGTGCAGCTGCTCCACCCTGAGTCGAAAATCATCGCCGCATATGGCCCCGAGTTCCGTCGGTACGAGTACCCGCAGGATGAGATAATTATCATCCGATACGTTTCCATCGGGCTGCAATTTGGGCTTGTCAATCAACCCAGCAATGCCGTGCTTCACGGACGAATATTCCAGATCGGGATTTTCGTCCCGGGCAAAGAACCTCCACTTGCCAAAGCCCCAGGAGGGAAGTAGCTTGGGGGCGATGGCTGCCGACGGCCTCACTCAATACCGCCCCTTCTCAAGAGATCGGCTGTCTTCGCAACCACCTGCTCGTAAATTCGTCCCCGATTGAGGCTCGCTAGGAAGGAGCGGTTTGTCCGTTGCTGCCCGCGTGGGATTTTGACACCCTTTCTCCCTGAGGGTAAGATGGAATGGACAATTGAGCGCGACGCCACAGACCCGATTGGGTCTGGCAGGTGCGCGAGGCCCGATTGAGGAGAGTCATGGCAAAATTGGCCGTCGCGATGAGCGGTGGTGTTGACAGTGCGGTCGCCGCAGCGCTGTTGGTGGAAGAAGGGCACGAGGTCGTGGGCTTGACCCTCAACCTCTGGCCAGAGTGGCTACCCGAGCCGGATGACGCGTTCAAGGCGTGCTGCGGGGTCTCCGCGATCGAGGATGCGCGCGCCGTGTGCCGTCAATTGGGGATTCGCCACTACGTCCTCAACATGCGTGAGGAGTTCGAACGCGCCGTCATCAGCTATTTCGTCGACGCGTACGCCCAAGGACAGACCCCAAACCCGTGTATCGCGTGCAACCAGGTGATCAAGTTCTCGCTCCTGCTGGACAAAGTCACAGCCCTAGGTCTCGAAGGGGTCGTGACCGGTCATTACGCGCGCCTCAGCCGGGATGAGGTGAATGGTCGATTCCTCCTGCTCCGCGGGCGTGACCCACACAAAGATCAGTCCTACGTTCTCTATGGATTGACTCAGTCGCAACTCGCTCGCGTCCGGTTCCCCGTCGGGGGGTTAACGAAAGAGGCCACGCGCCAACTGGCTCGGGGGTGGGGGCTACCGGTGGCGGACAAACCGGATAGTCAGGAGATCTGTTTTGTGCCACGCGGTTCGTACACCGACGTGGTCGCGCGCTTCCACCCTGACGCGATGCGGCCAGGTCCGATCCTCGATGGGGACGGACGGGTGGTTGGCGAGCATCAAGGCATCGCCCGCTACACAATTGGACAGCGACGAGGCTTGGGAATCGCGGCAGGCGCGCCGCAGTACGTGGTCGGGTTGGACAGGGAACGAAATGCCGTGATCGTCGGGAACGAGGACGATCTATTGTGTCTCGAAGTTGTCGCCAGCAACGTGAACTGGATCGCGATTCCCGCGTTGGAGGGCCCGAGATCCGTCACCGCCCGGTTGCGGCACGCCGGTCGGGATGTGGAGGCGACCGTTCGCCCAGGGTCAGCTCCGAACGAAATGACCGTACAGTTTGCTCGGCCCCAGCGCGCAGCGGCGCCCGGGCAAGCCATTGCGCTCTATGACGGCGACTGCGTTGTTGGTGGGGGTGTGGTGACGCAGATGAGGTCAGCGGTCACCGCGGCCGTCTGAGGTCGTGTTGCGGCGTGGTGCGTCTGGGCCATCTTGAACCGGGTAGATAGATTCCTAGGGTAGAGGAGGGTGGATCGATGAGTGACAAGCGAGGGTTCCTGGTCGGGCTTCTCATTGGGGGCGTGTTGGGGGCGGCGTTTGCGATCCTCTACGCGCCGCGGACCGGAGGAGAGACGCGCTCGCGGCTACGGGAGCGCGGTGATGAGTTGCGAGGTCGGGTCAAAGGCAAGACCGACGACGTGCTCAGCCGAGCTCGTGAGAAAGCGGAAGAAGCGGTCCAACAGGGCCGAACGGTCTTCGAAGAGCGCACCTCACGCCTTCGCGACACGCTGCGCCGGACCGGGAAAGCAGATCGGCATGACCCCCTGCGGGAGGCGCTTGAGGACCTCGAGAAGAAGAGCTAGCCATCGGTTTCGGGGGGCGCGCTACGCCGTGACGCGAGGCTGCCGTCACAGCAGCCTCGTGTCCGACACTTGGGTTGCTCCGGCGTTCTTCCTCAGCGTGGGTACGACCATCCGCAGGGTTTCAGGTTCCGCGGCGCGCGGTTCGATCTCGTCGCGTCTCTTATGACGTGTGCCAATCGCGATGAGGTCGCCATTCACGTGAGCATCTAGGGAGCGCGCCGATGCGTTGGCGTCGCAGGCCCCACTTACTTGTCGTCGTTGCGACGATCGTTACCCTCCTCGCCCTCAGCGGGCCTGCTCCCGCACAGACTCCGGGCGAGACCGCGGCGCTCCTTCTCAAAACGACATTCACTCTCATACGCGAGCAAGCGCTAACGCCGCCTGATGCGCAGGCCCTGCTCCGCCCCGCCGTGGCGGCCATTCAACAGACGTTGGCCAGCGCCACTGTCGGAGAGCAGCCTCCGCCACCACCATTGGGGGGTCAGGAAGCCGAGGATCTCCAGGCTGTCACCACCTATGTGCGGGCTGCCGTGCAAGCGTACGCGCCACGGCCTCCCGAGCCACTTATCGCTGCGCCATTACGAGCGATGACGCGTACGGTAGGGGATCCGCACGGCGCGATCTTCACGCCATCGGAATTCGCCCAACTGACCCAAAGCCTCCGCGGGGAGTCCGATGGGATCGGTCTACAGGTCGATCTGGTTGGTAGCGTGATGGTGGTCGAAGACGTGACCCCCGGGGGCCCGGCGCAAAAGGCTGGGGTACGGGCTGGCGATGTCGTGCGCGATGTTGATGGCCAGTCTGTGGAGGATCTCGTTCCCGATCACGTTGCCCAGCTGTGTCGGGGTCGGGCGGGCTTCCCCGTGGCGCTGACAATCCAGCGGGGGAGCAGCGTGCTCCGGTTTACGATCGTCCGAGAGCGGGTCCGCGAGATTCCAGTTCGCGCGCAGATAGTGGGAGAGAAAATTGGCTACCTCAGGCTCCTGGAGTTCACAGACGATCTCCACCTGGACGCCGGACGGGCCCTGGGCAAACTGACGGCCCAGGGCGCACAGGCGCTCATCCTTGATCTTCGGGAGAACGGCGGCGGGTTAGTCGAGGAGGCCATCGATATCGCCAGCATCTTCCTCCCGCGTGGGACCGTTGCGAGCGAAGAGGGACGCGGGGCGCCGATTAGCTTCCTCGTCCGTCCTACGGAGGTGCGGTTTGCGGGGCCCGTCGTGGTGTTGGTCAACGGGTACACTGCGAGCGCCTCGGAAATCGTCGCCGGCGCCTTGCAAGATGTCGGCGCCGCGCTCGTGGGGAATCGCACCTACGGGAAGGGAACGATCCAATCGATTTTTCCGCTCGCCGCGGATTGGGGATTGCGCCTGACGACGGCGCGGTACCGGACTCGGAATGGCCGACCCATCGAAGGGGTCGGGTTGACGCCGGACTTCACCGTCTCGACCCCCCCGCAATGGATCCAAGGCCCACGCGACATGCAGCTCGCAACCGCCCGGTTCCTCATCTTGCGCAAACTTGCGGGCTTCAGCCGGCCGTAGAGCCGCCCGTGTCGACTCCGACTCTGCCGTTGAGGACTCCACCACTCGTGGACACGCTGCACGCGGGTGCCGACGCCATCGTTCGCCGCCTCCGAGAGCACGGCCATCAGGCATTTTGGGTTGGCGGGTGTGTGCGGGATTTGGAGATGGGTCGGCAACCTCACGACTACGACATTGCGACTGATGCACGGCCTGAGATCGTCGCGGGCCTGTTCAAGACCGCGACCCTCGTTGGGGCGCGGTTTGGGGTGGTCGTGGTGGCAGTGGGTGGCCACCACTATGAGGTCTCGACGTTCCGTGCCGAAGGACCCTATCTCGATGGGCGCAGGCCATCTACCGTAGAATTCGTGAGCGCCGAGGCCGACGTGCGCCGACGGGACTTCACAATCAATGGGTTGCTCCACGACCCACTCACCCATGAAACAATCGACTACGTCGGTGGGCGAGAGGATCTCGCGCGCAAGTTAGTCCGAGCGATCGGGGATCCAGCCACAAGGCTTGCCGAGGACCGACTCCGGACGCTCCGGGCGGTCCGCCTGGCCGCGGAGTTGGAGTTTGCGATCGAGGGAGAAACCCACCGCGCTATTCGGGCCGCAGCGGCACAGATCGTGAGCGTGAGCGCGGAACGCGTCAGGGGAGAACTAGTTCGCCTCCTCACAGCGCCCGCTCGCAGCGATGGCGTCCGCGTGCTGGAAGAGAGCGGGTTGCTCCAGGCGCTCCTCCCAGAAGTCGCCGCGATGGTTGGGGTGTCCCAACCCCCGGAGTTCCATCCTGAGGGGGACGTGTTCACCCACACCATGCTCACGCTCGGCTTCTTGAGAGCGCCGACACCGATTCTGGCCATGGGTACGTTGCTGCACGACGTTGGTAAGCCACCGACCTACCAGATGACAGATAGGATTCGGTTCAACCGGCACGACGAAGTGGGGGCTGATCTCGCCGAGACGATCTGCCGCCGTCTGCGGTTCTCAAGCGACGAGAGTGGACACATCGTCGCGCTGGTCCGTGAACACATGCGGGTGGCGGTTCTCTCGGCGATGCGACCCGCGAAGGTGAAGCGGTTCTTGCTGAGGGATGACATCCTCGACCACCTAGAACTCCATCGCGCTGATTGCTTGGCCAGTCATGGAGACTTGTCCGCGTGGGAATGGGTGACTCGCGCCTACGAGACATTGCAGACCGAGGCGCCCCGGTCCTCGCGGTTGCTCACCGGTGACGATCTGATCGCAATGGGCTATCGTCCGGGCCCGTTGGTCGGGAAGATCTTGGAATTCGTTGAGGATGCACAGTTCGAGGGCCGGATCGGCACATCTGAGGCCGCAGCAGCATTGGTGCGTGAGACGTTCCCGCAGGACCACAAGCTTCAGTAGAGCCGTTGGCGCGGTGTGGGGACCCTCGGTGGAGGACCAAGCTGGCATTTGCGGAACTGAGCACGTGACGGACATCACGGAGGCGTGGAATGACCGAAGTTGGGATCGTCTACTTGTTCCTCGGCTTGCTCGTGGTTTTCATCATTGTCGGGGCACTCATCCCGAAATACCTGCCGCAACTCGTACGCTCGCTCGATGCGACCGTCCTCAAGGGGGAGAAGCGAGCGGGGAGTGGTCATGACGCTCACTAGTGCACTGTCCAGAAAATATTGATACTTAATGAACGGTGGTGTATGCTCGATGCATGAGCCGACGCGCTGCGCCACTGACTGTCCTGGATGCCCAACGTGTTGCGATCCATCGGCAACTCCGGCAGCGCACGCTGCCGGCGGGTAAGGCGTTGCGCCT
>OBEQ010368042.1_pt1 | contig 26756 bp, 23 predicted proteins | sample 1670901 | NCBI WGS metagenome assembly OBEQ01 (sample SAMEA104232315, study PRJEB22302) | groundwater metagenome | biome: forest; feature: aquifer; material: groundwater | place: USA | collected 2011-08-07 | depth 5.4 m | reverse complement strand
GTCGCCCCCAGCACGTTGTTCACCTGCGCCTCCACGTCGATGCCCCCGCCCACCCCGAAGTCGCCCTTCTCGAGCCACTGCCACAGACCGACGTCCTTCTTGGCCACGCGATAGACCTCGCCGCCGGGGCCGAAGACCAGCAGCTGGTTGCCGCCGCCGTCGTCCCAGAAGGTGCCCGAGGTGATGGGATCGGGCATGCTGACCAGCGACGTGCTGCTGGTGCCGGCCTCCCAGGTGACGACCTCGAGGATGGTGCCGCCGTCGACGCTGGCGACGGCGAAGGGTGGCCGGGTGCTGTCGCCGGGCAGGCCGAACAGGCGCGCGTGCGCGGTCACGTCGCGGCTGGGCGGCAGGTCGAGCTGGTAGGCGCCGGCGGCGCGCAGGCACACCGGCAGCTCACCCGGGTCGAGCACGCCGTCGCCGCAGCGGCCGGGCTGGCAGTCGGAGCGGCAGGCGCCCGGCACGGTGTCGTCGTTGCGCTGGCCGTCGTCGCAGGTCTCGCCCGGATCGATGTGGCCGTCGCCGCAGTACGAACCGGGCGGCACGCATTCGAGCTCGGCCGAGCAGACCAGGCCGGGGCGACAGAATCCCTCGCCGCACGGCCGCGACGACGCGTCGACGCACGCGAGCAGCCCCAGCGACAGGAATGGCGCGAGCGTGCCGAGAAGGCCGAGACGACGGCGCGGCATCAGTAGCTCCACGCCAGGCCCAGGCTGGCGCCGCCGCCGCGCGGCAGGTCGATGGCGGGCGTGGGCGGCGAGCGCGTGGGCCAGAAGCGCACCAGCAGCGCGCCGACGATGGCCGAGGCACCCACGCCGATGAGCACCACACCCACGATGCGCTTGTTGCTTCCCTCGTCGTAGCGGTCGCGCGGCGCATCCACCGGCAGCGATGGGCTCCCCGGCGCGCCCATGACGCGCTGGTCGAAGGCGTCGAAGTCGCGCTGCGCCAGCACCAGCAGGCCCGCGCCCCCCGCGGCGGCGGCCACGCCGGAGAGCGCCAGGCCGCGCCATAGCCAGGGCGAGCGGCCGGGACGGGCGCGGCGCGCCGGTACCGACGGCGCCAGGGCCAGGTGCGCGTCTTTCGGCGGCCCGACCGCCACGAGCATCACGCGCAGGGTGACGCTGCGTCCCGTGGTGAGCGTGACCGTGCGGGTCTTCGCGGTGTGCCCGGCGGCGCTGATGGTGACGGTGTGCGTGCCCGGGTTCAGACGCAGGGGCAGCTCGGCGCGCTCGTAGCGGGTGTCGTCGACGGTGATGGTGGCCTCGGACGGCGTGAGGTCGAGCTCGAGGGTGGCCAGCTTGCGCTCGAGGTCGGCGATGCGTGCCTCGACGCGCAGCCGCTTGCGCGGCGGCAGCACGCCGCCGAAGTCGCGCAGGATGCGCGCGTACAGCCGGTAGGCGGCGTCGAGCTGACCTTGCAGCTCGCGGCACGCGGCCATGCCGGAGAGCGCGTTCCAGCTGGGCTCGAGGCGGAGCGCGCCCTCGAAGAGCGGCAGCGCGCGCGTGCAGTCGGAGTCATTGACGAAGGCGTCCTGGGCCTGGCGCAGGAGCGCGTTGGCGGCCGCGTGTGCGTCGGAGGGCTCGTCGGCGTGCGCGCTCGTCGCCGCGGCGAGCAGCGTGACGACCAGGCAGAGCACGATGGGTGAGCGTGGTGCAGTGGGCATGTTCGGTCCTGCTCCGCACGCCGCGTGCCGGCGGAGCCCGACGATACCGCGACGCGCGTCGCGATGCGCGGGCCGCGCGCGCCCGGGCGCCTACGCGGCCTCGGGGGCCGTGGCCGGGGTCACAGCGGGTGCCGCATGGTGGACGGCGGGTGGGGTGGGGCGTCTGCCTGCGGCGGACGTCAGGTCGCGCGCGCCCGGTCGTAGGCCGCGCGCGCCTCTTCCTTGTACCAGTCGGGGTAGAACTGCCCGGCCCAGCGCCGGAACTGCCCGATGGGCCCGTCGCCGTCGCAGATGAGCGGACGCTCGAGGTAGATCTTGTTCTCCCACACCGGCTTGTCCTGCTCGAGCTGGCGCGAGACCTCGGCCACGAATGCCTTGGCCACGTTGCTCATGACATCGGCGCCGCCCACCTTGCGCACCGTGAAGGTGAAGCGCAGCTGCACGTACTCGTCGTCGATGGGCGCGACGCAGCCGATGAGCAGGGTCTCGACCAGGCCGGTGAAGCGGTTGGTGGCGAAGCCCAGGCCGACCGTGAACGACTCGACCTGACCCTCGACCTTGCCCGCGGGCGTGCGCATGGTCGTGGGCGTCTTCATGTGGATCTTGTGCCCGTCGAAGTCGAGGAACGAGTCGGGCATGTTCTGCGTGCCGTGCAGGTAGCGGAAGTGCGCCTTGTCGACCACGTTCTCGGCGGTCTCCTGGTTGCTGGTGCGGATGGTCCACTCGCGCCGCAGCGGCGTGGTCCAGTCGTCGCTGGAGAACTCGGGCACCGCCGGCACTTCCCAGGCGGGCGGGTTCCTGTCGATGTCGTGCCAGACCATGACCAGGCCGTTGACCTCGTTGACCGGCCAGCAGCCCAGGCTCGAGCGGGGCGGAATCCTCGTCGCCAGGGGCACCTCGGTGCACGCGCCGTCGGCGCCGAACTTCCACGCGTGGAAGGGGCACTCGACGCTCTCGCCCTTGACCTTGCCACCGTGGCCGATGTGCGCGCCCAGGTGCGGGCAGTAGGCGTCGAGCACGCTGAGCTTGCCGCTCTCGGTGCGGAACATGACCAGCTGCTTGCCGAAGCAGGTCAGCGGCTTGACCTCGCCCGGCTTGATCTCGTCACCGTAGGCGACCTGGAACCAGCCGGTGGGATAGCGCGGGAACGGGTAGCGCGGCGGCTTCTTCGCACGTGACGAGTACGGGATCAGCGTGGCGGCGTCGGAGCTCATGACCGGAGTGAAACATGTTCTAGTGGCGGAGATCAAGCGGTGCTCGCGCCACGTCTTGACGCGGACGCCGCGATTGGTTTACCTGGAAGGACCATGAACGCCATCGACGGAGACGATCCGCGGGAACGCGCCTGACGGGCCGCTGGGCCTGCCGCAGGTGCGCTTCCGCATCACACGGCAGGGCCAGCAGTCAGGGAGCGTCCGATGGAACGTGTTCGTTCGGTACATGTGGCTGCGCGCGTGGGCACGCGCGTGCGGGTGGTGGGCTGGCTGCAGGCGCAGCGTCGGCTGGGCGGGGTGACCTTCCTGGTCGTGCGCGACGGCTGGGGCGTGGTGCAGGCGGTCGTGGCTGACGAGGCACGGCTGGCGCCGCTCGCGGGTGCCTTGCTGGAGTCGGTGGTCGAGCTGGAAGGCGACGTCGTGGCCGAGGCGCAGGCGCCCGGGGGCGCGGAGCTGCACAGCGTCACGCTGCGCGTGCTGACCGCGGTGACCGAGCCCACGCCGCTCCTGCTGGGCAAGAAGACGGTGCCGGCGCAGCTGCCCGCGCTACTCGAGCACGCGGTGGTCGGCAACCGGCACCCGACGCGGCGGGCGGTCTTCCGCCTGGGCGCCGCGGCCATGCGCGGCTTCCGTGGCTCGCTCGACGCGCGCGGCTTCACCGAGATCCAGTCGCCCAAGCTGGTCGGCACGGCCACCGAGGGTGGCGCGCACGTGTTCTCGGTCGACTACTTCGGCCGGCCGGCGTACCTCGCGCAGAGCCCGCAGCTCTACAAGCAGATCATGGTGGGCGTGTTCGAGCGCGTCTACGAGGTCGGGCCGGTGTTCCGCGCCGAGCCGCACGACACCGCGCGCCACATCAACCAGTACCCCAGCCTCGACGTCGAGCTCGGCTTCATCGCCAGCCACGTCGACGTCATGCGCGAGCTGAGCGAGACCCTGCGCGCCATGCTGGCCGAGCTCGCGGCAAGCAGCGCCGCCGAGCTGGCGCTGCTCGGGGCGCGCCTGCCCGTCGTGCCCGAGACCATCCCGAGCCTCCACTTCAGCGAGGCGCAGGAGCTGCTCTCGCGCGCGCTGGGCGAGCACGAGCGCGGCCAGCCCGACCTGTCGCCCGAGGGCGAGCGCTGGCTGGGCCGCTGGGCCGTGGAGCAGCACGGCAGCGAGTGGCTGTTCGTCGAGGGCTACCCCATGCGCAAGCGGCCGTTCTACACGCATCCGGATCCGGCGCGGCCCGAGCACTCCAACTCGTTCGACTTGCTCTTCCGCGGCACCGAGCTGGTCACCGGCGGGCAGCGCCTGCATCGCTACCAGGACTACGTGGCGGCGCTGGCCGCGCGCGGCATGAGCGAGGCGCCGGTCGCCGCGTACCTGGAGGCGTTCAAGAACGGCATGCCGGCGCACGGCGGCTTTGCCATCGGGCTGGAGCGCTTCCTCATGCAGCTGCTGGGCCTGCCCAACATCCGCCTGGCGGTGCTGTTCCCGCGCGATCTGACCCGGCTCGCGCCGTAGCTCTCTGCTACCCCGTCGTCGCCAGCGCGTAACGCGTGGGCAGACGCACCGCGTCGGGCAGGTCACCGACGTGGATGCGTCCGCCCGTGCACCGGCGCACGGCGTGGGCCATGGCGTCCTGCAGCTCGCCCAGGTTGCCCGGCCACGAGTGACGCAGGAGCTCGTCGGAGGCCTCGCGCGACAGGAAGGGCACGGGCATGCCGCGTGAGGAAGCGTGCGCCTGCACGAAGCGGACGGCGAGCAGGCTCAGCTCGGCCGGGCGCTCGCGCAGGGGTGGCGCGTGGATCTCGGTGCTGGCGACCCGGGCCAGGAGCTGCGCGTCGAAGCGGCCGGCCGCGGCCGCGGCGTGCAGGTCGAAGCGCGTGGCCACGATGATGCGCACGTCGGGGGCGCTGGTCAGCGCGTGGGCCAGGCGGGCCTGGCGGTGGGGCGTGAGCGCGTCGACGTCGTCGATGAACAGGGTGCCGCCGCGCGCGGCCGCGACGTCGTCGAGCACGTCGGGCTGGTCGGCACCGTCGAGCGCGACGAAGCGCTGCTCGCGGCGCTCGCTCCACTTGTGGATCTGCGTGGCGAAGATCGACTTGCCCGAGCCGGGCTCGCCGCTGATGAGCACGGGCGCGCTGGCCGCGCGCGCCGCCCGGCGCGCCTGCGCGAATGGCTGCACCATGGCCGCGTCGGCGACCACGAGTCCGACGCTGTCTTGCTGGTGCTCGCCCACGGCGACGACGATCTCCATGCCGCCGATGCGCACCACCGAGCCGGCGCGCAGGCGCGTGGGCACCTCGATGCGCCGGTCGTTGACGTAGGTGCCATTGCGGCTGCGCAGATCCTCGATCTCGAGCAGGCCGCCGGCGCGACGCAGGCGCGCGTGCTCGCGCGAGACCAGCTCGCTGTTCAGCCGCACCGTGGCGCGGCTGGTCCGCCCGAAAGTGATCTCGGCGACCTCGCCGATGACCAGCACGTCGTCCTCGGTCTCGCTGCGGATGACGAGGTAGACGACGCCGGCGCGAGCGCCGGGAATCAGCATGCTGCTCGAGCTGACGACTTCAGCGAGGGGCGGAGTGCCGTGACTTTCCGGCGGGTGCATCTACGAGGAGGATACGTACCCACACCTGGTAATCAAGATCCGCGTAGCGTCAAAACACGAAAATTTTCAGGATGTTGCGCACGATCGCATGTCCGCGGGCGGATCGAAGGCAGACACGGTAGGCCGCAGCACCGGCGCTACGAGATGGGTTGTTGGGACCCTCGCCCGAATGCGGCGGAGCGTCCCCGGCAGTGGCGCCTCCGGCGCGACACGCCGCACCGCTTCGCGGTGCTCGGTCCGGCCGAAGCGGCCGTCCCGGCGTCCCGGCCGAAGCGGCCGGTCCCCGGCTTAGTTGTTCTTGGCGCCTTCCGCGATCCAGTCGCGGATGAGCTGCTGCTCCTCTGCGGTCCAGTAAGGCGGACCGACGAGCGGCATGCGCGCGCCCACGGGCGGCGAGGGCGACAGCTTCTGCACCAGGATGCTGCTGCAGGGGTCACCAGCCACGATGATCTTCGCGCCCGACGTCGTGCCGCCGCGGCGCATGGCCGTGAGCGACGTCATGTCGAAGCCGGAGGGCGCGCCCGTGCCGGCGTTGTGGCAGCTGCAGCCGCCTTCCGTCGACGGACGATCCATGAGCGGCTGGATGTCCAGGCCGTAGGACACCTCCTTGGTCGGATCGCTGTCCTCCGGGTTGCAGGCGCCCGCGAGCGGCTCGCCCACATCGGGCTCGGGGAAGCATCCGGGCACGAAGGCGAGAAGAGCGAGAGCAGCGATCAATGTGGTGGTGCGAATCATGGCATCTCCGCGGCGAGGATGGGCCAGTTCTTGTTGCTCGTGGACAGCTGCCAGCTGATCACCCGGCCGGTGGCCTGCGCGAGGTTGCCCATCATGTCGCGCGTGAACAGCTGCGTCTCGCTGGTGAGGATGGTGGTCGGGTCCGTCGCGTCGGGCGGCGTGGCGCGGCAGTTGATGACGCGCACCATGGGCGTCCACGGCGTGCTCAGGTTCTGGAACAGCGGCGTCTTCATCGGGCTCACCGCGTTGCCGAGCGAGACCATGTGCACGTCGCCCTTGGGCAGCTTGCCCGCCTTGGCGATGACCTTGAGCGGGGTCGCGCCGCCCAGGAAGAACATGTCGGCGCGGTAGCCGTGCGCGTAGACCTCGGTGGTCGACCTGGTCGGCTGGCCCATGCCCATGTCGAGCACGGTGCCCTGGGCCACGATGGGGCCGTCCATGTACAGGAGCGCCGGCACCGGCTCCTCGATGAGGCCGAGGTCGACTGCGTCGGTGAGCGCCTCGACCGAGGCCAGCACCTCGCCGTGGTAGTGCTCGGTCACGACCACGTCCTGCACCAGCCACAAGGGGCTGTAGCCGGCGTCGCCGGGCAGCGCGTTGACGATGTACGGAGAGTGCAGCGGCGTGACCACGTCACCCGTCTTCTCGACCAGGCGGAAGAGCACGCCGGCCTGCCCGTTCACGTCGCCGAAGTCCCAGTACTGGATGGGCGAGCCCGCGGCGAAGCCGCTCTTGAGCTTGACCACGCCGCCCGCGTCCAGGAGTGCCTGGTCGGCGAGACCGTCGTTGACCCGGATCTGCCGGGTCAGGTCGGCGCTGGTCGACACGTGCGGGACCAGGTAGCCCTGCGGCTGGATATGAGTGCTCGCGCCTGGCTCGTCGGAGACGAGCGGCTCGAGGCAGCCAGTGGCCGCGACAGCGGCAATTGCAAGCAACGAACAAACGGAAACGAGGCGCATGATTCCCTCCTCGGTCAGAAAGGCCCGGCGATGCCAAGATGGCAGGCGATCTCGTCGTCGAAATCGCTGAAGTCGTAGTACTCCCCGGAGACCTTCAAGCGCAGCGCGCCGGTGAGCGCGATGCTGGTGGCGACGGTGTAGCGGATCAGCTCGCTGTCCGAGCGCAGCGAGCTGTTCTTGGGCACATTGCCCTTGCGGCGCAGACCGTCCCCGCGCAGCACGATGTCGACGGGCCCGACGGGGAACTCGAGCTCACCGTAGAAGCCTTGTTTGAGGAACCAGGGGTCGAAGTTGCCGTCGAGCCCGGGACCGTACTCGAAGCGCTGGGCAGGGTCGTCACCCAGGTCCATCTTGGTGCGGCGGCTGAGCACCTCGCCGCGCAGGTACAGCTTGCCCACGCGGAAGAAGCTCTCCAGGCCGACCAGGTAGAACCACAGCTTGTTGTCCGGGTCGTAGGTGCCAGCCATGCCCGAGGCGCCGATGTGGAAGGCAAAGCTGTCGCTCAGCCAGGTGAACGCGGTGCGCCCGCCCAGCGTCGGGCGCGAGTTGTTGTCGACGTAGTAGGACTCGCCCGAGCGGCTCAGCTTGTACTCGAAGTCGAACGCGCCCGAAGACCCGCGCGGGCCGCCCACGGCGTAGAGGGCGTAGTCGAGCTGCGCCTCGCTGCCGAAGAAGTGCGTGCCGTTGACCTCGATGCCGTTGTCGACCCAGGGCGCGGGCAGGACGCTCATGTTCCAGTCGTTGAGACGCAGCATGCGTCCCATGTCGTAGGGCAGCGGCTTGTCGCTGGTGCGATGGTTGGCGGGGTCGTGGCGGAGCGGGAACTCGCCGAACGCCGGGATGAAGCGGCCGACGCGGAAGTTGAGCTCGTCGGCGACGCGCAGGTCGAAGAAGGCCATGCCGATCTCGACGCCGTGACAGGCGACGCACAGCTTGACGTTGGCCGTGACGTTGTCGCCGAAGTCGACCGCCAGCTTGAGCGACAGCTCGACGGTGGCGCCGTCGAGGGCCAGCTTGCGGCCGACCTCCTCGGTGGGCACAGCCATGTAGTCGAGCTGCACCGAGCCGGCGAAGTTGCGCTCGATCTTGACCGTGTCGGCGGCGGCCAGGCGCCAGGCGGCCGAGATGCCGACGACCGCGGCGACCGCAACCAGCAGATGACGGGTAGAGGCAGGAACGGGGTTCACGGGCGGGGCTCCTTGGGTGCGGCGTCAGCGGGCGCGGGGGCAGCGTCAGCGGGCGCGGGGGCAGGCTTCACGGGCGCGGGGGCAGGGTTCACCGGCGCGGGCGCCGGCGCAGGGGCCAGCTCGGGCTCGGCGCTCGCGGGCGCGGGCCCGGTGTGCTTGGGCCTGGCCGGCTCGACGGTGACCATGGGCGGTCCGGCCGCCAGCTCGTCGAGGCCACGCTGGCCGAAGGCGCGGAAGACCAGACAGGTCGTCGCCTGCCTGGCCTCGGCGTCGGTGATGCCGCTCGACTGCATGTAGCGCATGCGCGCGACCAGCTGCTGCCAGCGCAGCGGCCGATCGAAGCGCACCAGCAGCACGCGCGCGAAGTCGTGGCAGCGCGTGCACACCTGCGCGGTCACGTTGCAGTCCTGCTGCAGGCGGCGGCGATCCTCCAGGCTGACCGGCCGCAGCGCTGCCTCGGTGCTGCGCGGGGGCGCGCACGCCACCACCACCAGGGTCAAGACCAGCGCCTCGGTGATGGCTCGTGAGACACGGGTCTCGCTCACGGCCCCGTCGGCGCGAAGCTGATCACGACCGAGGCGTGCGCAACGCCGACGTCGGGAGTGGCCTGGCTGCGCATGCGCGAGGTCGCGTCGCGCACGCACCTGGACATGCCCGGCAAGGACGCGTCGCCCGCTTGCACGTTGCGGACGAGCCCGGCCTCGTCGATCTCGAAGGTCACCTTCACGGTCGCGGCCGGCGTGCGCGCGGCCGAGCGGGCGGCGCTGCGGTAGCAGTCGCGGTAGCCCGACAGGGTGCGCTCGATACCGCGGCGCACCGTGCTCGAGGGCAGCGCGCCGTTCACGTCGAGGCGCGCGATCGAGGGCACGGCGTCGAGCGAGCCGGGCCCCTGCGGACGCTTGGGCAGCGGCTGCGGGCGCTGCGCTGGCGGCACGGGCGCGTCGCTGGCCGAGGGCGGCTGCGCCTTCTGCACGCTGGCGACGGGAGCCGGCGCGGCATCGGGAGGCGGCTGGGGTGCGGCGGCGGCCACGAGCGCCGGGCTCTCGGCAGCGGCCGCGTCGGCGACGGCCACCTGGCTGTCGTTGTTGCCGCTCGAGGCGGAGTGCACGGGCTGCCTGACGTTACGCTCGGCGCGCTCGCGTACGGGCGCGGGCGGCGGGGCACCCCGGCGCGGCCGCACGTCGTCGCGGCCGTGCTCGACCTCGATGACCGAGCTGCCGGCGCGCGATCCGATCGACGCGGCCACGTTCTGGGCCAGGGCAGGAGTGGGCGCTGGCGCGGGCGCCGGCTGAGCTGCCGCCACCGGCGCCGTACGGGTCGCTGAAGGTGCGGGCGCTGCCGGCGGCGTGGGCGCCGGAATGGGCTGCCATTGCGTACGGTCGCTCAGGCCCCCCGTGGCCTGTGGCGCCACGGACGCGCTCTTGCCCGACATGCCGGCGATGGTGACCGCGACCAGGCTGGCCACGGCGACGGCCGCGGCACCCACGCGCCAGTGCTTGTGGCTGGCGCGCAGCGAGAACTGCGACGGCGTGGTCGGCGCGCTGGGCTTGGCGTGCTTCTTGGCCGGGCTGACCTCGCCCTCGCCGTCCACGATCTCCAGCTCGACGCTGAAGTCGGCCTCGTCGCCGTCGACGATGGCGGCACCCAGCATGATCTCCGAGCCGCGGTTCTCGGGCGGGAACAGCTCGCTCATGTACTCGCCCAGCTCGATGTCGAGCACGGCCAGGCGCTCGTTGCGGGCGAAGGTCTCCAGGTCGCGCTGCAGATCGCGCGCGGTCTGGTAGCGGTCGGGACGGTCCTTGCGCAGCGCGCGCAGGATGATGGCCTCGAGCAGGCGCGGCACGTCGGCGCGGATGCTCGAGGGCGCGGGCACCTCGGCGTCGACGATGCGCTGCAGCACCGCGTACTCGACGTCGCCGGAGAACAGGCGCTCGCCGCACAGCATCTCCCACAGGATGATGCCGATGGCGAAGACGTCGCTGCGCCGGTCGAGCTGCTCGCCCCGGCACTGCTCGGGCGACATGTAGCCGAGCTTGCCCTTGAGCGTGCCGACGCGCGTGTGCGACTTGTTGATGCCGACCTTGGCCACGCCGAAGTCGAACACCTTGACCGAGCCGCCCCAGGACACCAGCACGTTGGACAGCGAGACGTCGCGATGCACCACGCCGAGCGGCCGGCCGTCCTGCGTGGTCAGCGAGTGGGCGAAATCGAGGCCGGCGCACAGGCCACGGCCGATGGCGGCGACGATGGGAATGGGCACCATGCGTCCGGCGCGCCGCTCCGCCTGCACGATCTCGCGCAGGTCGACGCCGGCCACGTACTCCATGGCGTAGTAGTAGTCGCCAGTGGACTCGCCGATGTCGTGCACCTGCACGATATTGGGATGGTCGAGCATCGCGGCCAGGCGGGCCTCGGCCAGGAACATTTCCACGTAGGATTGCTGCGACGAGAAGTGGGGCAGCATTCGCTTGAGCACGACGCGCTTCTCGAATCCGGCGATGCCTTCGGATCGAGCCAGGTAAATCTCCGCCATGCCACCGACGGAGAGCAGGTTCAGGATCTCGAAGCGGCCCAGAACCGTCCCCGGCGCGAGCACCCCATGAGGTGCGGTACGTCTACTGCGATCGCCAGAGGTCATGGTGATCAGATTCACGTATTGGACGTAATCCAATCAACGAATATGTCAGTTGTAATCCCGACCCCGAATTCGCAAATGGGCAGAATCAGAGTGGGATTTCCAGACTGGAATGCGGTCTAGTGGGCCGCTGTGAGGTCCGACGCCGACGTGTAGGATTGATGCTTTCCTGTGCCAGTCGCATTCATGCGGTTTTCATGCGGTAGGAGTCGCAACTTGAGGCCCTTCCGACGGAAATCGGTGGGAACCTTGGTGCGATCATCCTGTCAGAATATTGGCGTAGGTCAGGTACGCCCTGACCCGCAGAGCGACCACCGCATCGTGTGCGGGTCGCCGCTGCCCCAGGGACGTTCGCTGGGTGTGCATGGGTCCAGCGGACGAATGGACGGACAAATAAGAATGGCAGTTTGAAGTCGAGAGGGTGAATTTGCGATGGGACCGGCGACGACGCGCAGCGGCTAGCGACGACGCGCGCGGCGAGCCATCAGCAGGCCCAGCAGGGTCAGCGCGAAGAGCGCAGGAAGCAGCGGCAGCGCGCCGGCGCCACCGACGCGGCAGCCGCAGCTTCCGCTCGCTCCGCCGTCGCTGTTGCCGTGACCCGGGCCCGCGTCAGGATCGCCGGGACCGGGCGGACCCGCGTCGGGCATCGGCTGCGGCGTCGCGCCGCTCACCCACGGCGCCACGCATTCGTTCGCGCCCGTGCACGCGCATTCGCTCGGGCAGTACTGCATGCAGTTGCTGGTCGCAGCGACGGTCGCGCCGGCGAAATCGCCTTTCCTGAGCGCGCTGCGCGCCGCCGACACGTTCTGGCCCGCCTTGGCGGCGGCGCCGATCGCGCAGTGCGCGCCGGCGATGGCGGTGACCTCTGCGCTGCTCGGGCTGGTGTCCTGCCATTCGTGATCCCAGTTGGGCGGCTTCTGCCCGACGGTCCTGGCCAGGAACTTGGCGGTCACGTCGGCGCCCGCGCCCAGGCTGAGGTACGCGGTCACGTAGTTGGACAGCAGCTTCGACGGATTGCCCGAGCCGAACTCGGTCTGGTCCTGATAAGCGGGCGGATCGCGCAGGTCGCCCCAGCTCAGGCCGTCGTTCTTGATCAGCTGGAATGCGCGCCGCAGCCCGGCGAAGCCGTAGGCGTCGAAGTGCTCGTTGAACATGACCACCTCGGGGTCGTAGTCGCCGCTCTGCGGATCGGCGAAGCGGTTGTGCTGCGCGTCGGCGGCCCGGGTCTCGCCCAGCGTGCGCATGATCTGCTCGTCCATCGAGTTGGGGAACGGGCTGCGATGATCGGCCCACCAGTCGGTCGGCCAGCCGCCCGTGACCAGACCGGTCCACTGGTTGATGAGCTCGTGCAGCACCAGCAGGTAGCCCCAGTAGCCCTGCACGCCGCCGAAGTCGTTGAAGAACGCATCGCCGGTGACCGCGCAGCCGGGACCGTAGTTGGACGGCGTCATCGCACCGCCGTTGGCCTCAGTGACCTCGATGGTGTAGGGCAGGTCGGTGGGCACCACGGCGAAGAGCTCCTCGAGCTTCAAGATGACCTTGTCGCCGTAGGGGAAGAACTTCTCGATGTCGTGCTGGTTACTCGCCCAGATGCCCGGGTTCACGCACCACACGGTGGTGGCGGAGCGGTAGCGCTCGGGCGCGCGGTTGTCACACGCCTGGGCGCGCGACGGGGCGATCAGCGCCACGGCCAGGGCTAAGACGAGCGCCATGACGGTGATCGGGACGAGAGCGGGGAGCCTCTGCATGCACTACTCCTTCGTCGGTTCCCATGAACCGGGCAGCTCCCGCGCCGCAATCCGAGTCGTATCGCGTCGTTGCGTCGAATGTCCACGAAGGGGAGTGAATGACGCGTATCGATCGCGCGAATGAGTTTCACCATCTGATACGGAGTGGGTCGGTGTAGGTCCAATTGCTGTACGAAGCCCTCACAACTGCGACCAAAGGCCCCACCCGGCTTCCGAAAATGCCGGTGATTACGCGGCACCGCAGCGGCATTTCATTTGCACATGCAGGGTAGAGAGGAGGATTCAACTATGTCGCCGAAACTAGCCTCGATGGGATTCACGACCGCAGCTGAAGCCGCCTGGTTCGATCAGGAAGTCACGGCCGAGCAGGTCGGCTTTCTCGAGCGACCCACCAGCCAGCGCCGCCTGCTGGTCGTCTTCGCGGCGGCATTCCTCATCATTGGCGGCGTGCTCGGCGTGGCTCGCGCGACCGTGAATCCTCGTCGCGACGCGGCGGCCCTGCAGCAGCCGGGGCTCGACGCACAGAAGTCCGCGCCCGCCGCGGCCGTGGCGCCCAGGGCCAAGAAGCCCGTCGTGGCCAGGCCCGCCGCCGCCAAGCCCGCCGCGCTCGCCAAGGCCCAGGCCGCCAAGAAGCAGGCCGTGCACCGCGGCAAGGCCAAGTCGGCGAAGCGCGCGTCAGGCCGCAACGTCCGTGGCACGCGCAGCACCCGTCATCGCTAGCGCCCGCCGCTTGGTCGTCTCCAGCCGCTGCTTCGCCAGGACACCCAGATCATCCTGATGCAGCAGCCCGCGCTCGCGCAGCCGATGGCGCGTGATGCCGGGGACGTCGGGCAGCCGCGGCGTCAGCTCGTCGTCGAGGCGCTCGAGGCGCGCGGCCAGCGCCGCGCGGGTACTGCGGCCGCCCTGCTCGATGCACCAGGCCATGACGTCCCAGGCCAGCTCGGCGTGACGCGCCTCGTCCGCGGCGATCATGACGAAGGTCGCGCGCACCACGGGGTCGACGGCCCGTTCGGCCGCGGCGCGCGCGACGTCGGCGGCCAGGCCTTCGGCCAGGCATCCGTCGACGAGTGAGCCGCAGGCGAGGCGCTCGAAGGTCATGGGCCGGGCCTCACCGCGGCTCGGCTTTCCCAGCTCGGCAATGGCGCCCGCGCTCCAGGCCTTGCCCGCGTACGCCGACGCCAGGGCGAAGCAACGCTGCGCGTGCCGGATCTCGTCGAGCGCCGCGGCGTGGGTGCGCTCGACCAGCGGCGCGGGCGCCGCGAGCGCCGCCAGGTGCAGGCTCAGCTGCGCGAACGCTGCCACCGACGCATGCTCCATGCGCGCCGAGAGCAGCCACGCCTGCCCGAGCACGGCACGCTCCCAGGCGCCGATGCCGCCCAGGTCGGGCGTGGTCGCGTCGGTCCACCCTGCGCCCGCGGCCGCCGGCGGCAGGTGCGCGTGCTCGCGGATGCGCAGCAGGCGTCCCTTGCTGTTGACCTTGCCGAGCAGGCCATTCTGCGAGATGTCAAAGATCACGTAGATGACCAGTGCCAGGCCGGCGCTCAGCGCCGCGCCGAAGAGCATCTCGACCACCGCGCCGATCTTCGCCACCGTCGACGAGCGCGGCCCGCGCGCGCGGCCGTCCACGACCTGGGCGCGCGGCAGGTCGGCGGGGTTGGCATTTCGCCACGCCCGGCGCAGCTCACGAGCTCCATGGATGAACAGGAACGGCCCGGTCGGGGTCAGGAGCAGGACGAGAATGATGATTTCCGCCATGCCCAGCCAGGCTGCACACCATGTGCCCGCGGCACGCAGTCACACAGGGCAACAGGCGGCGACACGAGGGATCGTTCGGCGACTCAGCTTTGACGAAGCTTGCCCGCCGTTGCCCCGAATTGAATGCCTCGCGCTGCGGCCGCGGACTTGCAATGAGCCGGACCATGTCCGGCGAGCCCATGACCAGCGAGCACACTGTCGCGCCCGATTCACAGGGCGCTCCCGATTTACCGGGCGCTCCCGCCCCCTTCGAACGCACCTTCCGCCCGTCCCGGCGTGACCTGGTGCAGCGCTTCCTCGTCGGCGTGCCCAACTGGGTCACGTACCTGGTCGCGATCTACGCGGTCGTGAACGTGAGCAACGTCGCCTTCATGGCGCGATCGGGTCGCTTCGATCGCAAGTACGGGTTGTCGATGCTGGTGACCGGCGCGGTGGCGCTGCTGCTGCTCGTGGTCGAGATCATCCACCGGCTCTCGTCATCGACCCAGACGTGCGTCCAGCTCGACGAGGCGGGCGTGCGCGTCACGCGGGGCCCGCTGGCCACGAGCCTGGCCTGGAAGCGGCTCTCGGTGCGGGTCACCGCGAGCGCGTACGTGTTCTTCACCCCGATGGCGTACGTGCTGCCGCTGCGCGTCCTGAGCGCGGCGGAGCGCGGCCTGGTCGAGGACTGGCTGGCCGCGCGCCACGTGCGCGTGAAGCGCAAGCCGATGCCGTCGATCACCAAGGTCTTGATGTGGATCTTCGTCCTGATGGCGTTCGTGACCTTCTACAACCTCTTCCAGCCCAATAGTCGACCGCACCACTAGGGAAACACCTGCTCCAGCTCGGCGCGGATCTCCGCCAGCACCTGCGCCACCGGCTTGAGCTGGTTCATCGAGCCGACGATCTGGCCGATGGGCGACGTGACCAGGTCGTCGTGCCCGGTCTCGCGCGCGTGGCGGTGGATGCGCGCGATGGCCTCGGCGGTGAGCAGGAACTGCAGCGGCATGGGCAGCGGCTGCGGGTTCCTGGCATCGTCCCAGACCTCCGACCAGGTCGACTTCAGCTGCCGCGCCGGCTTGCCGCTGATGGCGCGCGAGCGCACCGTGTCGGCTGACGTGGCCGCGAGCAGCTTGCGCGTGACCGCGCTGTCGGTCTGACCCTCGACGGTGGTCAGCCAGATCGACCCGGCCCAGCCGCCCTGCGCGCCCAGCGCCAGCGCCGCGGCCAGCTGCCGGCCCGAGCCGATGCCACCCGCGGCCACCACCGGCGTCGGCGCCACCGCGTCGACGACCTCGGGCACCAGCACCATGGTGCCGATCTCGCCGCAATGGCCGCCTGCCTCGGTGCCCTGCGCGACGATGATGTCGACGCCCTGCTGCACCTGCTTGAGCGCGTGCTCCTTGCTGCCGACCAGCGCAGCCACCTTGACGTTCTTGCCGTGACACTCGTCGATGACCGCGCGCGGCGGCGGGCCGAGCGCGTTGGCGATGAGCCGGATGGGATACTCGAGCGCGAGCGCGACCTGACGCCGGCTGACCTGGTCGGTCCAGCTCTGCATGGCCAGCTCGGCCGAGGCGTCGGCGGGCAGAGGCGGCACCTGGTAACGCTCGAGCAGCTGGTTCAAGAAGCGCACGTGCTCGGCGGGCAGCTGGGCGCGGTAGTCCTCGGCGGCGGCCATGGCGCCGCCCTTGGACCCGTCAGGCTGGACGAAGCCGGCGGGCATGACCACGTCGACGCCGTAGGGCAGATCGGGCGCGTGGGCCTCGATGTAGTCGAGGCAGCGGCGCAGCTCGGCGGGCGAGAACCCGATCGCGGCCTGCACGCCCATGCCGCCGGCGCGGCTGACCGCGACCACGACCTCGGGGCTGCGGGTGAAGGCGAAGAGCGGCAGGGTCATGCCCAGCTCGTCGCACAGCTTCGACGTCTTCATCAGGCGACCTCCCTGGCGGTCAAGCGTACGCGCGCGCCCACCGGATGGTGCACGGGCAGACCCTGGATGCGCGGGCGCGCGAGCGGATCCGGCTCCAGCTGGTGACGGCGCAGCAGCGCACGCACCATCAGACGCAGCTGCAGCTTGGCGAAGGCCTTGCCCAGGCACACGCGTGCGCCGCCGCCGAAGCCGACCAGGCGCGCCGGGCTGGCGCGGCGCGGGCCGCGCGCGGGCAGCCAGCGCTCCGGGTCGAAGGCGTTGGGATTGTCGAAGGTGGCCGGATCGCGGTGGCTGAGGTAGGGCGAGTAGAAGACCAGGGTGTCGCGCGCCAGCCGGTGCCCGGCCAGCTCGACGTCCTGCGCGACCACGCGGGGGAAGAACAGCGCGCTGGGGAACATGCGCTCGACCTCGAGCAGGAAGGCCTCGAGGAGAGGCACGCGCGCGCCGATCTCGAAGGCCGCGGCATCGTCGCCGAGCGGCGCCAGCTCGACGCGCAGGCGTTCCTGCCAGTCGGGTCGCTGCGCCAGCATCCAGATGATCCACGAGGCCGAGCTGGCCGTGGTGTCGTAGCCGGCCCAGGCCAGCAGCACCAGGTGCTCGATGATCTCGGTGGCGTCGAGCGGTGCGCCGCCCGCGTCGCGGTGGTGGGCCAGCTGGCCGCACAGGCCGCTCGGCTCGCGCGTGCGCGCGCGCTCGACGTGCGGCGTGAGCAGGCGCACCAGCCTGGCGCGCGCGCGCAGCGAGCGGTCCAGGCGTCCGAAGGGTACGCGCACCGGCACCGGCACCATCATGCCGCCGATGACGTCCTCGAAGAGGGGCCGGAAGGCGTCGGTCTCGGCGCCCAGGGGCAGCCCGACCAGCACGTTGGCGGCGACCTCGAAGGTGGTGCGTTCGGCCAGCAGGTAGGCGTCGTGCGCGTGGGCCGACGAGAGCCCGGCGGTGCGACGCTCCCAGATGGCCTGCACCTGCTCGGCCGAGTCGTGGACGGCCAGGCGGCCCACCGCGGGGCTGAGCAGCGCGCGCGTGCGCGCGTGCTCGTCGCCGTCCTGCAGCATGATGCTGCCGGCGAAGACCCAGCGCACCGGTGTGCGCTGGTAGCCGCGGCCCTGCGGGAAGTGGGCGCGCGAGCTCATCAGCATGGTGCGGTTGGCCTCGTCGCCCACGGCGAAGACGACGGGCGTGATGAAGCGGCTCTTCCACACCCGGCCGTGGCGCGCGAAGCGCGTGTGCAGGAAGGCGAGCGGGTCGCGCAGCAGGTGGTACAGCTCGGAGAGATGATCGCTGCCGGGCAAGGTGGCGGGGCGTGCCAGCATGGGCACTACTTTACACCGTGTATCGTGGGGCGCTACACGAAGATCGCGCCAGGTCGCTCCCGGGTTACAGTCGGCCGAGCCGAATGCCGCGTCCGCGTCGCCCGCCCCGAGTCCGTGCCAAGCCGCGCGTGCGCACACGCCTGCCGCCCGACCAGCGCCGCGAGCAGCTGGTCGCCGTGGCCGCACGGCTGCTGACCGAGCAGGGTCCGGCGCACGTGCAGATCAAGGAGCTGGCCGAGGTCGCCGGGGTCACCCGCCCGGTGGTCTACCGCTTCTTCCCCACGCGCCTCGCGCTGGTCGAGGCCGTGCTCGACGACTTCCTGTCGGATCTGGAGCGGCGCTTCCACGGTGCGCTCATCCGCTCCCTGGGTCGGCCGCTGCCCGAGAGCGCCGAGTCCTTCATCGGCGCCTGCTGCGACACCATCGAGGCCAAGGGCCTGGGTGCCTGGCGGCTCATGTACGCGCGCGGCGCTGACGTGGAGGCGGCGCGTCTCGGCCAGGCGGCGCTGGCGCGGCTGCTCGCGCCCTGGCTGCCACGAATTCTCGAGCTGACCGGGCTGGACCAGCAGCGCGTCGAGACCGTGGCCGCGATGGTGGTCGCCGGCGGCGGCGCCGCGCTCGACGGCTGGCTGGAGGGCCGGGTCAAGCGCGCCGCGGCGATGCGCACGGCGACCCGCTGCGTGACGGCCATCCTGCGCGAGTTCTCGACGCCGTAGCAGACGGTTGCAACGCCGTCAGCCCAGCGCCGCCTCCAGCTCGTTCATGGCCTCGCCGCAGTAGACCGCCAGGTGCTGCATGTGCGGCAGCGTCTCGCGGCAGCCGATGAAGCCGAAGTTGAACGTGTCGGCGTAGCTCGTGCACGTGATGTTGAGCGCCATGCCGTGCACCGGGATGGACATGGGGTAGATGGCCTCGAGGCGCGAGCCGCGGAAGTAGAGCGGCGTCTCCGGCCCGGGCACGTTGGAGATGACCACGTTGAACGCGGGTCGCAGCTTGCCCGCGGTCGGCTTGAGCGCCTGCAGGCCGAAGGGCGCCAGCAAGAGCGCGCTGAACTGAAAGATGGCCGAGCGCGACATGCCTTGCAGCTGCTGCTTGGCGCGCCGGGCCGAGGCCACGACCGCGCGTAGACGCTGGCCGGGATCGGCGATGTGCGTGCCCAGGGAGGCCAGGATGGCGCCCACCGCGTTGCCGCCACCGCCCGGATCGCCCTTGGGCCGGATGTTGACCGGCAGCATGGCCACGAGCGGCTCGTCGGGCAGCTCGCCCAGCTCGAGCAGGAAGCGGCGCAGCGCCGCGCCCGAGAGCGCGAGCACGATGTCGTTCATGGTGGCGCCCGCCTTCTTGGCCGCGGCGCGGATGCGCGTCAGGGAGAACTGCTGCGTGGCGAAGCGCCGGTTGCGCCCGATGGGCCCGTTGAGGATGCATTTGGGTGCCTGCAGGGGCGAGACCAGGTCGTCGTCGCCGTCGGGCTTGCGGGCCGCGCGCACGACGTCGAGCACGGCCTTGCCGATGTCGCGGGTGGAGCCGAGCTGCTCGCGCACCATGCGCAGGAGGCCGGGAAAGGCCAGCGCCGTGGCGCCCGCCGTGGTCTCGGCGCGCTCGCGGCGGGCGGGCGGAACGGTCAGGAACATGGGCGTCTGTCGGTCGCGTGCGTCGGGCGACAGGCTGCGCGCGAGCAGGCGCATGGAGGTGAATCCGTCGACCAGCGCGTGATGCACCTTGACGTACATGGCGAAGCGGCCGCCCTCGAGGCCCTCGATGATGTGCACCTCCCAGGGCGGGCGGTGGAAGTCGAGCGGGTGGCTGTGCAGACGCGACACCAGGATGCCCAGCTCGCGCTCGTCGCCGGGCGAGGGCAGGGCGGAGCGGCGCACGTGGTAGTCGACGTCGACGTCGGGGTCGATCTCCCACGCCTGCATGGGGTGCTTGAGGAAGCCGGGATGGCGCAGGCGCAGGTTCCAGGGCGGCTGCAGCTCGCGCGTGGAGCGGATCTGCTCGACCAGGGTGCGCAGGTGATCGGCGGGCGCGTCGGCGGGCGGCGTGAAGGGCAGGAGCGACGCGACGTGCAGCATGATCTCGCGTGACTCGCCGTAGAGGAACATCGAGTCGGCGGCCGCGAGCCGCTGGGCGGATTTCATGCGCGGCATCTTCGCACGCCGCGCGCCGCGGGCGATGCCTAGGCGCCCAGGGTCACCCGTCGGCGCGGCGCCTGCGCCACCAGGCCGTTGAGCTCGTCGATGGGCGGCGGCTCCTGGTCGACGAGGCGCAGGAAGGCGCGCCGGATGAGCACCTCGCCCAGCGCCGCGCTGGTGTCGCGGATGCGGTCGAAGATGTTGACGCTGTCGTCGGAGCCGACCAGCGAGGCCAGACGCTTGCCGCCCAAGGCCATGGCCTGGCCCACCGAGCCGTCGAGCGGTCGACCCAGGCCGGTCTCGGGCGTCCACGCCACCGTCGCGCTGCCCACGTGCTCGTACTCGACCAGGGCGCCCTTGGCGTACCAGCCGATGCTCGCCCGGGTCAGCCCGGGCTCGCCGTGCACGATGAGCGCGTCGGCGCCCAGGCCGGAGACCTCCTCGGCGAGCACCGGGCACTCGGGCGTGGGGAACAGCTTCTCGTCGTAGATGTCGCGCCACTCGTCGAGCAGCTCGGGCCAGCGTGGCGCGCGCCGGCTCTGCGCGCCCTCGCTCCACGCCACCAGCGCGGGTCGCGGTTGCCGGCGCTTGCTCGAGACCAGGTCGAGCTCGGCGACGATGCCGGTGCCGCCTTTCCATGCCTTGGCCAGCGCCAGGTCGAGCACGCTGCGCTGAGTCGCGAGCACCGCCAGCCATGTGAACATGGCGCGATTGTAACGCGGGACGGTCGCGTGTCGTCACATGGCTCGTCGGACACTCCCCGAGGCGGGGCGCGTCGGCGTGATTGCCTGGCGGGCCCGCGTTTGTAGGATGGCGCAACTCGACTGACCCACAGGGAGGCCCCGATGCCCGAGCAGAGAAGCGAAGAGCAGGCGCACACCGTGAAGGACCTGACCGTCGACGCCATCAAGGCCCTGGGCGACGTCGCCACGGCGGCCATCGATGCATTCGGCGGCACGCTGGTGGCCGCGCTGCAGCGCGCGCGTCAGGTCTCGACCGAGGCCAATGGGCTGATCGCGTCGAGCGTGAAGAACATCATCCAGACCGCCGCGGAGACCGGTCAGGATCTGGCCAAGGCGGCCTCGAGCACGGTCATCGGCGCCGTGCGTGCCTCCAAGGAGGCCGGCACCGAGATCATCGAGGCGGTGGCGACCACGGCTGGAGCGGTGGTCAAGAGCACCGCCGACATCGGCGGCGACGTCGCCGGCGCCGCCAAGGGCGCGGTCGAGGGTGCCATTCGCGGCGCGCGCGAGGTCGGCGCCAGCGCCGAGGACGCCGCCTCGGCCGCCGCCGAGGGCGCGGTCAAGGCCGCGCGCAACGTGGGCGGCGCCATCGGTGGCCAGGTGCGCGACGCGGTCACCGGCACCATCTCGGGCGTGAAGGTCATCCTGCGCGAGCCCTTCCGCAACAACCACGACGACAAGCCGGGCACGGCGTCGTAGCCCCGCTCGCTCAGCGGTCCTTGATCCACAGCTCCAGTCGGTTGTCATCGAACGGCTCGCCCAGCTCGAGGCGATAGCCCGCGGGAAAGTCGCCTCCGAAGCCATTGTAGGTGACCACGCGCGTGCCGGTCGCGGCACGCCCGAGCTGCGCCTGCACATGCCGGACGTAACGCTCGTGCAGCTCGCGGTCGACGGCGACCGCGGCATCGAACGGCTCGAGCAGCACGTCGTAGTACTCGGCGAACGGGTTGAACAGGTAGTAGCTGTCGAACGGTCGCCAGTCGAACTCGGTCACGTTGGCGCAGGTGAAGCGCACGCCGCGCGCGCCCAGGCGCACCGCCGCCGCGCGTGCCGCGGCCACGAAGTGCTCGCGCTGCTCGACGCCGTGGAAGTGACCCTCGGTGGTGACGGCGCCGACGATGCACAGCTTGCCCACGCCCGCGCCGACGTCGAGCACGCGCGTGCCCGGCCGCGTGACCAGCAGCTCGGCCGCGCGTCGCGCCACGGCCAGCGGCGTCCAGTTGCCGCGCGACACCTGCCGTCCCCACTCGGGGAGCATGTCATCGAAGCTGTCGTCGTCGCGCAGGTGGGTCGCGCGCAGGCGCGTGACCAGGCCTTCAGACCCGTTCACGAATCCTCGCCCTGCTCCAGGCGGTCCTTGGTCGCGCGAACGTGGCCATGGGCGGCCAGCACGTGGGCATCCACGACCAGCGCCTCGACCCTATGGTCGGCGAACGCGCGCAACAGATCGACGAAGTCTTGGTTCACGATCGCCCTCCGGTCGCCACGCCAGACACTCGAGAGTCAGCGCCCAGACTGCCTCGATCCGCTCGTCCATGGTCGATGGACTGGCGGTTCGTGGCCTCGCGTCACCAGGCTGCGCCGAGCGCTCCACGCGGATCACTCTCGTCCGGCCGGGGCTGCCTCGATCGCTCACCCTCGGATCCTAGCACAGCGAAGACGCAGTCACCGTCGGAGACTCGGCGCGCCCGCTTTACTATTCGACCACCTTCTTCAGTCCGTCGAGCATCGTGTTCCAGTTCTTCTCCGAGCTCGCGCGGGCCTCGTCGTTGGAGTTGTTGTCCTGGGTCAGCGACACGCGCGTTTCGCCCCTCTGCTCGGCGAGCTCGATGGTGACCGTGTGGTAGCTCTCCGGCTTGTCGGGCTTTCCGGTGAGCGGGCTGTAGTGCGAATACTTGAGCAGCCGGCCCGGTTCGATGCTCAAGATCTCGCCCTTGTCCTCGTAGGCCTTGCCCTTCCATTCGCCCTTCCAGACGATGGGGCTGCCCTTCTTCCAGTCGGAGACGACGGTCGAGCCGAACATGTAGCGCTTGATCGTCTCGGGGGTCACGAGCGCCTCCCAGACCTTGCTGACCGGGGCATGGATGGTGGCGGCTGCTCTGGCAACGATTGGCTTGTCCATCTTAGCCTCCCTGTTTCAGTCAAGGGTGCTATTGGCGAGTCGACCCGGCCGCAAAAAAGATGTCCGGGTCGGACGACACGAAAACGGATGCGTGCATGCCGGCATCCCAAGCGTCGTGCGTATTGTTCTGGTCACGATAGGGATCCTCGCCCTCCTGGGCGGCCTCGGCGCCGTGAAGTTCTCGCAGATCTCCTCGCTCATGGCCGCGGGCAAGGCGATGCAGGCGGCGGGGCCACCGCCGGAGGTCGTGTCCACGGCGCCCGTGCAGGAGCAGCAATGGGACAGCGAGATCTCGGCCGTGGGCACCATCTCCGCGGGGCGCGGGGTCACGGTCAGCAACGAGGTCCCGGGTGAAGTGAAGGCCATCCGCTTCGACTCGGGCGCGCTGGTCAAGCAGGGGCAGATCCTGGTCGAGCTGGACAGCAGCGTCGAGCGCGCGCAGCTGCGTTCGGCGGTCGCCCGGCGCGAGCTGGCGCGCCTGCAGACCGAGCGCACGCGCCGCCTGGTCGCCGAGAAGGCAGCCACGCCCGCGGAGCTCGATGCCAACCAGTCAGAGCTCGAGTCGTCGAGCGCCGATGTGGCGGCGCTCGAGGCACAGATCCAGCGCAAGATCGTGCGTGCGCCCTTCGCCGGCAAGCTGGGCATTCGCCAGATCAACCTGGGCCAGTACCTGAACCCGGGGTCGACCATCACCGACCTGCAGTCGACCGAGGCGGTGCATGTCGACTTCTCCCTGCCGCAGCACGAGCTGTCGCGCATCGCCGTGGGCATGCCGGTGCGGGTCGAGCTGGGCGACGCGGGCGGCGTGGTCGAGGCCAGGATCGGCGCCATCGAACCGACGCTCGACGAGGTCACTCGCAGCATCAAGGTGCGCGCGCTGGTGGGCGCGAGCGCCGCGACCGTCACGCCGGGCATGTTCGTCACCGCCCACGTGGTCCTGCCCGAGCGACGTCCGGTGGTCATCGTGCCGGCCACGGCCATCGTGCACGCGTCGTTCGGTGACTCGCTGTTCGTGGTCGAGGAGCCGAGCGCGGGCGCGGGCGGCAAGCCGGGCAAGACGGCGCGCCAGCAGTTCGTCAAGGTGGGCGAGGCGCGCGGCGACTTCGTCGCCATCCTCGACGGCGTGCAGGCCGGGCACGAGATCGTGAGCGCGGGCGCGTTCAAGCTGCGCAACGGCGCGTCGGTGGTGGTCAACAACTCGGTGGGCATCAAGCCCGAGGTCGCGCCGCGCCCGGAGAACCGCTGATCCCATGAAGCTCACCGATATCTTCATCCGCCGGCCGGTGCTGGCGGTCGTGGTCAACCTGGTGATCGTGATTGCCGGTCTGCAGGCGATCCGGTCGCTCAACGTGCGCCAGTATCCCAAGCTCGAGTCGGCGACGGTCACGGTGCGCACGCCCTACGTGGGCGCCAATGCCGACGTCGTGCGCGGCTTCATCACCACGCCGCTCGAGCGGGCCATCGCCGCCGCCGACGGCATCGACTTCATTGCGTCGCAGAGCGTGCAAGGGCTCTCGACCATCAACGTGCGCCTCAAGCTCAACTTCGACGCTGCCAACGCGCTCGCCGACATCAGCGCGCGCGTCAACCAGGTGCGCGCCGACCTGCCGCCCGAGGCCGAGGTGCCCGCCATCAGCCTCGAGCCGTCGGACTCGCAGTTCGCGTCGATGTACCTCAGCTTCCGCTCGACCATCCTGGCCGAGAACCAGGTCACCGATTACCTGAGCCGCGTGGTGCAGCCGCGCCTGTCGGCGCTCGAAGGTGTGCAGCGCGCCGACATCCTGGGCGGGCGCACCTTCGCCCTGCGCGCCTGGCTGGATCCGCGCCGCATGGCCGCCCTGGGCGTGAGCCCGTCGCAGGTGCGCGACGCGCTCGCCGCCAACAACTACCTGTCAGCCGTGGGCGAGACCAAGGGCCAGCTGGTCCAGCTCAACCTGACCGCGTCCACCGATCTGCGCAGCGTCGACGAGTTCAAGAAGCTGGTCGTGCGCGAGCAGGGCGGCCGCCTCATCCGCCTGGAGGACGTCGCCGAGGTGGCCATGGGCGCCGACAGCTACGAGCAGGACGTGCGTCTGTCCGGCGAGAAGGCGGTGTTCATGGGCATCTGGGTGCTGCCCAACGCCAACTCGGTCGACGTCATCCGGCGCGTGAATCAGGAAGTCGCGCAGTTGAAGCGCGAGCTGCCTTCCGGCATGGAAGCGGTGGTCGCCTTCGACGCCACCACGTACATCAACAGTGCCATCGACGAGGTGGTCAAGACCCTGCTCGAGACGGTGCTCATCGTCGTCATCGTCATCTTCCTGTTCCTCGGCTCGCTGCGCACGGTGCTGGTGCCGCTGGTGGCCATCCCGGTCTCGCTCATCGGCGCCATCTTCCTCATGCAGGTGGCCGGCTTCACGGTCAACCTGTTGACCCTGCTGGCCATCGTGCTGTCGGTCGGCCTCGTCGTCGACGACGCCATCGTGGTGGTGGAGAACGTCGAGCGTCACGTGCGCTCGGGCAAGACACCGCTGCAAGCCGCCTATCTGGGCGCGCGCGAGCTGATCGGCCCCATCATCGCCATGACCATCACGCTGGCGGCGGTGTACACACCCATCGGTTTCCAGGCCGGGCTGACCGGCGCGCTCTTCCGCGAGTTCGCCTTCACCCTGGCCGGCGCCGTGCTCATCTCCGGCGTGGTCGCCCTGACCCTGTCGCCCATGATGGCCTCGCAGCTGCTCAGCGGCACGCACCAGCCGGGGCGGTTGTCGCGGCTCGCCATCGGCCTCTTCGATCGCGTGAGCCGTCGTTACGAGAAGATGCTCGCCGCCACGCTGCGACGGCGCGGCGCCGTGTACGCGGTGTGGATCGCGCTCACGCTGGCCATCGTGCCCATGTACATGTTCTCGGGCAGCGAGCTGGCGCCCAACGAGGATCAGGGCGTGGTCTTCACCGCCATCGACGTGCCGGCCAACGCCACGCTCGAGCAGCTCGATCCCTCGCGCGCCGAGATCACGCGCATCTTCAAGGAGCGGCCCGAGTTCATGTCGGCCTTCCAGCTGACCTTCCCGGGTGGCGGCTTCGGTGGCGTGCTGGTCAAGCCGTGGGAGCAGCGCAAGCGCAGCATCTTCGACATCCAGGGCGAGCTGGCCATGAAGATGAGCAACATTGCGGGTGTGCGCGCCCCGGCGTTCGTGCCCTCGCCACTGCCCAGCGCCGGCACGTTCCCCGTCGAGGTGGTGATCGCGTCGACGGCGAGCCACGAGGAGATCCTCGAGTTCGCCAACCGGCTGGCGCTCGAGGCGAGCAAGAGCGGCGAGTTCGCCTTCCCGCCCATCATCGACGTGCGCATCGATCAGGCCAAGGCCGAGATCGTGCTCGACAAGGACAAGATCGCGTCGATGGGCCTGAGCCTGCGGCAAGTGGGCGCCGATCTGGCCGCGATGCTGGGCGGCAACTTCATCAACCGCTTCACCATCGACGGGCGCAGCTACAAGGTCATCGCCCAGATCGAGCGCGCCGCGCGCCTCACACCTGCCCAGCTGGCCGATATCCACGTGACCGGACCGGGCGGCAAGCTGGTGCCGCTCAGCGCCATCGCCACGGTCCGTTCGGGGGTCGAGCCGCGCACGCTCAACCGCTTCCAGCAGCTCAACGCGGTCAAGATCTCGGGCGTCGCGCCGCGCTCGCTCGACGCCGGCCTCAAGGTCCTCGAGGACGCCGCGAAGCGCATCCTGCCGCCCGGCTACCGCCTCGACTACACGGGCGAGTCGCGCCAGCTGCGCCAGGAGGGCGGCAAGTTCCTGCCTGCCATGGCCCTGGCGCTGATCCTGATCTTCCTGGTGCTGGCGGCGCAGTTCAACTCGTTCCGCGATCCGTTCGTCATCCTCGCCGGGTCCGTGCCGCTCGCCCTGTTCGGCGCGATGATCTTCACGTTCCTGAAGTTCTCCGGGCCGCCCGGGCTTCGCTTTCCGCTGACCGAGGGGTGGACGACGACGCTCAATATCTACTCGCAGGTCGGGCTGGTCACGCTGGTCGGGCTGGTGTCGAAGAACGGCATTCT
>OBEQ012093854.1_pt1 | contig 26758 bp, 28 predicted proteins | sample 1670901 | NCBI WGS metagenome assembly OBEQ01 (sample SAMEA104232315, study PRJEB22302) | groundwater metagenome | biome: forest; feature: aquifer; material: groundwater | place: USA | collected 2011-08-07 | depth 5.4 m | reverse complement strand
GGAGGTCCGGGACCGAGCGGCGCTCGTTCGGCTGGCCGAGGTGATCGGGGAGCTCGACAAGAAGGCCGGGCTCGTCCGGCACTACGACCGACGCCTGCCCGACCCGTTGCAGACGGTCTTCAACACCACCAAGGTGGCGGGGCACGGCGTCGACCTCGGCGGCCGGTTCGTGCCCATGCAGCGTTTGGCCGAGTATCCGGCCTCGTTCTACGGCGACGTGCTCGGCGACGACGTCGTGCGCGAGGCCGACGATGGCCGAGGCGGCCTCGACCCGCAGAAGCTCGCGGAGATCTTGGACACCCTCCCGCGGGACATGAAGATCCTCCTGTCCCAGCAGATGCGGTAGCGGCGTCCCATGTCCACCGACCGCCGACGCGCGAGCGAGCCGAAGCAGGCCGCCGTGGACCCAGGTGCAGCCCGCCGCCTCCTCACCACGCCCACGACGTCGGCCCTGGCGCTCCTGGCGGCCGCGCAGAGTCTGCTGGGCGAGGAGTTCATCGCCTGGGAGCCCGAGACCCTCTGGCTCGAGCTGGAGCGGCGCGGGCTCGAGCTTCCGCTGGCGAACGGGGTCAGGCTGCAGGCGGCGCTGGCCCTCCTCCTCGTTCCGTCCTTCTACTGGGATGCGGTCGTCTTCGAGAAAACGGCGCTGGCGTTCGATCACGTCTTCACCAACCCCGACGCACTGCAGGAGGCAACGTCGGCGCAGCTAGCCTGGGCAGTCAGGGAGGCCGCGCGGATCACGTCCCTGCACGGCGACTCGGCCCGCGAGTTCGCGCACGAGCCGGCCGCCTACGGAGCCGTGGTCCTGCATCGAGAAGGCCTGGTGGTAGCGCCTGATGAGCTGGCGTTTGCCCAGCCACTGCTCGATCGCTTGAACGGCGGTGAGGCCGCGGGGATGCGCGAGCGTGTCAAGACGGCGTGGGCCGCGGTCGACAAACGGGCCCTGGGCACGCATGCCTTCACCGAGACAGCCGTGGACGTGCAGCTGGCACGCCTTGCCGCGATCGAGCTGCGCGTCAGGGAGCAGGAGTCTCGAGCCGCCGCTAATCCCACCGCGCCTTCCTGAGGGACTCCTCTTGAACCTGCTTTCGTGAGCGCTGCGGGATGATATCGGCCCGGGGGCCGTATCCTGCTTCGCCGTGCGCACCTGGTTGGCCATCGTTCCCACGCTTCTCTGTGGAGTGGCTGATGCCAGCCGACCGCAGGGAACTGCGGTACTTCAGTTCCGCGCGGAGGAGCAAGTGAACGTCGTTCGGGTGAGTGGCAAGATAGCAAGCGCCTGGGAGACAAGCGCTGACGGAAAGCATCGACGGCTGCGCGTCCCCGCAATCGGATTCGCCCGCGTCGCGATCGAATACGGCACCGGTTCCATACATGAAACCTGGATCGGTCTGGCTGAAGGTGTCGAGGTCGATCTCACTGAGGTCGCGGGAGCCCGTATCGTTGCGCGCCCAGCCGGGAAGCGTTGCGGACGCGTTGCCGGGTACCGAGGTAAATGGGGCCTTTGCCACGGCTGGGAGGAGCTGTCGCCTGGAGCGAGCTTCGAGCTCGTCTGCGCGAATCCCGCCTACATGTTCGACGAGTCCTTCTACTGGATCGATCGCAGCAACGGCGAGACGGTGCTGAGTCCGGAGTTTGTCCCCACCCTGCCTGGGCTCTATCTGGCCAAGTACAAGAAGGGGAAGATTGTCGTCTCGTACGAAGCAAGTGATTGCGCGAGCGCGAAGCCACTGTCGCTGTAGGCGGGCGTGGGCCGCGCTCGATAAGCACATTGGCCACGCATGCCTTCGCCGAGACGACGGTGGACGTGGAGTTCGCTCCCCTCGCCGCGGTGGGGCGCTGTACCCGTCTGGTAAAGCGATCGCTGATTCACGACGCCAAGTGTCGTGATCTCAAAATCCAGAACGCCGCCTGCTCAGCGGAGCACCCCAGCTCTTGGCATCGGCTTGCCATCTCGCCGGCCGCTACCTCTGCGGTGGCGTCGTCCGATACCGTCAGCGCATGAAGGTTGCCAGCCAGCATCATGAACACCAGAAAGTTCGGCGCGACCTCGCTCACTCGAACTCCGGGCGCCGTGCAGAACTCGATCCTGAAGACCTTGTCTGGGGTATCGCTGTCTCTCGTTCCCACGGCCACCAAGTCCGCCTCATCCGCGCCCACAATGATGAGGCCACGCTGGCGCGCTACGAGCGTCGGTGGGGCCGTGTCCTCGTTGCTCTCCAGGATCGCATCGGCGAGGTCTCGGTCCCGAGACGAACATGGCCAAAGGGCGAAGTAGCCGATCGAGACCCCGAAGATATCCAGCGTCCGGATCACGCTCTCGTAGACCTCCGGCAGGGCGTGGACGCGGCTTACAGCCGCCACTCGCGGCCAGGGCAGCCCAGCACGCTTCAGGAGAACCTCGTCGACACAATCAGGCAGCTTCTCGGCTTCCTTCTCGCAGTAGTCAATCAGATCGTCCAAGGTTGCGATCTTGGCCATGGCTTCTGCTCCCGTGCACTGGCGATCTACGCGAAGACTTCCGGCAGCTGCACGTCCCGCTGAGGGATCTTGTTGAACTGGGTCTGAACGATGGCGATGCCGATGGCGCCGAGGAAGAAGAACAGCAGGAACGCCACGATGCCCGACATCTGCCGATCGCTCACCTGCTCCACGCCCTCACAGTACTTCCAGATCCAGTAGAGGCTCACGATCGGGATGATCATCAGCCACGCCGTGGGGATCTGTGCCCCCTGCCGATTCATCTCGTTCTTCGTGCTCGCCAGCCAGTACAGGCTGTAGAGGCCGAAGGTGAGGAACGTCAACAGGATCACCACCAGAATCGAACGTCTCGTCATCGACATTTGTCCTTTCAAGCCAAGCACCAAGGGCGACGCCACTTTCCTGGCGACGCATGCGAAAATTCCTGTGGCGCACTCAGTAGCAGATCGTGTGCCGATGTCTCCGCGGCAAATCCCTGAAGAACCCAGCGCCCACGGGGGCGATCGGTGTGCCCAGGTGTCATCGGCGTGTGCCCGAATGATCGATGTGTCCATGCAGCCCCCGCTCGCGCCCTCTGCAAGCCGAGCCAGTACCCTGCGTGCGTACGAGCCCCGCGTCGGGAAGACCGGGGAGTAATGCAACGGCTGCATCCGGTGACTTGGCGAACCTACGAGGACGCGCCCGTAGAGCCCCCCAAGGATCGGAAGCCTCGGACCGCCTTTGCACCTGTGGTCAGGCATCGCGAGCTGAGCACGCTTTTTGCTAACACTCGGGGCCTATGAAACTCCGTGTTCTTCAGGCGTTCCTCCCACTCGTTCTTCTCGCCATCGCTGCATGCGACGATTCGGCCGCCATCTCCGCCGATGCTTCACTTGCTGCTCCCGGCGCGGATGCCGCGTCGGCTCGGCCCGATGCCGCCGACCCCGCGGTTCCTGACGCGACGCCGCGACCAGATGCGACGCCGTTACCAGATGCGACGCCGCTACCAGACGCGGCACCCCACCCCGATGCCGACCCCGCCAACGATGGGATCCCGCAGGGGTCCCACATCGTCACGATGGTGGCACCCAGCGTGTGCCAGACGGTGAACGGCCATCTTCGAAACTGCAACTTCGGACAGGTGACCTTGCGGGCGGCCGCTTCCCCGGGGCCAGGCCAGTACAAGACCCGCGTCGTTGGTCACAGCCAAGGCGATTGCAGCGGCTCAACATTTCCATTCGCGGCCAAGCTGTCGGCCGATGGCGTCGAGCCGCTCACGTACATCCTCTTCTGGAACGAGCAGGCCGTCCTGCGCCGCGATGACAGCGCCGCGCTGACGAGTCTGCTAGCCGAGAAGGTTAACTATCCCGTGACGGGGAACTACCACCTGGATTGTCGCGTGTGGCTGGAAGTCGACTTCAACGTGCCGATCGTGGTAGCGCCACAGCCCTAAGCGCGGTCACAGGTGCCACGAGATGTTGCACACCGCTGTTGCATTCTGCTGCAGCGGCTTTGGGCAGAATCCCATCCCGAGGAACGCATGAAGCCCACCGATGCAAACGATCCTGTCCACGCCATCGTGAAACTGAAGCAGCCGAAACTGCGCTTCGCGCACTCCCTAGCCGAGGTGAAGCCGGGGGAAGTGATGGCCGTCGATGGACGAGGCCACGTGCTCTCGCCGAGATGGGTCTCGGCCCGTAGGTGGGCAGTCATATCCCTCGCCGTCGGTGGTACCGCCTCCCTCTACGCCGTCCTGTTCGGGGCGTCGAGCGGACTCGTGGGCGCGGCACTCTTTGCGGCCGTCCTCATGGTCCAGTTGCGCAACGTACCGGCCTACCGCCGAGCCGTTGCACTGGCGACGTCCTCACGCTGGGAAGAAGCCCACACGGCATTCCGGGAGCTCGAGAACCGCAGACTGCCACGCCTGTGTCGACTGAGTTCCGCCATCATGCTCGGCGTCCTCGATCACTTTTTGGGCCGACACGAGGAGGCGCTCCCCCAACTGGACATGGCGCTTGAGGATCTCGGAACCTCACGAGGCGCGAGTTCCAACCTTCTCCGCTGGCAGGCCACCACCGTGGGCATTCATGCCTTGTTGCAGCTCGGCCGCCTCGATGAAGCCCGGCACCGTCGTGACAAGCTTGCGGAGCTGCCTCGGTCGGAGGTCTTCGAGCTTCTCTTCCAAGGCGTCGAGCTGTCCATCGCCTTTGCAGCGAACGCTCCGGACTCTCTGCCCTCCGACGACGTGCTGCATGACTGGGCGCGCGCGGCGCTCGGCCGAACACAGTTCGGCGACACCTTGGTCAGCCTCGCCTGGGCGTTCCACCGGCGTGGCCACGATGACATGGCTCGTCACCTGCTCTCGGAGGCCACACCCCGCACTCCACGATCACTGCTGCCCACGACGCAACCCTTGCTGCATGCGTGGGCAGAGGAGCGACGTGCAGCATGGGTCATCGAGTCAGGTGAACCTTCATGCTGACCTCCGATGGCCATCGTCGACCCTGCACGTGATCGTGCACTCCACCGATGCCCATCACTCACGCGATCGCGATGCCATCAGCGAGTCGGCACGACAACACCAACCGGGAGCCCCTGCGCACGCGCCTTCCCAAGCAGCTCCACCAAAGGCAATCGCGATCGGACGCACAGGCCCAGCAGCGCGACAACGATCACGGTCTTGGCAAGAGATGCCATTGCATCGGCGCGTTCCCCTCGGTTACTCGCCGCGACAGCTAGCGACACCGGGTGACAGCCGGGGACGGCTCTCAAACGCGCGACATTCATTGTTCGATGCGATGACGCTATTGAATTGGCATTCTGCCGATTCCGGCGACAGCGCGAACTTGGTATTAGAGAGGCATGGTGCGAACCGCTTGGCCGCTCTTGTTGCTCTTGGTCAGTGCCTCCTGCTTCAGCGGCGACGTCGACGTCGGCATCACCGACCGACTCGACGACTTGACGGTCGGGAACAGCTGGACGGCGCACCGCGCGACCACGAGGGCCGACGTACCGTCCACACGCCCCGCCACCGGAAAGTTCCGAGTGCACGCCGTCGACGTGGGTACGGGCCTCAGCATCCTGATCCAGGGCAAGGACTTCACGATGCTCTACGATGGCGGGAGTGGAGATGATCTCGCCGGCGGCGCGAACAATCGTCTCATGGCCTATCTAGCCGCTTCGCTAGGCCCATCAGGGCCTGCGGCGTGTACGCCCAACGGCGACGGATGGCCGCAAATCGCTCGTCCGCTGATCAAGATCGACCATGTCTTCTTGTCGCATCCTCACCAAGATCACGACAGCTTGCTTCCCGATGTGTTGCGTTGCTACGACGTCCGCCATGTGTGGGATTCGGGCGACAACAACAATAGGCAGGGCTATCAGGAGTTCCTGGCGGCGGCGGTCGCGCGACCCGGCGTGATCTACCACAATGCGGGCGGCCATCTCGCCGGCGAGACCGTCACGGTGGCTGGCCTACCGATAACGTTGCCGGCCGGGACGCGCTCGTTCGCCGAGGGCGACGTGATCACGCTGGGCAACCACGCGAAAGCAACGATCCTTCATGTGGATGGCAGCGTGACGAGCGACGAGAACCTCAACTCCATCGTGGTGCGCGTCCAGCTCGGGACAACGAGCCTTCTACTCGCGGGCGACGAGGAAGCAGGTGACCGAAGCCCTCCCACTTCACCAGAGGGGGCTGTCGAGGCGGACCTTCTTGCGCGGCACTCGGCCGAGCTGGCGGTCGACATCCTCCAGGTGCCGCACCATGGCTCGTCCACGTCGAGTCGGTTGCCGTTCCTGCAAGCGACGCATCCAGCGGTCGCGATTGTGAGCGCGGGACCGAAGGCATACTCGGGGGTGGTCCTGCCAGACCAGTCGATCATCGATGCCATTACAGCGCTACCCAATGGACCGACGATCCTTCGAACCGATGTGAACGATACCACCATCGCGCAATGCGCCGTCGACCGCATCGGACGAGAGACCACTCACTCGGGAGGGTGCGATAACTGGGTGATCGAAGTGGCGCACTGAGCAGCCGCTTGCCCCGCTGAGATCGTTCCTGGCTGAGATCCGGTGGTCGCGGCGTCCCGTGGGATCCAGCGGCCGCTTCGGCCTCGGCCCAGAACCCTGGATCTGAGCCGCGTCGCGCACAACCCAGAATCCACGGCAGTGCCTTAGGTATATCTGACCACGGCGTGTTACCATCGGCCCAGAAGTAGGGGGGCTGAATGGCCGCAAGCACCTACGGCGGACCTGCTGAGCCAATTCCCGCCGACGCCCACGCGTCGACGACGCCCGCGGTGCGCCCGCGCGAGCGGGACGGAACTGTCCTCTCGGTCGGTACCGTACTCTCCGCTCGCTATCTCCTCGTGAGGCACATCGCCTCGGGAGGGATGGGCGCGGTCTACGAGGTCGAGGATCAGACGCTGCGCGACCACGTGGCGCTCAAGACCGTGCACCGACACGTGATCGACGACGACAGCAGCCTTGAGCGGTTTCGTCGCGAGATCCAGCTGGCGCGCAAGATCACGCACCCGCACGTGTGCCGGATCTTCGACGTCGGCTTCCATCGCCTGGCCGAGGGCGGCGCGCTCCCATTCCTCACCATGGAGCTGCTTGCGGGAGAGACGCTTTCCGAGCGCTTGCGGCGCACGGGGCCGATCGGGCAGGAAGAGGCGCTTCCACTCGTGGAGCAGCTGGCCGCCGGGCTCAAGGCCGCACACGAGGCGGGCATCATTCACCGCGACCTCAAGGGTCAAAACATCATGCTAGTGCCGCGCTCTGGCGGCTGCCGCGTGGTGATCACCGACTTCGGGCTAGCCAAGGCCACGCAGCCGGAGATGGACGACCCCGACGCAGCAGCCCTCACCAGGTCGGGAGCGATCCTGGGAACACCGGCGTACATGGCGCCCGAGCAGTTGGCCGGCGGGTCGGTCGACGAGCGGACAGACATCTATGCACTGGGTGTCGTGCTGTTCGAAATGCTCACCGGCCGGTTGCCGTTCGGCGGCGGTACCACGGTCGAGACCGCCCCGCTGCGCGCGACGGGGACCCGGCCGATGCCGGCGGTGAGCCCAGGTCTCGACCCTCGATGGAACACGGTGATTGAGCGTTGTCTCGCGCGCGATCCCGAAGCGCGGTTCCCGACGGTGGCCGAGTTCGTGCGTGCGCTGCACGGCGAGGACCGAGCGCGCCCCCCCAGGCGACGGGGCCGCTTGCTGGCGCTGGCGCTGGTGGGAGTCGCTGGGGGCGCAGCGGCGTTCGTGGCAGAACAGCGGCGTGAGCAAGTCCGGCTTCCCACGGCGGTTGCAGACGTAGTTCCGGTGCGCGCGCCGAAGCGGCTGCCACCCCCGACCGGGACCCCCTACGAGCGCGGCATCGAGCACCTGCGCCGCTGGGAAGGCGTGGCCGGCCGCGCCGCGCTCGAGGATGCGGTGGCGGCGGCGCCCCGTGACGCGCGTGCGAGGTATGCCCTTTGCCAGGCGCTGCGCATGACCGGCGACGAGGCCCGCGCGCTCACCGAGGCGCGAGCAGGCCTCGCCCTCCCCGACGTTCCCGCGAAAACGCGTCGGCTGCTCGAAGCCTGCGTCCTCACGGCCAGACCTCACGATACCGATCCTCGTCAACGTATTGCCGACCTCACCCAGGCCGCCAAGCTGTACGGCCAGACGTTCGCGGAGGAGCCCACTGTCGAAATCGGTCTCCTCATGGCGTTCAGCCAGATGTACGCCGGGGACACCACGGGGCTGGAAGCCACGGTGACTGCGCTCCGAGCCTTGCCCGGGGCCCAGGCGTTCGACCCGCGCATTGATATGCTGGAGGCCGAACCCCGCGCGGAGCGAGGCGACCTCGCTGGCGCGCGGAACCTGGTCGAGCGCGCGGCGATGCATGCCGAGGCGGCCGGCTTGCCCATGGTGCAGGCGCGGGCTCTGGCGTGGGAAGGCGACTTCCTGATGACCCTGGGGGAGCTGCCTGCCGCCAAGGAGCGTCTGGAACAGGCGCGCCTGATCTCCATCGAGAACGGCGAACGCGTGCTCGTCGTGGCGGTGTTGGATTCGCTCAGCGCCGTGCTGTTGTTCCTGGGCGAGTACACCTACCAAGCCAAGATCGCGGAAGGGAGCATCGAGCTCGCTCGACAACTGGGCTCGCAGAACCGCGCTGCGAACATGATGCAGAACGTGGCGCTGGCGCATTGTTTCCTGGGCGACCATGAGGCCGGTCGGCGCGAGCTCGACGAGGCGACGCGACTCGGAGCAAAAGACGCGACCTGGCTCGCGTGGGACGTCCCGGTGCGCGGGCTGGAGCGCCGCCACGCCGGCGACGCACGCGGGGCATTGAGCATTTTCTCGAAACCTTTGCCGCCCGGCCACATCATCTCGCAGAGGCTGAGCACCGATCCCATGTTCCTGGCCATGTACGAGTGGTGGCACGGCGACGCCTTGCTCCTGGCCGGCGATTTCGCTTCCGCGCGGCGATCGCTGCAGACTGCCGTGGATACGGGCAGTCGCTCCGACGTCCGCGGCTTCGTCGAGTGCGCCCGCGTGTCGCTCGCCGAGACTACGCTCGCGGAAGGCAATCTGGTGGATGCGGAGACGTTCGCGCGTCACGCCATCACGCAGCTCGACCGGATGGGCATACGCGACTGCCGCATCCGCGCGCGCGTGGTACTGGCGCGCGCGCTGCGCGCCCAGGGCAAGCCCGACGCCGCGCACGCCGTCCTCACCGAGACCGCTGCGATCTCGCCCGCGACCGAAGACGTGGCGCTCCGCTGGGAGCTGGGCGTGGCTTTGGCCGAAGACCAATCCGCGCGCGGCGAGCCCAACGCCGCGCAAACTCGCCTCGAGGGCATCCTCACCGAAGCCCACGGCTTCAAGATGGACGAAGCCGCGCTCGCGGCGAGCGTGACCCTCGGGGAGCTCGAGCTATTCGATCCCCGAACCGCAGCGCAAGGCAGAGCGCGCCTACGGAAGGCGGCCAGGCAAGCAGGGTCGCTCGGTCAGCAGCCCATGGAGCGGCGGGCCACCGCAGCCCTGCACGCTGCTCCTCGATGATCGCCCACACAGCCTAGAATCCACGCCAGTGAGCCTGCGTCCGTAGAGAACTACCGCTCGAACATCGCCCAGGCGCTGTTCCACGTCGACGGCGCGCCGCTGTCGCTGGCGCACTACCCGATGTACCCGGCCATATACGATGGCCTCTACCCGAAGCTCCTGCTGAAGACGGGACGCCAGGTCGCGAAGTCCACGACCATGGCGACCTTCATGATCGCGGAGTCAGTCGGGATCCCGTGGTTCAAGACCTACTACGTATCGCCAACCCAGGAGCAGACGCGGAAGTTCTCGCACACCCGCGTCGGCAAGATCCTCGCCTACTCGCCCGACCTGCGTCGCCACTTCATCGGCCCCGAGTCGATCGACAACGTGCTCCTGCGCCTCATGCGCAACGGCTCCGAGATGGCGTTCACCTACGCACTCGACGACGCGGACCGAGCGCGTGGATTCTCGGCCGACAGGATCTGCGTCGATGAGATCCAAGAGATTCTCTTCGACCCCGTCATCCCTGTGATCGAGGAGTGCTGCGCCAACAGCAAGTACGCCTACTCCTTCTACGCCGGCACGCCCAAGACCATGGAGAACACCATCGAGTTCCTGTGGTCGCTGTCGACCCAGACCGAGTGGTGCATGCGCTGCGACGGCTGCGGGAAATCGACCTACATCGACAGCACGCGCGCCCTCTCGCTCAAGGGCCCCGTGTGCCTCGGCTGCCAAAAGCTTCTCAACCCGCGCCGCGGCCGCTGGGTCGACATGAAGCCCGGCGCGCGCATCAAGGGCTTCCATATCGCGCAGCCGATCATGCCCGAGAACGTGCCCGCCGCCTGGAAGACCTCGGATGCAGAGTACGCCAAGGCCATCGAGCGCTGGGAGCGCCTCCTCTTCAAGCTGGAGAACTGGGGCGAGGTCAAGGTCTTGAACGAGTGCATCGGCGTCTCGACCGCCACGGGCGCGAGGCTGCTGACCAAGGATCTCCTCGAATCGCTGTGTGCCGACTACGAGATGACGCGGCTGCCCCTGGCCTCGTCCCACGACGGCATCGTCCGCACCGTCGCCGGCGTCGACTGGTCCGGCGGCGGCGGGGAGGTCAAGGGCATGGAGGGCCTCTTGAAGTCGCGGACCGTGCTCCACATCTGGGGCGACCTGGGCGACGGTCGCCTCAAGACCCTCTACTTCAAGATCTTCCCCAACGGCCACGCGACGGGCTGGATCGACGAGATCGTCGAGCTGTGCAATGCCTGGGGCGTGCAGATGGTCTGCGGCGACGCCGGCGAGGGCGCGCTCGCCAACGCCCTGCTGCGCGAGAAGCTGGGCGCGCACCGCGTGATCCAGGCTCGCTACCTGGGCCTCGCGAAGCCCATCGACTGGAACGCCGACACGCGCTGCTACCACGTCGACCGCACGACGATGATCGACAACTTCGCCACCTTCCTGACCCACGGGCGTGCGGTCTACCCGCGCCTGCCGCAGATCCAACCCGCCATCACCGACATCCTGAACGTCTACGAGGAGACGACCGCCCAGGGACGCAAGGTCTGGCGGCACGCCGCCACGCAGCCCGACGACGCGCTGCACGCCCAGCTCTTCGGGTGGCTCGCCTGGAAGGTGCTGACGGCGGACCTTCGGTTCTACTGAAGGAGCGGGCCTACTGCCCCGCTCGTCCCGTCAATACGCAGCACCGCTTGCAGCTCACCCCACGGCGCGCTGGCTGCACAAGGTGTGTTCGGTGGGCCTTGACACTGCTACATTGCGTAGGGTTGCGCAGAACGCTGGCGCTGTGGCAGCCACGCACTCCCCGATGCCCACGACGGCGCTCTCGAGCCGAAGGGCCTCGGTCATGGCGGCGCTGATAGTCCTGCAGGCGGCCTTCCTCGGCCCCGCCGGGGCAGGACTTGGCGCGGCGCTGGCATCGAGATCGCCGTAGCCAAACGTGAGCTGCGGAAAACTGCGCGCCTAGTGGGTCTGTGCCTCCGGTCACCCGGTAGACGCCGGGCCGCGTGATACGCATAGGCTCCGTGCGCCGACTCGAGAGCTATGCCGCGGTCGCGATCGTCGTCATCGTGGCACACGCGTCCCCCGCCGACGCCGACGACAAACAGCAGGCTCTCGATCGTGCAGACTACGACGCACCGATCACCGAAGCCGACGTCTATAGCGGGATGGATGAGGCCTTCGCCGCAATCTTGATCTTCAAGTGGGCCGTCATTCTCCCGCACGCCGGGTTCACCCTGCGCGACGGCTCACCCGGCTTCGTGCTGTCCTGGCCGGGATCGCTGCCCTTCGGGCCGGTGACGGCATCGAGCCAGGGCAGCAGAACCAGCGACGTGGCCGTGCATCAGCCACTCCGGGTCGTGCTCGAGCCCGGCCTCGTGCTGGCGAACCACGTGAGCCTCTTCGTGCGGCCGGCCTTGCGCTACCTCTGGCACCCGAGCACCTCGTCGTTCGGCCTGGGGGTCGGTCTCGGCTCCAGCCTCGAGTGGACTGAGATGGATCGCTTCAGTCTGTCGGTGAGCCCCGAGCTCCTACTGCACTACGGCGCCTGCTGTCGCCCGGGCTACCTGCTGCTGGCGCTGCGCCTCGACGAGTTCATCCCCCGTCGCGAGGTGACCGCGTTCACGGCGAACGTGGGCCTGACATTCTGGTGAGCGCGCGAGGCTCTCATTCCGAGGTTATCGGCAGATCTTTAGATGCCGAGGAAGTCGAACCAATTGGCCACATCGCGTACGCTGCCCACGTCCCAACAGCCCAAGAGCGTCTTGAAGTCCCGCGTATAGACGATGAGCGTGGTCGGGACGGCCTCCTGCTTCGCTCGCTCGATCACTGCTTGCTCCGGCTCGCGGTCGACAGCAGCTGTTGCGGTTGCGTCACGCAGGTTGTCGAAAGCTGTCCGCGGAAGCAGCGCAAGCCTGAACAGTCGATCGTCAAGGTCGTCAGGCGTGGCTCGCTCGTCGGCCACCTCGAACAGGAGATCAACTCGCGGCGACCGCATGCGGCAAACCCCAGAACGCGGACCGTCGTACCAATCCAGCACGATTAGCTGCTCGACTTCCCAGCACTCTGGGCCGATTTCACGAAGAGCTTGCAACGTCATGACTCACTTGGTCCTTCCAAATGTCGAATTGAAGCGCTCGGCGTCGGCTGGCGTGACGCCAGTCTTTTAGGTCGTCTCCAGCGTCTACGAGGAGAGCACGTCTGTCGAAGGGGCGCGAGGTCTGGCGGCACGCGCCGACCCAGCCCGACGACTGACTGCACGCGCAGCTCTTCGGGTGGCTGGCGTGGAAGGTGCTGACGGGGGACATGAAGTTCTACTGATTGGGTAAGGGACGACGGCTGCTATCAGTCGAAGACTGCCACCGCTGCCGTCGCCGATTCTCGACGCACGCGCTTTACGACGGAAACCGCGACCACCAGACCCACGAGCAGCACCGTGGCGGCGCTGGCGACCACGACGTGCAGCGTCTCGAATAGCGGGAGGTACTCGACGCAGCGCCGCGGCATGCCTCGGATGCCGAGCAGCAACTGGCTCCCGCAAAAGACCTCCGAACCCACGGCGACCAGGCCCAGACCGGCGTAGGCGATCAGCCGCGTCCCGCGGCGCGGCTCGCGCTCGCGAAGCCACAACGTCAAGATCGCCAAGACGATCGCCAGCCCCTCGAGGTGAGTCACGCCCACCTCGAACGTCGTGTCGCGAAGGTGGATGTCCAACGAGGGGAGGACCAGGAACGACTGCAGCAGAGCAGCCTGGACAAAGAGAAGAAGCGTCATCACGCAACTCCACGCGGCGAGGCCACTTGGCCACCGACCACGAACACCACGAAGCCCGTAGTACGCGACGATGAGGATGGAGATCGTGTGGACGACGGTGCTGGCATCGTTCAGGGACGGCAACAGGTTTCGATAGACGGAGGCGCTCATAGCGAGCACCGCTACGAGCAGCACGCCTCGCTGCCGCTCGGTCGAGGGCTCGGTCAGCGATACCAACGCGGCCATCGACACGAGCCCGAAAACATTCCCGCACAGCGGCGAGAATTTCAGTTGCCGGACCGTATCGAAGGCTGCAGCAGCTTCGCCGAGCGCCGCGGCAGACCACGCAACCACCGTCGGCGACCATCCGTGTGTGCGCCAGCGGTCGCGTGCGACATGGAGCACGACCAGTGCGACGAGGACCGCGACGGCGACGAGGATCAGGAGTCCCTGCAATGGAGATGGCCATGGCGAGTAGAACGCGACCAAGGGCAAGAGGAGGATGATCCCGACGATTGGCCCAAGCCGGCGAGACAGGCCATCGTTGCCGGAAGCGGTGACCAACCCGAGCAATCCCACGCCGACAAATATGCCCACGAGACCCGGATGAGCTTGAAGCAGGGTGCTCGCTATCGGCAAAGGAAAGCGGTTCTCGGGCGTCGTCGCGCCGTAGGACGCAAACCACGCGAAGAGGCTCAGCCACACGAACCAGAAAACGACGGCTCGAAAGGGGAAGCGGGACGCAGGGGTCATGACTGGGAACTCTCGTCTACGTCCTTCAGGACAGGGGGGCGCGGAACTTCAAGAAGCGGCGCTTGAAGCTCTCGTCGTCGAAACCGCTGGATGCATCCCGGTGAAGGTCGAAGTGAGTCTGCATCGTCGACTCACCTGGTCGATCGACGTTGCCGAACAGGAAGGTCAGAGCGGCCGGGAGCGTCTCGTGCTTCCGCCCGTCATCGCAGCTCAGCGACAGCCGGGCCATCAGGCAGAGCCCGAAGTGCGCGACGATGACCATGCTGGCGTCGTCGGTCTTGCGTCCGAGCGTCAGGAACTTCGGCTGGCCCTCCATGACGATCGCGTCGACGACGGTGTCGGCAACCTGCTTCCGAAGGCCGTCCTCGACATGCCGTCGAATCATCTGAAACGGCTGTTCGAGCCCGAAGAACATGTGCTCGGCTCCGGCGAAACCGCTGAAGTCGTCGCGTGGGTCGGCTGACATTCATCGCACCTTACCCGCGGTCGCGCGGGCCTTCCATAGCTCTAAGCCTTTCGCGCCCAGCCGCTGCGGCTTGCTCACGGACACATCGCGGAGACGAAAGCGCCAGTTGCACCCGCAGGCAGGTGCAGCTCGGCCACGTTGGCGGGCGCGCCCAGCGTACCGGCGAGGATGTCGCAGCCTCCGGGCGCGCTGGCGCTCGGCACAAAGCCACTGGCGGAGTCGAAGCCGGGGCTGCCGATGCGCTTGGCCGCGAGCGCCGAGCCGCTGCCGTCGAAGCGCGCAAGGAACGCGTCGCCCGAACCATCGCTCACGAGCCTGATCGTGGTGCTGAAGTCGACCCGATCGTTGAACGAGCCGAACAGGTAGAACCCCTCCGCGCCCGCCGACACCAGGCCATTGTAGGAGGTGCCCTCGGCCGCATCGTGCAGGGTCGTCCACAGGGTCGCGCCGCTCGCGCCCGAGAGCCGCGACAGCTCGGTGCGGCCCTGGGCGGTCTCGCGGGAGAGGATGGGGTCGCCGTCGTCCAGCCCGCGCATCCGCACGGAGAACAGGTCCGGGAAGATGCGCAGGAAAGAGGGCCCGGACGACCCTGGGCTGAACTTTGCCACGAACGTTTCCGCGGTCTGCGCGTAGTGACCGCCAATGCCATCGCCCGTGAGCAGATATCCGGACACGAACACCTTGCCGTTGGTGCTGACCGCGAGGCCGTCGAGGTGCGGCAGGAATCGCGATGCGAACTCTTCGCCAGTGGTCGCGTTGATCCACGTGAGGGAATAGGACTCCGGGGAAGGGTATCTGCCGTTCTGGCGCCCGAGCACAACCTTGCCGATGTCGGAGACGCCGAGCCCCAATGGCTGAACGTTGACGATGTCGCTGTACACGAGGCGCCAGGTCGCCTGCGCGTTCGCGTCGAGTCTCGCGACAACGAGTGAATCCTGACCTGCGACCCCGGTCGGCGTGCCCCACATGTCAACCACGCCCGAGATCCGGAGCACCACGTACGCGGCGTCCGCGTTGGCAACAATCTCGGCCGTGGACGCGGCTATCTCCGCCGAGGCGGTGACCACGCCGTCAACGATCCGATGGATGCGCGCGCGGCGAGGACTGTCGGAGAAGGAGAGCGTGAAGATGGCGTCGTGCGTGACCGCGAGCGTCGGACCTGACTCGCCCGGGAACAGCACCGACCAGCCGCTCGGGGCAGGCGGCGCCGCGTCGGGCGGGGCCGCGTCGGGCGGGGTCGCATCGGGCAACGTGGCGTCGGGCTGGTTCGCGTCGGGGGACGCGGCATCGGGAGCGCCGCCGGCGGGCGACGCGTCAGGAGGCGTCGCGTCGCTGATGCCGTCGCAACCTGCGACCGTGACGGCCGGCAGCGCGAGCAAGAACGCGACGTGGGGAAGCATTGCTGTACGGATCCTCTTGAGCATGTCCGAGCCCAAAGCACGAGTCATGCCGCATCGTCGACTCGGCCAAGTCCTTGAACTTCGTAGCCCGCCGTGCGGAGGCCCCGCTTCGAGAAGACGGATCGCGACACGTGGGAACGGTTCGGAACAGATGCCGAACGCCAGACCGACATTCTCAGCCTCATAGAGGAGCCAACGTCTCCGGCGTTCGAGATCTCCAGCAGCTCGGCCAGGGCGATCCACGCCCGTCCACAGAGCGGCCGATGTCCGGCGTCACCGGATCGTCTCCGGCTTCGGACACTCAAGTTCACCGGGAGACAGTCGCGTGACACTTCTCCAGCCCGAATCGCCCGGTCGGTGTATTGGCGATCAGCCGATGACGCGCTGCACGCCCAGGTCTTTGGGTGGCTGGCGTGGAAAGGTCCTGACCGCCGATCTCCGGTTCTACTGAGCTAAGGGATCAAGGTCTCCATCGCTCGCGCCATCATCACGTTCTTCATGTTCATTTCCTCCACGCCGTTCCATCTGGACGGATACCACCGAGCCACTCGATGCGCCTGCCTGGCGTATCCGTGCACCCGACGTCTGGGTTACGACACCACCAATTCGTCGAGCGTGCGGTTGTCCAGCGCCCCTCGATGACCAACTCGCAATCAGCCACGCACTCTGAGTCGAGCTCCTTGCATGCCTGGACACACCGACGGTCGAAGGGGTACACGGCGTCTTGTCGCAGGTTGACCGGCTTGATGTCGCGGTGCACACAAGCCACAAGCAGAAGCGCTGCTAGTGCGGGCAAACGCACGTCTGGCCTGGCGTCACGCCGCAGTCCTCGCGACACTGCCTGTCGAGCAGATTGCAAGCGCGCTGGACACTGGTGGCGACGACGTCATGACGTGGGTATCGTCCTGGCGCCGCCCACCCGCTCGAGGTCGCTGCAGCACAACGGGCCGCGGCATTGCCTACTGGAGCTTGTAGTGGAAGCCAGCCTTGAAGCAGACCGGCGCAGGGCTGCCATTCACCATGGCCGGCCTGTAGCGCCAGGTCGCAATGGCCTCGCGGATCGTAGCGTCGGCTCCCTGGTCCCCAGTGGAGCGCAGGAAGGCGATGGACATCGGGGCGCCGGCCCTGTCGATGCAGATCTTGACCTGCGCCTGCGTCTCGGACACCCGGGCGTGGCGCAGTCTCTCGATGGTGGAGTGGGTGAGCGGCACGAATGGACTGCCGGCGGTCCGGTGCCCTTCGACCATGGCCTGCGGCACGCCCTCCTCGGCGGCGGTCGGCACCGGCGCTTGAGCTGGAGGCGATGTCGTGGCGCAGGCCCCGAGAACCAGCACAAGGAATGGAAGCAATGATTTCATGGGGTCGGTCCTCCTGAAGGCGCTGCCGCATGGTCAGCCCGTCGGTCGATCGCTCTGTCGACGAGATCGACGACCATGTACAGGAACTCGCGCACCACCAGCGCACCGGCAATGTTGACGACAAAGCCTGTCACCCGCATCAACGTCAGGAAATCGTCATCTATGACGCCGCGACGGTTAAGGTCACTCGTCATGGCCGCGATCAGCCCCAACACGGCTGCGATGATGTAGATCACCGCGCCGACCTTGATAGCCTTCCGCGCGTAGAGATATTGGGACGCGCTGCGCAGACTCTGAAGCGGGCTGGAGACCGGTGGCGTCGACGTCATGACGTGGGTATCGCACGGTCCTGGCGCGCGCCCACCGCCATGAAATGTGGCAGTGCTCCGTCATGCGAACGCTCGTCGGTCACCAAGCGCCTCCCTTCTCGTCCTGCGCCCGGAACCTGAGCACCTTGGCTTCGTTCGCAGCTTTGGCCTGGGGTTGCTCCAGCAGTCCTGCGAGCGCCGCGCCTGCGGCGACCTGCCCGCGCCGTTCTGCCTGCGTGTGCGCCTCGAGCGCGCCCGAATTCGCCTCGCGGCGTGCACCGTCGAGGTAGGCCCGGTAGTACCGCTCGAACTGCGCGCGCAGCGTCGGCACGTCGTTCACGAGTGTCATGCAGATCTCCCGCCAGCCGAGAGCCTCGACCGCGTGCGCGACGGCTGGACTTGCCCAGGTCGGCACTCGGTTGTACCCCCAGCGCGAGATCGCCTTGCGCACCTCGCCCCAGGCCGCGCCGACGTCGACCGCGTCCACACGAGACTCCGCGACGCGGCGCCGGACGTCGGCCACGGTCGGGAACATGTGCGACTCGGTGATGTGCTGCTTCACCGCGCGCACGCCCTCCTCGGCCGTGATGTCGGCCATGAACTCTGTCCAGCCCTCGACCAGGCCGTCGGAGATGTCCCGGCCGTACATCCGGCCGGCCACCGCCAGCATGACCATGCACTCACCCTGAGTCATCGAAGTCCAGCCCTTCGCTCCGCGTCCATGACCTCGCGCGCCCTCGCGGCGAGCTCGTCCGGGGTCCATACCTTGCCGCCCGATCCCGCGACCGGCTTGGGAGAAGCGCGCGCCGGCGCCGCGAGCTTGTCGAAGTGCTGCAGGAACGTGTCGAAGTCCGGGACACTGCCCGCCAGGAACCGCGGCGGCGCGTCGAACAGCACGTCGATCCGCGCGATGAACATCGCGGCGTCGTGGTGGTGCTGATCGAGCAGCCGGGCCAGGTTCGGGAAGTGCCGTTCTCGCTTCCAGGTGGGCGGGTCACCGGTGCGCTCCTGATACCTCGCGTGCCAGTGGTCCGTAACCTCTCGCGTCGCCGATCGTCCTGCGCTCGCAACGGGCTGGGCCGGCCCCGCATCGCCCAACAACGGCATCTGGGCACCGTCGCCCTGGGATCGCGCGCGCGCCCGCGGAGACGCCGAGTTCTCGGTTTCGGAGTCTGGCTCCGAAGACGGAGCGGAGTCCCGGAGTCCGGAACCAGAAAGGCTACCTACGGTAGTAGGTAGCTTCTTCTGGTCTGCATTGCCGCGTGCATTGCCGTGGCTTTGCCGCGGCATCTCTTTTGTCACGTCCGCTACATCTCGGATGCCGCGGCTCTCCCGCGGCATTGCCGCGGCGATGCCGTGGCTGTCCCGCGGCATGCTCTCGGGATTGGTATCCACCACTACATCACCGATGCCGAGGCTCTCCCGCGGGATAGCCGCGGCACTACCGTGGCAATCCCGCGGCATGCTCTCGGGATTGCCATCCACCGCTGTGTCGTCGCGGCCGCAGCTCTCCCGCTGCTCTGTGGCATCTGGGCTGTTCTGCGGCTCGCGCGCCGCTGCCTTCCTGCGACGCTTGCCCCCAGGCTGCCAACCCTTCGTCGCGCGATCCGACTGCTTGTCGCAGGTCCGCGCGTACTTCTTCGCCCGCTCATGCCCCCACACCAGGAGACCCTCGGCGAGCGCCTCGGCGAGACCAACGGCGACGAGCGTAGCCGCGAAGTCATCGATGCCTGCCGCCGCCTCCACGTCCTCGGGGTCGAGCGCCGCACCGCCGCTCTTCCAGAGCAGTCGCGTGACCTTCGCGAACGCATGGAAAGCGTCACCGTAGGACAGACCCAACCGGCGAGCGAGCTTCGAGAACCGCAGGTCGCCGTCGATAGCAACCTCTTCGACCTGGATCCACATTCACGACTCCTCGCCTGCGCGGTCATCCACCAAGCCGCCGGTATTGCGTGAGGTTTCCCGCCTCAATCCAGTGCTCGCGCGAGTGCTCGTGATGAAAGCCGTTAATCCGATACCAGAACGGACGGCCCGCCAACACGAGCGCATCATTTAGGACTTTGTCATTCTCGAAAGTCATCCGCAGGACGCCGACCGACGGGTCGCGGCCCACCACCATGGCGAAGTGTTCCCAACCGGAGGCTTCAATCTTGCGACACGCGTCGGCCAGCTCGTGCAAGTCCGAGGCTGGCTTGACTTCGACCAGAAGGTCACAGGACCCGGCCCGCGGAAACGTGATGATGAAATCGGGCACATAGCCCGGCAGCTCCAAGGGTTCATAGGACCACCTGAGCCCTTGGAGTTCGAAGTGGGCCGCCCATCTTGCTTCCAGCCTCGATCGAAACTGGATGCCCATGAACTTGGTTGGAATTGCCGAATGGACCGTCACGACTCAGTCTCACCTTTTTCCCTGGTAGTTCGCCCCATGGCATGCGCCGCACAGCTCATCGACTACCCATCTGGCCGAATCGGCTACGCGTGCGTCCCACGCGGCCCCACCTCGAACACGCTGAACCATCCGTCTGCCCAGCGAAGATCGACTCGCGCCCATGCCGCACCGGGCGCCAGCGCGAAGCGCACGCTGGCCGCGGACGCGTTTCCGGCGCGAACCTCGTCGCCGAGATGCTGGAGCAGGTCGGCGATCGCCGCGGCCTGCCGGTCCTCGGGCGCCTCGGCAAGCTTCCGCGTAAGCCCCTCCAGCGCGGTCATCTCGCCCCCGCCGTCCGCGCCGTGGCGCCATGCCTCAGCGCGGCCTGGTCCTCAAGCAGGACGCGGCGAAACGCCTGGGAGCTCCCAGCAGCCCCACGTGCCCGCGCTGGTCGAGCGTGACCACTCACGACGCGCACTCCAACCGGATACGCACCGCATACTCGTGCACCCCGCCGCGCTCTTGCTGGCACCGCCAGGCCACGCGTGGGTCGCGGTCATCAACGGCGAGCTGGTCGCGCACGGCCTTGGCGCTGCGCGTGAGGTTGTCGTCGTCGAGCGGCCGGGGCGCGATGCGCGTCATGGTGACCACGCACGGCAGCGGGGGCGGCGCGAGGCATGCGCCCGACGCCGGCAACCCCCAGCGCGCGACCACCCTCGGCTTGCCTGTCTTCCTCTTCGGTTTCACGACCTGGACGTAGACGGTGGCGCCCGCGTCGATCGCCGCCGCGGTCACCGCGGCGCGCTGCTCCTTCGCGCGTCGTGCCTTCGCGTGGAAGTGCTCGCGCAGGTTGGCCTCGCTCTCGAGGCGCACCGGCACGACGAACTCGATCGCCCCCATCGCTACGAGACCCTCTCGCCCAACCCGCTCGCCGAGGCAATCGGCGGTCGGTCGTCAAAGAGCGGCAACTGCGGCGGCGCCCCGCCCTGCCCTGGCCTCGCGATCGCGCGCCGCGGCGTCACCCCCGCGACGAAGCGGTCACCGCTCGTGAGATAGCCCGCCCACCTTGGGTACCCGAGCCACCGCACCGCGTCCTCGGGCCCCTGGATGCGACCCTCCGGATCCGTGGGGTCGCGCCACGCTACGTACTCGTCGGGCCAGTCGAGGCTCGACACGGCGACCCTGCAGGCCGGCGTCACCGCCGCGAGCGCGCGATCGGCCAGGCTGGCGCCGCTGCCCTCACGATCTCCGACGACACGGACCTGCTCGATCCCGTACGCCGCCAGCTGGTCCAGCATCGGCACCGGCGCGCCGGCGACCGCCAGCGCGATGAAAGGGTGCGCCTGGCCGCGAATCTGGTGGGCGATCGACGCGAGCGCATCGAGCTCGCCCTCCATGACCACTGCGCTGTCGGCGTAGCTGGCGCCGTCCACGAACTCGAGCCCGAGGGAGGTCCGGTAGTAGTGCAGGCCGTAGAAGCCGCGGAACCCGCCCACCTCGGCCTCGAAGCCGTCGTCCACGAAGAACGCGGCCTCCGTCTCGACCGAGGGCGCGCGCAGCTTGAAGCGGCGTACCGAGCCGGGCTCGTCGTGCAGAGGCACGACCAGGTAGCCGGCGAAGCCGAAGCCATCCGCGGCCAGGAAACCGAAGTGCTCCCGAAAGAACCGATGCTCCTCGGACGCCGCCCCGAAGCGGTCAACGACGCGGGCCTCGGTCGGGAAGATGCCGAGGAGCTGGTTGGACGTGATCGCCGGCCAGATGCCATGCGGGTCGGCGTCTGTCGTCACGCTGCCCAGGTCATCGAGGTCGGCCGCGACTTCGTTCGGCGCGGCCTCACCCAGACGCCTGCTGAGCAGGTACTCGACCGCCGGCCGGGCCCAGGCGTAGTCGCGGCACGTCGCCATCGGGTACGCCGCGATCGCCTCGAGCAGCTCGTCGCAGAAGAAGCGGCAGAGTCGGTTCTTGAGGTCCTGCTCGATCTCGTACTCCCGAAGGCGGTCGTAGAGCGCCTCGGTGATGCCCTGGAGCCCGAAGCGCCGACGCACCACGAGGAGCGCGTCGGCCATGCTCGGCGCCGAGGCGTTGCGCAGCTCGGCCACGAGCGCCAGCGGATGGAAGGACGTCCGGTGGCAGCCGAAGCACTTGGCCATGCCCTTCTGCGGCGTGATCACGAAGGAGGATCCTGGGTGGCGGTTCAGCGGGCAGCGGCCCTTGATGTGGATTCCCGAGCGCGCAAAGCCCGACCCGGGCGCGAGCTCGCGCACGATGGCCAGCCAGTTGGCCATCGTGAGGTCCGTCCAGACCTCGCGAAGCCTCGAGAACAGGACCTGGTGGTCGCCAGGCTGCTTGGACTTCCGCGCCACGCGCCGTCTCCTCGACTCCAAAAAAACGGGAGCGCCTTGGGCCCCGGCAAGGGGGGAGCCGAAGCCCAAGGCGTCCCGCGGGTTCAGGTGCTACCGGTCACATCGGGAACGCGGTGGTCCGCACGGCCCGCACCGGCGAAGGCGACGGTTCCCCGGGCTCGTTGCCGTCACCGCCCGCGCGCAGCCTGCTGGAGCTCGACCCGGCCATCTGGTTCGCCGATGACGCGCGCAGGTACCACTCGGCGAGGAACTTCTTCCGGTTGGCGCTGTACAGCTCGGAGAGTGCCTGGGCGAGCCGGACGACCTCCGGTGGGTTGTCCCTGCTCGTCGGCTCGATCTTGCAGATGTAGTACACGCCGAGGTCGCCGGACTTCTTCTCCGTCGAGAGCAGGTAGCTCTGCTTCCACGGATACGGGTGCGCCTTGGCCAGCTTCACCAGGTCGCTGCCCGCCCTGCGGGAGGACTTGGCGAACGTGAGCAAGCAGACCTGGCTCAGGTCCGCCGCCAGCGCCGCCACGACGATCTGGTTCTGGCAGTCGGTCATCACCTGCTCGCCGCTGCCGCCGTTCTGCTGGCCGTAGGGCAGGTACTGGCAGTTCTTGCAGAGGCCGTTGGGTACCCCGAGCTTCGCGTCCGGCGCCCCGCACATCGGCGCCCGCCTCCCCTCGATGAACATGACGTTCTCGAGGTTGAAGTGGAGCGGGATGAAGGCGAACGGCTTCTCGAGCAGCGCGCCGGCCGTCGTGTACAGATCACCCGGCCGCGCCGCCTCCGGCTTCGCCGCCGCCTGCGTGGTCGGCTGGGCCACGTTGACGCGCACCACCGACCACGTGGTGTTCATCTCCTCCATGCCCGGCTTGACCGGTGCGGCGAGCGCGAGCAGGCCCTTCACCTTGGCCTTCATCTCCTCCGACAAGCCCGGGTCGTGCATCAGCTCGCCGAGGGACTCGAGCTTCTCGCCGACCGCCAGTCCCCGGGCCTCGATCTCCTCTTCGGTGGGGACGCCGACGCTCCCCTCCTTGAACACCGTCAGCGCCGCCCGCGGCATCACCTCGGCGGACACGGGTGCGGCGCCCGCGAGCCCCATCGGCTCTGCGGTCGCCGCCGCCGTCTTCCCATTCTTCTTGTTGCTGTCGCTCATCCTCGCGCCTCCCGGATCTCGTTCGTCATTGATCGATCTTGTTGAACACGGATGCAAGCATCTTAGTTCAAGACATGTTGTACGCTGTGCTCACGCGCACCCGATCCCGCTGCGTCGCCACGTGATGCTTCCCCGGGTAAATCGCTCGCGACCGACGGGCCCGCGCCCGCCAGCGCGCCGCCTCCAACTCACGGCGGCCGAGCCCGTGTGGCGGGATCGTCCACCCACTAGGATTCGGACATGGCCCACTCGATGAACCGCAGCGCCTCGCTCTACTACGCGGAGATCGCCAAGACCCCGCCGGTCATCGACGCCCAGGAAGAGAGGCGGCTCATCGAGAGGTGGCAGCGCCATCGCGATCTCCGGGCTCGAGACACCCTGGTGAAGAGCCACCTCCGCTTCGTCGTCACGGTCGCCCGCAAGCATTCGAAGGACGCCGACCGGCTGCCCGATCTCATCGCTGCGGGCAACCTGGGTCTCTTGAAGGCCCTCGACCGCTTCGACCTCGATCGAACGCCCCAGACCCGGTTCCTGACCTACGCCGGCTGGTGGATCCACAAGGAGGTGGCCGACGAGGACTACGCGACGTCGAGCCTCGTCTACGTCCCGCCCCACCGCAAGAAGGCGCAGCGCCGGCAAGCGCGGGCCTTCCAGAAGGCGCTCCATGAGCACGGACCGGAGGCCCCGTGTGTGCAGTCGATGGACCCCGGGATGCCGGAGGGCGTGGCGTTCCCCCTGGACGGCTGCGCCGGCGAGCCCGACTTCGATGAGGTCGACCCCGGCGAGGACGACTTCGAGACCCTCAGCACGAACTCTTTGCTGCGCCGCGCCATCGACGAGCTCCCGATGCGAGAGCAGACCGTGCTGAACCTCCACTTCGGCCTCAAGGACGACCCGCGGAGCCTCGCTCAGATCGCATCCATCCTGGAGGTCCACCCCGAGCGCGTGCGCCAGATCAAGGTCAGCGGGATGGATCGGCTGCGGGCCGCCCTCGCCGACCACGCCCTCTCGGCCACCGACGACACTTACTGAGCCGCCGCGTACCCCGCCACCACCGCCTCGTCGATGTAGCCTTTCAGCCACGCCAGGATGGCCGCCTCCGAGCAGCCGGGCTCTCGCAGCTTTGCCTCGAGCTGGTCGCGGGAGATGCTGGCGCGGGCGACGAGCTGGCCCGCCTCGAGCGCGACGAAGACGACGTCGTTGGACAGGAGGTCGACCCGCATCGCCGCCACCGGCATCGCCCCCTTCTTCGCCAGCACCTGCACGACGGTGAAGTCGAGCGGCGAGAACGCCCACACGCCCCGGTGCTGAAGCGCGCCGTACAGGCCCAGCGGATCGATGGGCGCCTGGCCCACGAGCGCCCAGACGACCTCGTCGGTCAGGAGATCGAGCCGGCGGAGCCGCCGCAGGTTCTCCAGCACCCGAGGTGTGGTCGCCGCCGCGACCTGGAGTGCGACGGCTCCCTCCGCGCACTCGTCTTCCTCGTCCGCGTACTCGGCGAGCGAGTAGAGCTGGCTCACGACAGCGTGTCCCGGACCCCGAGGAACCACTCGAGCGTGTCGACCTGCGCCTTTGTCTTCACCCTGCTCGCCTCCGCCAGCTGGGGACGCTGCAGCCGCTGGAGCAACGCGCCGAGCTGCTCGACGAGGGCCGCCTTGGGCCTCACGTCGAACGACTTTCCCTGGTACACCCTGCGGGCGAGCGCGACCTTCTCCTCGTCGTACTCGGGGACCTCGCGCGCGGTCCGCGACTCACGCGTCGGCCCGATGCCCAGCTCGGCCTTGTGCCGGTCCGCCTCCTGCTTGACCTCGGCCACGGAGACCTTCTTGCCGTTCCGCTGGGCCTCCTCGATGTCCTGGAGCATCGACTTCTGCCGCGTGGGCGGCAGCGCGACCATCTCCCGCGCGTGCGTCGTGCTGATCACCCCCTTGTCGAGCGCCTCCTTCACCTCCGGCGTCGTGCCCTTGAGCAGCGTGAGCCGCTGGCTGACGTAGGGCTCGGACTTGCCCACCTTCCTGGCCAGCTGCGCCTGAGTGGCCTTGTACTTCTCCATGTAGTCCTTCATCGCCTGGGCTTCCTCGAGCGGGTCGAGGCCCTCGCGCTGCAGGTTCTCGATCAGGTTCAGGATCGAGTTCTCCTGCGTGTTGCCCTTGACGAGCTTCGCCTCCACCTGCGTCCAGCTCGCCGGCGCGCGCTTCCGCAGCGGCCGCTTCCCATCGGCACCCGCGGGCGGCGCCCAGTGGGGACTGCGAAGGCGCCCGATCGCCTGGTAGCGGCGCTCGCCCGCGATGAGGAAGAACTTCCTCCGGCCGTCGGTCTTCGACGGCCCCCCTTCGCGCAGCACCAGCGGCTGGATGAGCCCGTTCTCATCGAGGCTGGCCGCCAGCTCCTCGATGTTCTTCATGAGCTTGCGACCGTTGAAGTCTTCCCCGATCATGATGTCTTCGTACGGCACGAGGACGCGGCTGATCTCTTTCGGCACGGTTTCTCCCCTTCCTTTGGCTTGCTGGCGGTTCCCTACGCTTCGACCAGGAGCTCGAGCAGGACATCGATCTGCGCCTGGAGCTGCATCGCTTCTTCTTCACCCCGTGCGCGCGCGAGCCGCTCCTTGAGCCGGCGAATCAGCTGGACCACCGCGCTCCCGGGCACTGCCGTCTCCCGGTCCGCCCCGCCCGACAGCGTGAGCAGCGACGACACCGCCGACTGGACCGGCGCGAGGCCCGGCCGCTTGAGCACCGCGAACGACAGGATCTGCGAGACGAGCGAGACGAACGCGAGCAGCCGCTCGCGCGTCAGGTACCGGGCTTTTCTCGGCAACGACCCCACGAAGCCGTCGAGAACTTCACGTGCGGACACGGTCAGTTCTCCCGGTGCTGGTCGAGAACCCGCTGCCGATCGATGCGGCGGAACGCGATGGCCTCGAGGTCCACGCCTTCGAGCAGCCTTCCCACCGCGAAGTAGAACTCGACGGCGACGGCGGGAATGGGTCGGCAGGGATCGTTCTGAACCGCGAGCCAGAGCGAGCGCACGGCCCGCTGCCGGTCGACCACGTCGTCATTCGTCCGCTCTCCGCCGATCCTCGCCATCAGGGCACCTCGAACGGTTCGGTGCCGCACGCGAGGCAAGTGGGCACGTTCACTTCGTCGGCAGACGTGAGCTCCGCCCCGCAGCGCGGGCAGGCCGGCGCCGTCGCCGATGCCTCCTTCTCCTGCCTCTGCTCGACGTCGACTCCGTACTTTTCCAAGACCCCTCCTTCACGAAGTAAAGGGGGCACCGCCGGGGCCATGGAACTGGCCCTGGCGGTGCCCCCAAGCGAGCTGGCTATCGCAGCGAGACGCGCTG
>OBEQ011473551.1_pt1 | contig 26767 bp, 18 predicted proteins | sample 1670901 | NCBI WGS metagenome assembly OBEQ01 (sample SAMEA104232315, study PRJEB22302) | groundwater metagenome | biome: forest; feature: aquifer; material: groundwater | place: USA | collected 2011-08-07 | depth 5.4 m | reverse complement strand
GCTGGAGTTTGATCGGCTATTACGGCGGCGATAAAATTGCTCTGGCTACGGCCGGCGCCACCGGACCGATCAAGCAAGAGGATAATGCCTATCTGTACACCATGATTGAAAACTTGTGTATCGCCGACGGCTTACCGATGCCGAAGGTCTATATCATGGATGATCCGCAGATCAACGCCTTTGCCACCGGCCGCGGCCCGAACAACGCCTCGATCGCGGTTACCACCGGCGCGATTGAAAAATTAGCCAATGAGGAGTTGGAGGGCGTCTTGGCGCACGAGCTGTCGCACATTAAAAACTTTGATGTCCGGTATATGACCATGGTGGCTATCTTGGTTGGTATCCTGACTCTGCTTTCCAACTATTTTTGGCGCGCCAGTTTCATGGGCGGCCGGCGGCGGAGCGATAATGACAGCGGCGGGCAACTCCAGATCGTGTTCATGGTTATCGGATTAGTGTTGCTGGTCATCGCCCCGATCTTGGGTCAACTCATTCAACTGGCTGTCTCCCGTAAACGAGAGTTTCTGGCTGACGCATCGGGTGCTTTATTGACGCGTTATCCGGAAGGACTGGCTCGGGCGCTAGAAAAAATCGGTGCGACAACGGTGGCTCCGCTCGATCACGCCAACCAGGCCACCGCCCATTTGTACATCAGTAACCCGTTTGGACCACAGGCTAAGGGCATGAGCAAACTGTTCAGCACCCACCCGGCGATTGCTGAACGGGTGGCTGCCTTGCGGGCGATGGATCATAACTAGCTGGTAGCCCCGATGTTCCGCTACTGCGGAAATCGGGATCCCGACCCAACTCTCTAGAGGAGGCGACGGGGCTGTTAGCAAATAGCTTTTAGAAGAAAACAATATAAATTTTTATACACTTACCAGCCGTTTCTATGGCCGACACAACTACAACCGCACCCACCCCGAGCCGTATCGTTTTCGATCCGGCCTGGTCGATGGTCAAACAAGCCTGGCGTTGGTACAACGACCACCTGAAAATGCTCTTGCAGATTTGTTTGATCGCCGCTATTCCGTCACTGCTCCTGCAGATTGTCTTGCCGCTGACCCAGCCGGCCGCCACCCCGGTGGTCAACGCGAATCTAGCCTTGGTGATCAGTTACGGTTTGGGCTTTTTCGTCTGGAGCTTATTCAATATTTTCTGGACGATTCTCGGCACCATCGCTATTTATCAATACCTCCGTCAACCGGTCACCAGTAACACCGCCTGGCAACAGTTTATTGGTTCTCACACTTACGCTGTCAACTACTTTAGCACCACCGTCCTTTTCGGTCTGATTGTCTTTGGCGGCGCACTACTCCTGATTATTCCGGGGATCATCTGGGCGGTGATGTTTTCTTTGGCGCCGCTGATTTCTATTTTTGAAAAACGTTCGGCGGTCGAAGCACTGAAACGAAGTAAGGCTCTGATTCAAGGGCATTGGCTCGATGTTTTTTGGCGCGGTCTGTTGCTCGGTCTGTCGGTGGCGGCCGTCACGATCGTGGTGTCAGTAGTCTTGAGCGGTATCGGCCGGGTCAGCAGTTTGAGTATGGTCAGTCAATTACTCCGTGTTTTGGTCAGTGCCGTCTTGACGCCGCTACCGCTGATTATGGACTACCTGATTTATACCAAGCTGGCGAAGAAAGTATAAGTGAGTATTCCCTACATTCCCCGCGCTCGCCGGCGTGGGGTTTTTGTTCTCCACCACCATCCGTACGGGTGGGTTTCAAACCTACCCGTACGGATGATGGATATGCGACTGACTATTGACATCTAGACTAAATCAAGGTAGATTCTGTCCATTGACACTCCACTATGGATCCCGTTAGACATGAAACTATCGGGCGTCTCGCCGGTTTAAATGTTTCATATTCTTAATCTTCATCCATTTTTCTGCCAAGCATGAGCATGTCTAACGGGGTGGACGACCTCAAACCCGATATTCTCGGTAAATTCACGACTCACCTCAACAGCGCGCTGACCTACGCGGCGGAGTTGACGTTGGAGCTGAAGAATCGCTATGTCAATCCGGAACATTTGCTGTTTGGGTTGGCCGAAACAAAAGGCGGCGTGGCCTACGAACTATTACGAAAAGGCGGCGTCAAATTGGACACCTTGCGTGATTTGATTTCGGTGCGTAATGAACCGATCTTAAAACCCGGCCAGGTCATTGCTTTAACCGAAGTCAAGTTTTCGCTGCCCGCCAAACGAGCCATGGAAAAAGCGGTTTTGATTGCCGCTAACTATAAACATAAGTATGTCGGCACCGAGCACTTGTTTGCCGGTTTGCTTGATATCGGCGACCCAACCCTGGAACAAATTATTAAAGATAACGGCTTGAATATCAAAGAGTCCAAACGGCAATTGGTGACCATTTTAAAAAACACCTCGCGCTTTCCTGATCTGACCGGTTTTTTTGACACGCAGGAGGTGATGCAACCGGAAGAAGTGGCGGTTACGCCCGGCGCCCCCGGCCGCCCGCAGGGCAACACAAAGACTCCGGCCTTGGAGTTTTTCGCGACTGACCTGACCAACGAGAAAACCCAGGTCACCATCGATCCGGTTATCGGTCGACAGAATGAGATTGAGCGAGTCATTCACATCCTCTCCCGCCGGACAAAAAATAATCCGGTATTGATCGGCGATCCGGGGGTAGGAAAAACGGCCATTGTCGAAGGTTTAGCTAAGAAAATTATTCGGCGCGAAGTACCGGAAGCCTTACAGAATAAACGGCTGTTGTCGCTCGACTTGGGTTTAGTCGTGGCCGGGACAATGTACCGCGGTGAATTCGAATCACGAGTTAAACAAATTATTGATGAGATCAAGGCTGACCCGAATATTATTTTGTTCATCGACGAACTGCATACCATCATCGGCGCCGGTTCCGCTTCCGGCTCAATGGACGCCGCCAATATGCTGAAACCGGCACTGGCGAAAGGGCAAATCCGGACCATCGGCGCGACCACCATGGAAGAGTACAAGAAGAACATCGAATCCGACGCAGCCCTGGAGCGGCGTTTCCAGCCGGTCATGGTTGATGAACCGTCAGCGGAAGATACTGTCGCCATTTTGAAAGGGGTTCGCGGCAATTACGAACGGTTCCACCACGTCGCCATCGCTGATGAAGCCATTGAAGCGGCGGTCACGCTCTCGACGCGCTACATTCAGGATCGTTTCCTGCCGGATAAAGCGATCGACCTCATCGATGAAGCGGCTTCGAAGTTGAAGGTCAACCGTGGTGCGTCACCACAGATGAAACAATTAAAAGAGCTGGAAGAACAGCTCACTGATTTGCACCGCAAAAAACACGAAGCGGTTCAAGCTGAAAACTTTGATGCGGCTTTAACATTGAAACACGAGGAAGGCGCTCTGCGTCAGAAAATTACTAAGCTCAAAGAACGGGAGAGCAACGGGCCGTTAACCACCGTCGGCACCATCGGCAAGAAAGAAATTGCCGACGTGGTTGCCCGTATGACCGGCGTGCCAGTGACTGACTTAGTTCAAGAAGAACGTCAGCGGTTATTGAACCTGGAGACTATTCTCAAGCGCCGGATTGTCGGTCAGGATGAAGCTATCCACACCATCGCTGATTTTATCCGTCGCTCGCGAGTTGGACTAGCCAATCCAAATAAGCCGATCGCCTCCTTCATTTTTCTCGGTCCCTCCGGCGTCGGAAAAACGGAAACCGTTAAGGAAATTGCCCGCACCATTTTTGAGGATGAGAATGCCCTGGTTCGGATCGATATGTCTGAATTTCAAGAAAGTTTTAATATCAGCAAACTGATCGGCGCCCCGGCCGGGTACGTCGGCTATAAAGACGGCGCCAAATTGACCGACACAGTCAAGCGTAAACCATATTCGGTTGTGTTGTTCGACGAAATTGAAAAAGCCCATCCGGACGTTTTTAACTTACTCTTGCAAGTCTTGGACGAAGGCCATTTAACTGATGCGGTCGGTAAAAAGGTAAATTTCAAGAACACGATTATTGTTATGACCTCCAATGTCGGTTTACAAGGGTTCAACCAAGCGCAGTCAATCGGGTTTAACGCGGCCGATCAACAGGAAAAGCAAAAGTTTGACCAAGATTTTGCCCGCTTGAAAGAACAGGTGCTGGAGGAACTGCGCCGCACCTTCCGTCCGGAGTTCCTCAACCGCGTTGACCAGACGATTGTGTATCAACCCTTAACGCTACCGTCGGTTGAGAAAATCGTTGATTTGCAAATGGCCGAAGTCCAAGGCCGTTTAACCAAGCAGAAAATTAAGATTAAAGTTTCGACCGCCGCCCGCAAGAAAATTGCTGAACTGGGTTTTAGTCCGGAGTACGGCGCCCGGGCTATCCGCCGCGTGATTCAAGAACACATTGAAAATCCCCTAGCTGGGATGTTGCTCAATGGTCAGATTAAAGAGGGGCAGACGGTTGGAGTTGGGTTGCAAAAAGATAAACTGACATTGACAAAAGCGGAAGTAAAGAAGTAACACCCTCCCGTCATTCTGAACGGAGCGAAGCGCAGTGAGGAATCTCCTAACCACTTCAGGATTATCTTTAGCCACAATGTGCTGTTTTTTTGTGCGCACGGGAGGGTGTTTGGCCTTAACGAAATAAATAACTAAGCGGGTAGACCAATGCCCCACCCCGTCATTCTGAGGCGAAACTGCTGTTTCGCCTCAGAATGACGGGGTGGGGGCGTGCGTTTGACAATTTCTCATAATCAGTAGTAATCTAAATGCATTGGTGACTAGGCACTCCCATCCGTGAGTTAGCCATTTTTTCGTATGTCTTTATTTACTACCGTCATCGACGCAATCTTCCCGCCCCTGTGTGTTCATTGTAACCGCGAAGGATCGTGGTTGTGTTCCGTTGCCGCCGATGATATCAAGCAAGAGCGGGTTATCGTCAACCCACTGATAATCAACGGCGTTGAAAAAGTTCTTGTTCGCGGATCGTACGATTGTGAACCTCTGGCTCAATTTATTCAAAAATTGAAATATCACTACTGGACCGGAGCGGGTTCTCTACTACATGGTGTAGTAGCGCCGCCCACGCCCGAACTGAATGTGCCCTCCGATACGGTCATTGTCCCCGTCCCGCTCCACAGCCGCCGCCATCGTGAACGAGGTTTTAATCAATCGCTATATATCAGTAAAGCCTTGTCACGCGCTACTGGCTTGCCAGTTAAGAATCTTCTGCAACGCACCCGCTACACGCCACCGCAAGCCCAATTAACTGCCAAGGAACGGGTAACGAATATTATTGGGGCTTTCGGTCAAGGCAGAGTTGCCAGTTGGCCGAAATCTGTGATTTTGGTTGATGATGTTATTACCACAGGTTCAACAATTGCCGAATGTGCCGCTGTGTTGCGAAAATACGGAGTTCGAAAAATTACCGCAGTAGCGTTGGCGAAGGGGTAAAAGTCTTTCTGAGGATTTTTCTAGATGGTGATTTGAGCCATGTGGGTCGGCTCCGATAAAAGATTGTATTGGCGGGACACATCAGTTAAGTACCACCGCCCGAGGGGTATTGTAAGGCTTTTTGAGCTATTTTCCTAGGGGGCAAAATGAGGCACGTGGGTCGGGGTCTGAAATTCAAAATGAGACAAATGAGACACGAGAATGGGATACTAGCGTGTCTCATTTTTTAAGGCCTTCTTGGCTAATTCCAGCAGTTCCTCCTCTCCTTCGACCCCACGGAGCCGCCCAGTTAGAAATCCAAGCCGATACGAGATTCCATCGCTCATTAGCCGCCAGTTGGTCTCCAGTAAAGTCTTTTCAATCAGTTTCTTGAGGACTTGGATACTATCGTATTGTGGTCGACCAACTTGGGTATCTTGGGTAGCAAATTCAACCGTTACGCCTCGGAGCAGGTCGGGTTTGCCCAGGACGAAGTTAGTATAGCCTGCTTTCTGGATGATGGGGTTGAGTAGGCTCTGGAGTTCAGCCACCGGCAGGGTTTTGATCTTTGCCTTCAGGTCAAAGAGTTTTTTGTTCTGTTCCTTGAATTTCCAACCATCAACGAGTTCCTTAATACCATCCATTCGCCTAACATAATCGTAACCTTCTGTATCCGACATACAGTATTTCTTCCGATCTTCCTCGAAGTTTGGATCGGCTGGTGGTGGTTCATACTTTCGATCCAAATCAAGCTTGTGAGATTCCTTGTGCCCACAGTTGGGGCAGGTGTACTTAGTGGTAATCACATTTCCTACCCGCTTGTCTGTCGATGTCATGGCTGATTGGCATTTGGAGCACGGATATGGCTTCGGCTCCCACTCCTCTCCTCCTTCCCAAATGGCGCGACCTTTCTTGCAGTTTGGACAAGAGAATGTAAACAGGACTCGATGGTTGCGATCTTCCACATCCGATTGAAGATCTCGGTCAATACAGTTCATGGTCAGACCACAATGGGAGCAATGAATATTCTCAGGCTGAATTGCTTGTTTAAGTTTTTCGTCTTTGGCTCGATCGCGCTCCATCCACTCACGGATAATTTCCGCTTTCTGACGGAACCGTTCGCCCTTACGGATGTAGAGGATGTCAATAATATATTTTGATGTATTACCTTTCGTGGCTAGCAACTTCTTTGCTAACTTCTCTTCCACTTTTTGGGCGACCCACCAGCGACACTGCTCGACAGTACCCTGGTCATAGATTTCGGAATAGTAGGATTCTTCTCGTAAGTAGCCCATGTCAATTATGTCTAGTAAATAAAAAGATAAGGCGGGGTGCCTCAATTAGTAATTTCATTACGTGGAACTAGCCTTTTGGTTTTGGAGGCGTGATTTCGTTTTGAATTGTTTGTATTCGATCCTTTAGAGCCTGATCAGTGGCGGTCTTTTTTATAGCGCCGATCTTTCTACTAAAGGTTTGTTTTGTCGTCTTCTCATTGATCCAGGATTCTTTGCTTGCCCAAAGGTTATCGATAATATTCTGAGTCACATCAATTGGTTGTTGCGTCACCTCCGCAAAAAGTTTTTCAACTAGATTCTTTTTATTTTTTGACCAGCTAAGTAACTGCGAAATCTTGCTTGAAGCGTAAAATGATTTCTCCTTATCTCCAGTAACACCCTCCGCAATAGCTATAATTACTTCTTCCAGGTGTTCTCCAAATCGGTCCAAAATTACTTGGTTACTAATGGCCGCCACAATTTGTTCAATATCCGCTGGAGACGATATTTTTATTTTTTCTGATAGTGCCTTGGTTATGTCAGATACTTGCATTAAAGTTAATATTGGCTCGGGCAGATGATTGATAATAAATAATACTTTTTCAAGCTGATCAGATTTAGTTTGATCAATCAATATTTTTCTAACCTTACTTTTTACGTCAAGGTTATTCTTTACGATAAAATCTAAAACCACCTCGCGCTCAGTTGCAATCCTGGAAGTGAGCACCTCCAATATTTTTTCCTTAAGTAAATTGTTGCCGGTGATATGTTTCTCCTCAAGACCTTTTAGTAATCCAAGGGCCATAGTAAACTCCTCGGCATTCCCCATCAGCTGGGTGCTCAAGGAATTAACAAGGAGTTCGGCAACTTCAAATTCTAAATTATCTCGAGCCTCAAATAGTCCATTGAGAATTTGGATTTTAATGGCGGTGTCAGCAAAGGCCGGATCCGTCAGGAGCTTATTCGCAAGCGCATAATCAATATACGGAGCAATTTTTGCGATTTCAACAGATTGAACCGACTTAAATTCTTCACCATACTGTTGTGACAGCTTGATCAAGTCTTCAATTTGTTGTTTTCGCAATCTAGGTTCTTCTACCAGCCCAACGACGTAAAACAAGCTTCTGATAACATTTATCTTCTCTGGAGACGGAATGTCCGCCACCTTTAGTTCTTTTTTAATGGTTTCAATATGCTCATTTCTGGGCTCATCGGTAAGTCCGGAAATAATCTTTACTAGGCTGTCAAAATCCGCTGCCCTAGAAAAGGATTTGATTTGAGCAGGATCTACAATCTGTGGCTCAGCAAAACCCGTTGAGCCCGAGAAATAGAGGAAATAATAAGGATCTACTGATTTATTCTCGGCTCTAGTTATTGAATTAAAGAATTTAGGCTCTTGTGCCATAAGCGCTTGTAGCTCAGGACTTTTGGATATTTCGCCCAGCTCGTGCTTTTTGATTAAAACAGGCTGAGAAGGGAGTAATTCATAAAAATCTGGAAACTTATCTTGGATGATCAGAATTTTGGCTAATAATTCTGGGCAATCTTTTATTATTTGAAGATTTTTCTTCTCTTTGCTATCCGGGTCAGTAATTTGTTTAATTTTCTCGTCAATAATATCTAATTGAAAAGCTAAGGTTCTAATGAAGTGCTTTATTTTTCTGGGGTTGCTTTCAAAGTTATTCCTAACCAAGTTTACTAAGTAGGTTTCAGCGTACGGATTCACTAGAGTAATAATGGGATTTGACTTGATTAACTTCTCTATCCAGTCTTCTAGTAAGTTAGGGTCAACCTTCGGTAATATGAAATTAATCTGAAAAATTTTCTTTAAATATTCGGTTGCTTCGCGACGACGCACCTCTTCCGTTGCTACTGGATCAACTTTGCCATCTTCGCTATGTTCGTCAGCCAGTCCCAAAAATTCACCAATGTAACGGCGAATTACCGTGTGGTCTGCAGTGATTATGTATGTACAGTGTTTGTTATTGAAAAAAGTAAATAACGCCGTAAGTACCTGTTCGACTTCTTTATGACTGCACCTATCAAGATCATCAACGAAAATAATAATCCCTTTGGGTTTTTCCTTCATTATTTCCTTTACAGCTTCGTTGAACTTTTCTTCAAATTGCTCGGCAGATTCAATTTTGGGTACGGCCTGCTTTAATGTAATAGCCAGGACTTCATTGATAATTGGTATAAGCCCCACCAAGCCGGGGATAAAGATATTATGTAGGAAGGTGTCAGTGACTGAGAAGTTGAGCTTAAATATAGTTTTTATTCCCTTCAGAAGTAGAACGAATAGAATCGAAACGACTACTGATGTTAGGAACCAATATCCTACTTTCTTAAGTAGAGTAATAGCCTTTTTCTTAAAAGGGATCGGCGTTTCTTTTTCCGTGCCCTGATAAAACTCAGTTACTTCATGCGGTTTACCAAGTTGATTGTTTATATCGATAATAAACTTTCTTTTTACTGAGATAGAGTCCTGGCTATATTTCCATGGTTGAAACTCAAGAACTTTGTACCCCTTTTCAATAAGTTTGGGCTTTAGTTGCTTTAGAATCGACGATTTACCTTCGCCCCACCTAGCAGAAATACCAAAGTTAAATCCTTCATCAGCGCTTTCAATGGTTTTGACAATGGTATCTACAAATGACCCTCTGCCAAAAAGATCCTCGTCTGTAGGCGAATCCCAATTACCTAGGCCAAGAGTTATTTTTTGCTCTTCTTTGGTCATAGTTCTAACAAGCAGGTGGACTAATATTAAGTAAGTGGGGCGCCCCGTTACCTTGGGCTAATTTGCGAAACCCCTCATTTTGCGCTAAGATTGTACCACTTTCCGGCTAATCTTCAAGGTTTGCTTGAGGCTAGGAATGTACCTTCTCCAATTTATTTGCCTAAACTCGTAGCAATACGGGCATGGCTTTCAAAACCCTTCGCAGATACTGAACCCCGTGTTCAGCGACTCTGCGAAGGGTCATATTCCGAAAGGAGTATGGGCGGCCGAAAGGTTGCTAGCTGGCGCGGGGTTTTGTGTATTGAAACTCGCCCAGTCGATCCCTCAGGGTTTTTACTCACTAAACAAGGAGATATTTTATGGAAGGACAATCGTCGGGGCTAAGAAAGTTTTTATCCACCCGCGCCGGTAAGTGGACGATAGGCGGAGCGGTAGTTTTGATCCTCGGAGTGATCGGTAGCTTGAATGGTAAGCCAAGTGGCACTTCAACAAATCAATCAAGCGCCACGCAAAACACCTCAGTCGTTACAAAGCAAAACAGTAACGTGACGCCAAGCAATGTAAATATCCAGCAACCAGTAAAAACACCACAACAAATACTTGAAGAAAGGCTCACGGCTACAGTCAAAAACACTGGGACTACTGATGTCACTTACCATGACCTAAAAATAGAAAAGTCTGATACCGATCGTCCAACAGACACTCAGATGGTAACGGTGAACGTCAGTATGTCGAGTTATTATAACAAGAGCGCCCTATTGAAAGACACCGGGAAGTTATCATCGTCAATTTTTCAAGTCGTCTACGGTATCCCCAACATAAAAGCATATGATGTTTTTGTGAATTACAACGGGGAGGTGACGGATAAATACGGCAATAAAAAGAACGAGACTATCCTTCTCTACGACATTGACAAACCAACCTACCAAAAAGTTAACTGGCAGAATTTCGACCAAGCTGGTCTTTGTGATTTTCTCAACAACGAAGCCAAGAGTGCTGGCACACTTGATACGGCGTGTAATGTTCTGGTGAATATCCAGTGACGCGTTGAGGGTTTATTAATTTCGGGATACTCGAAGCCGATCACAGCCAGACCAATTGCAGAGTAGGCGACGGAAAAATGAAAAGGCCACTTCAGGCAGTGAATAGTGGCCTTTTTTGATTAGACAAACTAGACCCAAGGCAAATTCGAGGATTTAGCAGTATAATTACTATAGAGAGCTAGGAATTTACTACTAATTATCCCATTATGCCCAAGAAGCCTATGCCAGCCAAGCCAAGACTAACCCAAGAAGAAATGATAAAGAAAATCTACGCCAGGGAATATCAAGAGGCGGAGGTGTTTAAACTAGACTTTCAAGAGTCCAAGGAATGTAAGGACTTTAGAAAAGCCTGGGGAATACCAAGTGAAGGGTTTCCCGACTATCAATCATACGAACGATGGAACACGAAGCTCAATGAAACAACGAATGCCTACATACGAAGCGAGCAGTACATTCGTGATCGCGAACAAATACAGGAAAAACGAAAAGAAGAATATGAAAAGAAAATTACGCGCACTAGTTTTGAGGTGTTTGCGAATCATGTTCAACTCCGCACCCCGCTCTTCAAGTATGAATTTGACGTTGATCAGACAACCATTAACTCTGGTCAGCCAGTCTACTGGCGCCACTTTATTGAGAAATGCATTCTCATGAGTAACTTTGAGGTCATGCCTGTGAGACGGCCAATACCGGAGGCTCGAATTTCTTGGAGCAATGAATCATTCATGTACGAGCTAATTATTGAGAATATCTTTCCTGACACAACTCAGAAAGACTTTAAGGATAGGGGGTTCCAGAAAAAGTTTAGAGATCTACAGACAAAACTACCCGGTTACAAGAAAATAATACCGAGGCGTAAAAAGAAGTTTGACTATGTCCTCGGGGTATTAAAAGCTGATGCTGAAATGCCAGATACCAGTGATACAGAAAAATCTGATCATATCGACGGCGTAAATGAGTCGGAGGACTTAGCTGGAACGGACAGAAAACGCTTGAATAGGCTGAAACAGACCCGGCACCGCTTAAAAAGAAGGGGTTCAGCTCGGTTACGTTAAGGAACGAATCTTAACACAACCCCGCCTATAGGGGCATGTGCTTCACTTACTCTAGTTATTAACTAGGGTAATTTATTATGAAAAGACTTCAACTTACTTGGCACACGGAAAAACGAAAGCTAAGCACACTTACGCCTTGGGCAAACAATCCCCGAACCCTCAGTGACAAGCAACTGGAGGATCTGAAAAAAAGCTTCAGGAAATTCAACCTGGTCGAAATTCCTGCTGTCGATACCAATGGCCGGATTGTTGCGGGACATCAACGGATCAAAGTGATGCATCTCCTTGGTCGCGGTGAAGAACTGATTGAGGTTCGCGTTCCAAACCGCGAACTAACCCAAGCAGAGTACGAGCAATATTTGCTGACCAGCAACGCTGTCACCGGCGACTGGGACTTCGACAAACTCAAGTCATTCAACATCGATTTGTTATTGGATATCGGTTTCGACGAAGCTGATTTGGCAAACATCTGGGATCAAAATCTCGAAGTTGAAGATGATGGATTCGAGATCGAAAAAGAGCTGGCGAAAATCAAAAAGCCCAAGACAAAGCCAGGCGATCTTTTCGCACTTGGTTCACATAAGATTATCTGCGGAGATTCAACAGACTCCGAAACTCTGCGACGACTATTCGGGAAAAATCGTGCTTCGATGATTTATAGCGATCCAGTCTATAACATCGGGATCGATTACAACGGTGGTATCGGTGGTAAACAAAACTACGGTGGCACCGTTAACGATCATCGAACCGACGAAGAATATAAACTGTTTCTCAAAAAGAGTTTGGAATGCGCATTGGCGGTCAGTAAACCGGATACCCACGTTTTCTATTGGTGCGATGAATCATACATCTGGCTCCTGCAGGACTTGTACCGGGAGTTAGGGATAACGAATAAACGCGTATGCCTGTGGATAAAGAACTCCCAAAACCCCACACCCGGTGTGGCCTTCAATAAGTGCTTTGAGCCATGCGTCTATGGTGTGCGCGGTAAGCCGTATCTGGCCAAGGGCATCGACAACCTGAATGAGGTGCTGAATAAGGAAATAACCACCGGCAACCGCCTGACTGATGACATTCTCGATCTCCTGAACATCTGGCTGGTGAAACGGCTATCTGGTGACCAATACGAGCACGCCACCGCTAAGCCACCCACGCTCCACGAGAAGGCCATCCGGCGCTGTACCCGGCCTGGGGACATCATTCTGGACAGTTTCGGTGGATCTGGAAGCACGCTCGTTGCCGCCGAGCAGTTGAAGCGACGGGCTTATATCGTCGAGTTAGAACCAACATTTACTGATTTAACGATTTTACGTTATGAAAAACTCACCGGCACCAAAGCCAAAAAAATCAATTAAGTACGGAGACGCCTTTCGGCTCGGTGATCACCTCCTTGCATGCGGTGATGCCCTCGATGCACGGCTGGTCGATCGTCTGGTTGGTAAAGCCAAGATAAAACTTATTTGTACCGATCCGCCATATGGTGTTCTGGCAGTTGAATCGAAACAAGGATTCAGCCCATTGAAAGTCAACAAGAAAATCCTCAATGACGACATCGTGTCTGAATCACAGTACACCCAATTTACCAAAGATTGGTTGGTGGCGGTTATTCCACACTTAGCCACCAAGAACGCGGCGTACATCTTTAACTCGGACAAAATGCTTTTCGCCCTGCGGGAGGGGATGGAACGATCTGGACTCAAGTTTTCTCAGCTCCTAATCTGGATTAAAAACCACGCCGTGGTTGGCCGTAAAGATTACCTGCCCGCTCATGAACTCATCGCCTACGGCTGGCACGGTATCCATAAATTCCACAAGGCCCAAGATCGCTCGGTATTGTTTTGCCCGAAGCCGAATCGTAGCCCACTCCATCCGACTCAAAAGCCAATCGCCCTGCTTCGACGGTTAATTCTGAACAGTACCATCATCAATGACATTGTGTACGACAGCTTTGCAGGGTCGGGGTCAACTGGAATTGCTTGTGAGCAAACGAAACGGCGCTCGATCATGATCGAGCGGGACGAAGCGTACTGCCAGACAATCATCGACCGGTTCGAACGATTGTTCGGCATCACCGCGGAAAGGATCAGCCAATGAAAAAAGATCGCAACAAAGACCTGATACTCGAGCAGGTGCGGAAAATCCCGATTATCCAAGTGGCCTGCGAAAAAGTGGGGGTTGCCCGCGCTACCGTGTACCGCTGGAAAGACGAGGATGAAGAGTTCCGTAAAAATCTGGAAGTAGCCCTGGCCGAAGGCGAAGCCCTGATCAACGACATGGGTGAATCACAACTCCTGTCCCTGATGAAAGAGAAAAACTGGCCAGCTATAAGTTTTTGGCTACGCCATCGTAACCCGAAGTTCCGCGAACGGATTGAAGTGACCGCCAATATTAAATCACCCCAAGACGAACTAACTCCCGAACAGCAAGCCGTCGTGCAAGAAGCACTCCGGCTCGCCTCGCTGACTGTCGATCAGCGACCAAAAAGTATTAACCAAGATAATCCTACATAATCCAATGACGAATCCAAACCTACCACCGAACATGGTGGATCAAATGTTCAAAGACCGCCAAGTTCGCACGGCCATAGTCCGGCAAAGCCATTTCTGGTTTTTTCATTTTTACTTCCCCCACTACGTCACCTACGAAACGGCACCATTCCAGCGTGAGCTGTTTCACTACACTGAGCGCAGTGACATCAAGAACCTCTATATCGTGGCCTTCCGTGGTTCCGGCAAGTCGACCATCCTGACCATGTCCTATCCCATTTGGGCGATCCTGGGCGAACAGCAGAAGAAATTCGTGCTGATTATCTGCCAAACCCGTAGTCAGGCCAAACAGCACATGGTTAACCTCAAGCGCGAACTGGAAAGTAATCTGCTCCTGCAAAACGACCTCGGACCATTCCAAGAGGAAAATGACGAATGGGGCTCAGTGTCGCTGGTATTCTCGAATCTCAACGCTCGGATTACGGCCGCTTCAACGGAGCAGAGCATTCGAGGGCTACGGCACAACCAGTACCGACCAGACTTGATCATCGGCGATGACCTGGAAGATATTGCCTCGACCAAGACTCACGAAGGCCGTCAGAAGACGTATAATTGGCTCACTGGGGAAGCGGTTCCGGCTGGTGATCTGAATACCCGCGTGATTATTGTGGGGAATTTACTGCACGAAGACTCGTTACTGATGCACCTCAAGCGGGATATCGATGAGGGTCATATCGATGGCATGTTCAAAGCCTACCCCCTGCTCGATGCCAGTAACCAAATTGCTTGGCTGGGAAAATACCCGACCATGACTAACGTGGAATCCGAAAAACGAAAACTGGGCAATGAGTTTGCTTGGCAACGAGAGTTCCTACTTCACATTGTGCCGGATGAAGATCAGGTTATTCACCGTGACTGGATCCAGTACTACGACAAGTTACCCACTGACCACGAACATATGAAGAAGGTGGTTATCGGTGTTGATCTGGCCATTTCACAAAAGGACACCGCCGATAATACGGCCATGGTCAGCGCACTGATCACGGGGTACGAAGAGTCATTCCGCGTCTACATTCTACCAAATCCCATCAATGCCCAGCTCGACTTCCCAAAAACGATTGCCTGCGTTAAGGATGTTTACAACGCTAACAAAAGCATTTATTCGGACGTCGCGATCTTCATCGAAGATGTTGGCTATCAGCAAGCCGTCATTCAGCAACTCGATCACGACAACTACCAAGCTAAGGGGATTAAAGTAACCTCCGACAAGCGATCGCGGCTCATGACGGTTAGTAACCTGATCAAGAATGGTCAGATTCTTTTCCCACGACAGGGAGCCGACGAGTTGATCCGACAGTTAGTTGGGTTTGGCGTCGAACGCTATGACGACTTGGTGGACGCCTTTACCATTGTTGGCCACCAAGCGATCGAGGAAGATCGGCCGGGGCCGGGGTTCTACGTGTTCGCGATGGATCAGATGAAGAATCCGCCCGATCCTTGGAAGCCGATAGGGTCTTTCGATTGGTTCCGACGAAGTAATGTCTGGTAGGTTGTAAACCTACAGACATTGTTTGGGTGGGATACGTGCTATCGACTAAGTTCAACCGTAAGATACTTTGCACCCGCCCCACCTCGCCCGTCGTCAGTCGAACCTTGATGCCGTGCGGATGCGTTGGCGAACTGGTCAGGATATTCTGGATCACACTTTCTATTAAGGTTTAATTGCCGTTCGTAACGATGATACGGCAGTAGCAAAATTCAAGTTCTGGGCGTCATTCGAGGCGATCAGAGAATTCGTTATGCCTATCACCTGACCGTAGATATTAAATACCGGACCACCACTGTTCCCGGGTGAAGCCGGTGCAGTGAATTGAAATAGCGTACCGGCTTTGTCGTATTCTTGGATCTGACTAACTAATCCATTACTTAAAGAATAAGTATATCCGTACGGATGACCGATAACTACAACCGGATCTCCCACAGTAACGGCTAATGAATCGCCTAAAACGAGAAATGGTGCATTTTTTGCATCAATTTTAAACAAACAATAGTCCCTGTTTTTATCGCATGAGAGGATAGAGTCAATACCATGAAGCTCTCCGGATTTCATCATCACAACCGCGTCACTTGCTCCGCTTAGAACATGTTTGCTTGTCGCAATAATTCCATCCGGCGTCAAGAAAAAACCTGCTCCAAAGCCCTTGTTCGTACTGATGTATACTACTGCCGGAGATTTCTGTTCATAAACGGTTTTGGCGTCAAGGATACTAGTACCAGGGGCGATCGCACTCAACGTCGGTTTCACACCCGTTGGTGACCGCATGAGTTGCTTCAGGTTGTCCGGATGGTCTGCAAGCCAAGCGTTGGCCGCCTGCTCTTGGGCGGAGTCTCTCTTAGAGCTACCATCTGAAGGGCTAGAAGCAGGGGTGTTCATGACGGCTACGATGAGTAGCACGATAGTACTATAGGTGAAGATCTGGCCAATGAAGTTCCCGGAGAAGTATCGGCTAATAATCAGCCAGGGCTTACGTCTTGGAGTAGGCGCTTCTGGAAAAAGCACCCGGCCGCGCTTTGAAAAGTTTACAAATAACCAGAGCACACCCATGCGCAACAGAGCGCCGCTAAGAGTATCAATAGTATCCCATTTTCCATCCAGGCCTTCATAGACCACGTACTGGGTAGCGGCCACGAGAATATTCAAAACGAAAAAGAGCTTGGCGTTACGAAAAGCGGTTGGATATCTGTTCAGAAGTTGAAGACCAACAAACCCGCTCATGCCTATCAATACAATATTGGTGACTAACCAAGCATCGGTATAAAACGGCATCAAACGCCAGATGGTGTTCGCCGGGTAACCAATCAACAACAATACAGCGAGAATCCACAAGGTCAACGACAAACCCGGCCGGGGAGATTGCTCGGTTGGTGTTTGGGCGCCTAGGTGAAAGTATTTTCTAAATCTGTTCCTCCACATATTTAGAGCAAATCGTTATACAATTCCTCGTCTTCCTTGGAGTGCAGAACAAACCGTATCTCATCAAGTTGGTCAGGGTGTTGGGCGACCCAGTCTCGAACCACATCAACGGCAATAGGTGCGGCGAGCAACTTGGGGTATCCAAAAACTCCGGTCGAGATGGCGGGGAAAGCAATCGTCTTTAGTCCATTTTTCACCGCCAGATCAAGACTGTTACTGTAACACTTCGCAAGTAACTCGGGTGCTTCTTCTTTTTGCATTTCGTAAATCGGCCCGACCGTATGAATGACAAATTTCGCCGGTAAATTAAACCCCGGCGTGATCCGCGCTTCACCCGTTGGGCAAGGTGCTTGCACGCGTGACGCTTCGACTAGTTTCTGTCCGGCCTTCTGGTTAATCAAGCCGTCCAATCCTCCCCCGCCGATCAGGCCGCGGTTGGCTGGATTAACAATAGCATCAACTTTTTGGGTAGTGACATCACCTAGAAGATGTGAGATTCTTGTCATGTTGTTTTAGTCTCTATCCAAAGAACTTCTGCCACCACGACTTCGGTTTATCCGACGGAAGGTCGGTAACCGATTGCCCATGCCAAGCATCTTTGGGGGGTGGAATTGGTTTTTCGGGGGGAATTGGTAGCCCTAGTACTTGTCGGACTCGATTCACAACTTCCGAGGGCATAAAGTGCGCTTTGACCATATAGTAAACCGCCCCTAGTGCATTAGCCTCCTTGACGTTCTCCTCCATTCCAAGATTGGTGAGGAATATAAGGGGAATGTCTTTTGTACGTGGATCAGCTTTATATATTTTTGCCGCACCAAAACCATCCATCTCCGGCATTATCACACCCGAGATGATAATATCTGGCTTCTCTTTCAAGATAAGGCTGACAGGGTCTTTTGAGGGGCTATCGTATCCAGCAATCAAAAATCCTTCCATGCGAAACTTCGTCTCGTACATATTTCGTAATAGTCGGTCATCTTCAAAAAAGAGGATTTTAAACCTTTTCGATGTTTTCTGGGCTACTCCCGCCGGCTCATTTCTAAGTATTTTGTTCGCCCCATAAAAAGTTTTTTTTGCTATGACTGGGCCTGACTGCTCTTTGTAAATCAAGCTTTTCTGTCCGTTTTCAAAAAAGCACTCGTCCATAAAATCCATGATTTCTTGAACGGCTTGAAACCCAAGTGTTGTACCCGTGAAAAACTCATTAAACTGTGTCTGCAGGGCGCGCTGTTTGGGGTCAGACATATCTAACGCCTGGCGCTTAACCAATTCGCCTATTCGATTTATTTCTTCTGCTTTTATATCGTCGATAAACGGATCAAGGCGGGAGTACAAACTGGTGAGTTCATTCACGCGTTCCTGCGTGAGCTGCTGTTTTTTTACTAGATCCTCAACGACAACGAAGAATGCATACTTAATTTTTCCTTTTGAATGCGCCAGCAATGAAACAGGGCGAGCCGCAAGGTTTTCAGTTTTATGGGTTATATCCCTATAAACATTAACGATTTGTTCCGCTTCTGAGAGGTTCATATATTATAGAATTATTCTCTTGCTATTTTATTGATCGCTTCTCGATAAGCGCAATAATCACAATCTGCTCCCGCCGCTGGTATTTTAGCACTATTCAAACAAGCATGTGCATCAATAATTGCCTGTTCGACCCATGAATCATTAGCCTCATAGGGTAAGACATTCACGTCAAACTCAAGCTTCCCGTCAAATGCTTCGGCGTCGCTATTGCCGTTACAGTAGACGAAGTATCCGGTGTTGGATACCTTGAATCCATTCCGGCGAAACAGCCATTGGTACACTTCCATTTGACGCTTGTAGCCGATTTGCCAGGCCGCATCGAGGTTGACTTCTTCGCTTTTCGACGTAGCTTTGTAATCGACAATGATCAACTCACCTGACGGTTTAGCCCAGACATCGTCAACACCGCCGGTAATCCTGAAATTCGTATCAGCGTGGTGAAAGGCAATGCCGCGTCGCAGTGAGTCTCGCCACTCATCGATTTTTTCATGGGCGAAGGGCACGGCGCCGATCTTGTATTTCTTCATCAACGGATGTTTTGTGCCTCTAGCGCGGTGTATGTCGAACTCACGTTTGAGTAGCTTGTCGACCGCCGTATTGAGGGCAAAGGGATACCCTGGCGGGCGCTTAACACCAAGCCGACGATCGAGATAGAAACACTGTGGGCAGTTCAGGAAGAGGTCGATGTTTGATCGACTTAAACGATACGGTTCGGGGCTGGTTGGATCGTATAGATTGCGGGTACGTTGGGGTTTATAGTAATCAGACATTGTTATTTTACTGTTCTATAAAGTAGTTAACTCCTTGGATTCTTTATCTCGACATCTTCCAGTGTGGCTTCAAATAACAATTCGTATGCTTTTCGTATACTTCTCTCCTGTCTCTCTTTTTCCTCTTTGGTATTGGGCTCAGTGTACTGGTAAGTCACTTTCATTGTCGCCTCTTTTTTCTTTTTCATGAGTTTATTCTTACAAATGTCGTATTAAGCACAAGATAGCGCCGAGATCAATGTCAAGTTATCCGAGTATAAAATGAATTCTGCCCTAGTTGCCATCATCAGTAGAGGACCATATTAGTTTTTTAAATACCGCGCAAATGAGTTTTTGGCAAGATCAGAGAGTGAAAGTGGATATTTTTCCGGTATATCCTCCTCGATACCACCTCCTTCCAGCCAATAGATATGGTATGGTTCAAGCTCCCTGTTCGTCAAAAGAATAAGTTTGACATCCTTAGCAAGCTCTTTAAATAATACAATTTCTTCAGGGAGAAAGTCGTCACTAGTTTTTGAAAAGATGATGTAAGCGCTCGTCTTACTATTCAACTTTATTAAATTATTTATTACAGCCTTCAGTTTACTGCAATCATCTTGAGTAATGCTTCCCCCCTCGCTTTTACATTCACCAATACCAATTTCTATCTCATCGTGGCGATCATACTGGATTACGCATAAATCTGTTTCGCATCCAATACCCGCGCCATTTAACTCTAGGGCTGTAGAATAACTGAAGTTTGAATGGTCCATTATCCGTTTAATAGTAAGCAGAGTAAGCAACACCGGAATGGCCCCCTCTTGATGGTTGTCCTTTGCAAAAAGGCCGCTTTTTCTGAACTTCCAATCACCACGCGACTTAAGATGGATGCTTGTTTGATTTTGGCCTCCACAATATTCGCATATCCAAAAATCATCAATACTTTTGAGAGTAAGCCAATTCGGTAAATTGCATTGCCCACACATCAACTCAAGGCCAGCTCTAAAAAAATCCTTTTTTAGCAAGTAATCAAAGACGGCTTGGCTATCTAATTCTGCCGTTTCTCTTGCTTCAATAAATAATCCCTTATGCTTCTCGAAGTTATTTTCGTAAATCGTTTTTGTTGCCTCCCCGCGGGTAATAGAGCTATCCGGGCCACTTTCTTGTAGTATTTTTCTAACCCCCTTAATTTTTAAGGCCCGTGCATCCTCAAGACCTCCTATCTTTTCGATGAGTTTTCGGGCGATCAGCCCAGGTTGGCTTACTTTTGCTTTTATACCTACAAGGTCAAAAAGTCTTTCAATAAGAACTTGTTTTGATATGGGATAGAGATCAAGCGAGTTATCATTGATGGAAATAATTTTAGAAAATCCCTCCCTTTCAACCCTCAACGACCAAGGATCAACGACAATTTCTCGACTATAAAACTCATTTAGTTTTCTAATCCAGGGCAGTTTAAGGGTGTAGCCGGGGTAACCAAAATCCCCATAAGAATCGATGATCACGGCGAATTGCTGATGACCAATTTCAATATCATCTTCATTTACCAAGAAGGTTTTTTCGGGCAACTTTATGTTTACCGAATATTTGTCGTAAGCGGGCTCTATATGTGTTGAAGTGGTCTGCCATTGAAATACTTGGTAAGAGGGTTGTATGTTTAGACCATTCCAAGAGTATTCCGAAACACGGTTCCAGCTCAGACCTTTTTTTGAAGTCATTTTCTTGGCTAAGGAAGTTTTCAAAGTTTCGTCATCGATCTTATGGTAAACCGTTAACCCATCCTCAATATTAGGGTGACTACTTGGAAGTGCGTTCAGAAAATCTAGGAAAGATTGTGCAAAAGGAAAGTTTCTTTCCCAGTGATCTTTTGCTAAGTACACAACATTTATATCGGCCGCGCGAATATTCCAAAACGACAGTAAATCGTCGAAGTTATTAGAGTCGCCTATATAGACGCCATTGCCATTAAACCTAACTCCAGTTCCGTACCCTCTAAGCTCGGCTCCTGTTAAATCAATAGGGCCAAAGCTTTTTCGAGGATCCATTGTTAACTGATCTTCACGAGAAATAAACTGTTCTTGTGCGTGCAGGCCCTTAAGAAATACTTTTTCGTAGTCCCATCTCAAATCAGGTTCTTTGGGGAAAAAACCAAACTGAAGGGAAAAAACGTTTGCCAACTGATCCGTTACGTCCCATTTAGGAAGCAGGAAATCGCTTTTATATTTAGCGGGCTTATTTCTATATTCTTTATCCCAAAAAAGATCAACGACATTCTTTGAATCTAGCAACCCCAAAACTTGCTTCTTTGTCTTCCAGTCCTCAAAAAAAATCTTTTCGGCGTAGTGACCCGGGTCTCTTAAAAATGGATATTTTGCCACAAAAATATTTATTTCAGGGGACGGGGCTACAGCGTAAAGTAAGTCAACCGAAAAAAGTTCTACTAATTGTTGTGCGAAAGAGTTGCCTCCCGAGCTTATCGGAAGAATAGGATTGTATATTCCACCCCATAATAGGCAGTTAATACCGGCCGCCTTCCTTAAGTCCTCAAGGTTTCCTTCTCTGACCAGAAATCCGACTCGAAGGGGTTTATATTTAATTGATGCTCGACAAAATGCCATGTTTCTTGTTACTCACGGAAGGTTTAGGAACCTTCCACAATCTTTACCTCCTCCGGCGTTAGTTCGTACAATTTGTATATTACTTGATCAATTTGTGCTTCTAATTTACTAATTTCCGCTCCTGCGTTTTGTTTTTTTATTGAATTGATCTTTTCAACGTATTCTTCGATCAATGACTCCTTTGACTTATTATGAATAACTATGGGTAGCAATCCTAATTCCCTTGTTCCAACATTAAGAAATCCACCGGCCATTTTCAGAGAATTAAAGTAATTTGTGAACCAGAACGACATTAGTTTGCTATTCATTATCCCCAATAAGTATTTTAATGAAATCGAGTTGCTTTGATTTTCCAATATCACCGTTGTTGATTTACCAGCAAGATATTCGCCATCATCGTAAAAACACTCTAGTCTGCTTGACATTCCTGCAACAATAATTTTACTCGAATGTGCTTGTTTAAAACGATTTGCACTTAATAGTTTAAGATCCGAATCTGAAATGACGGGTCTCTCATATGACTTTTTGATATATTTTGTTTTTTTGTGCCCCCATAAACCTACATATGGATCTATTGTGCCTGTGTTGATAAACTTAACATGCTTATGGCCTTTGTCGGGGCCTTCTTCCTGAATAAAATCTGCAATTTTGTATGCCTCCGAAACAGTCGCCGCATCATTTATACTATTTACTAAAGTGGATAGTTGCGGGCTCCCATTAAGTTTTAGTATGATGTTTAGTTTTTTGGGTGCTAAAAAGAACTTGTCCCAATAAATATCCTTATAAAATATTTCGGGTTTGATATCCTGCCGATATTTTATTTCTGTTTCCGATTCCATTGTTACCATTGAAACATTACCATGGTCATCATTATTTATAGCTACAAATACAATAGGATATACACTAGCCTCCTTAAATACTCTTACCCTTGAATAATCCCGCAGTACTTTTACGTTTTTTGATAATAAGTAGCTCTTTAATTCTTTAGTATAGCTTGCCCCAATTAGTTTATTGGGTACAATATAGGTTATCACTCCACCACCTTTTAATAGGTTAAACCCCTTTTCAATAAATATTACAAATAGATCCCAATTTCCTTTTGCTGTGGCAAATAAATCTTTATAAACTTTTCTGGACTCCGCATCACTTTTAGTCATGGTCTCAGAATCAACATAGGGCGGGTTTGCAATAACAATATCAAACTTTTCATTTAATCCGAACATCCATTCGGGATCAAACCACGCATTCGTGGATTCTGAAAAAGGGTTCCATGAAGTTAGCCTTAGTGTTAGCTCCCCTGTATTTTTCCCATATGCAACAACCGTCTTGTTGAGTATTTCCTTTTGTATGTTGGTAAATTTTATCTTAATCTCATTCTTTCGTTGACTGTTACAAGTAAAATACTCTGACATTATCTTCGCGAGCTCCGTTATTCCGGAATGATCTTCGAAAAGTCCCGCACTTTCTTTTTTTGGTAAACCTATCAAAGAATTGGCGCAGACGAATTTAAAATCCAGGTTTGGGAGTGGTTCAATTCCTCTATTAGGTTTTGCGTCGTTCACTTCAGATTCGACTACAAGTGTGAGAAAACACCGCAGTCGGGACACATCAACTGCAATAGGTTGTATATCTACACCAAAAATAGAATTTTTTATGACGTCAAGCTTCCTGGTGTAGTCAAATGGATTTGATTGCACCTCATTAACAATTTTTTGCCTATAGAGCTCGGGAATGCCCTTGAGTTTGTTACCGAGCCATAAGGTACAATCAAGATCTATGCGTTGGAGTATATATACAATTTTTTGTAGCGCACCTATAGGATACGCTCCAGAACCACAGGCCGGATCTAAGATACGCAACGATTCGATGGCATCAATTATTTGATGTTTTTCCTCCAGTTCGAGCGGGAAGTCGGCATCATCGGATAGGTCGTAACTGACAAGTGCAGCAAGTTTCTTTTCTTCGATGTCAGTCTTAGTCTTAAAATACTCTACCAGCGACTGGTCGACCATATATTCGACGATTTGGCGTGGTGTATAAAAACTGCCGGTACGTTTACGTTCGCTATTCCCCGTTTCGGGATTTATTTCAGCGAGAAGATTCTCAAATATTCTACCAAGCATTTCTGGATCAACGGAAAGCTCCTGATCGAAGATGGTGTTTTCGTCAATCGTGAAGTTGTATGTTTCCAAAAGTTCAAAGAAATCCTTGAACCAGTCGTCCGTGATGTTTAATGAATCAATGTGTTTCGATGTAAAGGTTCCCTTATCCAACTCGTAGAAGTCTTCTGCGTGTGGATTAAAAAGACCGCCATTGAGATACGGAACTTTGTCAAAGGTATCGCTCCGAATGTCCCGTGAGTCTACGCTCGTGTTTAGTACACCGAAAAATAATGGCTCAAGAGTACTATGATAGTAATTATCTGTAACTGCTTTTGAGGAAAGCAGTGCTTCAGGTATGAGCTGACCGTCGGCTGATTTCTTTTGTTTCAGAAACCAGCAAAACATTATTCGACCAATCAGGCGTACAGCAAAACTTTTTCGGATATTTGAATCATCTTGGGCATTTCCCGGGATTACCAGATTTTGACCCGTCGTGGAAACAAGTTCATCGAAATGTTTCGCGACCTCAAGATAGAACTGGTTGTTTACGACTTCGACGGAAAACCTGTTGAATAAATCGCTCGCATCCTTAACCGCACCCTTTTTTATGAGCTGTTGCTCTGGTGTTCGTATTTTTGCATTTTTACCTAGGTAGAAAGAATACCGTCGAGCATTTGAATATTTCTTTAATACTTTACTTTTTTCGTTTACATCTAGGGTAATGGTGAGAAGGGAGAGCCTGTAGTTCTCGGAATTCTTACTTCGAAAGATAACCAGAGCTTGATGTATCCAATGGTCTGCAAGAATTTTAAATGCATCCGAGGCGATGGCAATTCGAGGATCGTTTTCATTATCGTGTTCCAACTCAAGCACATGAAGATTCAGGGACTCGCAAACTCCGAGTATCTGTGCTTTTTTTATTTCCTTACTCCGCTTTTCGTTAATAACTATGTCCTCTTCTTTTTCGTTAAAATCTGCCGGTAAGAAGTTCTCTAAAAAACCCAGGAAACCCTCCCGGTTATATGCTTGATTAAACTTCATGGGGAATCAGCTCTTCCGATAATACGATGAGGCGTCCAGCTTCCTCTGCCCTCTTTGCTGTCGTGAAGATGTCTTCAATATATTTTGACGGCAACATCTCCTTTAACTTCGTATACGTTTTTCCTGGATCGTTTTTGTCGATAGACATTTCAGCAATATCCTTTAACAGTCCCTCTGGGAGCGCATCCAAATCTTTGACTATTTTTATTGCGTCTTTGCATAGGTCTTTGGCTGAAGGGTGTAGCTCGGACAACATCTTTAGTTTATTCAGGGCATCGTGTTTACGCCCACCAACGACTGGTGGTCGGGTATTTTCTTTGAAAATGTGCTTTTTGGCAATTTGGTAAATCGCCTCAAAATTCGTTGTCGTTTCAACTGCGCTATCTGCGTCCTCCGCACTAAACATTGGTAGGGCAATCTCGGGGGAAACAATTTCAACATTATCCGGTGTTTCACCGTATGCGAATACGTAACTATTTCCGTTCTTAGCAAACGCTACCACACCTTTCTGTGTTGATGACCTCGCTATTCTTGACCGTCGAGGAATCTTCGAGACAATATCGACCAATTTAGGATTGCTTCTGAAGTTAAGCCATATGTTTCGGTATTTTGCATCCCATGAAGAATCTTCAAATTTTGACTGCTCCTCCTTATACTGCTTGGCAAAGAAATTTTTCAATTCTTCATCACTGGAGAATATCTTAGTGTCTTCTCCAAGCAGAGTATGAATCATATTCATCTTCAACGTGGAGATTGCACGGGTATGAGTTTCAAATTCCCCTGTTGGGGTAGGGAAAAAGTTCCAGATGTATAATTCATCAAATACCTTCTTGCTGATACGGTTGATACGGCCAACGCGCTGGATAACCCGAGTCGGGTTGTACGGAATATCATAATTAACAACTGTTCCTGCGCGGTGTAAGTTAAAGCCTTCAGAGATTGCATCTGTTGCAATAATCACGTCGTAGTCATCTGCCTGTTTTGAAACTGCAAGGCCCGCATCAAAGTTGGACTTAATGATATTCCTGTTAGCCTCAGACGCATCATTAGAGCTATATTTGAATATCCGCTTTTTACCGTCTTGTTGTAGCTTCTCAAAAATATAATCAGCAGTATCTGAAAACTCAGTGAAGACTACGATTTTTCTGCTTTTCTCCTTAAGCCGAGACTCTTCAATTTTTTGTTCGAAATAATCGTATTTAGGATCAGTTTTAACGTCAGTCCAATCGACAAGTATTTTTTCGAGCAGGTCTATATCGTGCCGTAGGTCGCGTTCAATTTTCGGGTCTAGCTCTTCTTTTGGCACTCGAATCATGCCCTTGTCCTCTAAAGCTCCCATAACCTTATCTATCTGCGTAACCTCCATATTCTCCAGATCCTCAATGTCTGGAAGTGAACCTTTTTTGTATATTGGCACTTCACCTCGTTTCAAATACCAATCAAGCATCGCTTGCGAGGAAAGCAACATATTTGTCACGGAGATTTTAAAAGATGCGATGGAGCTTTCGAATCTACGCACAAGTAACCGTCGCATAAACTTTGCCACGTTGACTTGGGCTTGTTGAATGCTCTGCATCAATTCTTCCGAATCACTCTCATCATCACCCTTTTCCTGTTCTAACAATTTCTTCATAAAATCTGATTCAGTGGCAATATAGCTTGCTATCTTGTAACGAGCGCCAAGAAAACCGGATTCCTGATCATCGGAAGCAATTATATCCAATGTGTTGATATATTTTTCAGATATATCGCCTAGATTGTATTCCAATATCT
>OBEQ010548247.1_pt1 | contig 26792 bp, 26 predicted proteins | sample 1670901 | NCBI WGS metagenome assembly OBEQ01 (sample SAMEA104232315, study PRJEB22302) | groundwater metagenome | biome: forest; feature: aquifer; material: groundwater | place: USA | collected 2011-08-07 | depth 5.4 m | reverse complement strand
GTATTGGACGGCCATAGGGGTGTGGATCACCTGTTCCCATTTCGAACACAGAAGTTAAGAACGCCTCCGTATCGGTGAGTACTGCATTACGTGGGAAATCCGGTAAGCTGTCCCTCTTTTTTTCTATGATTTGATGGTTGTTTTTTTATGATGTTAGAAAATACAATATTAGCTGAACAAATTGTACTCAGTTTGCCTTTTTTCCAGTGGTTATTGCGGGAAGGTTGTGCACGAGCGGATGAGATTGTGAAAGCAGATGGTCTTGAAGTAGAGGTTAAAGGGAAATATAAAACAGGTGTTACTGATTATGTGACGCGAGCGGATATTGAATTAGGTGAGTTATATGCGCGTCAGATTGGGTTGAAGTTTCCGGAGTGGGGATGTATTTTAGAGGATGGGATAGAGGAGATTGTTTTAGCTACATTATCTGAAAAAAAAGTTATTGTTTTTTTTGATCCAGTGGATGGTACGCGGTTATTAGCGCAAAGATTGCCCGGTAGTTCTAGCATGACGGCGGTTGCAGTGCGAGAAAAAGATTATTTTACGCCAGTGTTAGGCGCGATGAAGTTGTTTTCAGGAGAAGAGATGTATGGGTATAAAATTTCAGATCGTTGTGAGACAAGTGGTTTTAAGCATTCAATGAGAACACCTGATGAGTTGATTCTTTGTCGTAGTGATATAGATCGGCAGGGTTTTTTAACGCCATTATGTCAAGAGTTATCTTATACACAAGTGGTGTTACGAGGGGTTGCGCCAAAGATGAAAGCGATGTTGGATGGCGAGATTGATTTTTTTGTATTTGAGCCAGGAATTACGTATTGGGATATTTTTCCGGTGATGGGGATTCTTAATGCATGTGGCGGAAAAGCGGTAGATTGGAGAGGAGGGGAAATTGTCTATAACGGACTTTCTAAAAGTGTTCAACATGGTTTTTTGGCGATGGCGCCTGGGGTGTGTTATGATTCTATTATTGAGAAAGTGGCAGGGATTTATTCGCGATTGTGATTTTAGATTTAACTGAGCTCTTATTTTCTGGATTTATACTCTAAAAAGAGGGTGTCTTTTCCACAATGCTTTTAAACGGTTTTCTGTTGATTTTTACGATGAGAGTGTTATTTAAACTAAGAGAACTGGTGGTTGTATGAAAGTGATTATTCTTGCGGCTGGATATGCGACGCGGTTGTATCCTTTGACGTTAGATACCCCCAAGCCGTTGTTGAAAGTGGCGGGTAAGACGATTGTAGAACATATTTTGAATAAAGTTACGCAGGTTGAGGATGTTTCTCACATTTTTATTGTAACTAATGATAAGTTTTATGATGCATTTAAGAAATGGAGGCATGATTATAATTTTTTAGTTCCGATATCAATTCTCAATGATGGGACGAGGACGAATGAGGATAGATTAGGTGCGGTGGGGGATATTGATTTTGTGCTGCGATTACAGCAGATTGAGGAGGAGGTGCTGGTGATTGCGGGAGATAATTTGTTTGGATTTTCGTTACATCAATTTGTTGAACATTTTAAGCAAGGGGAGAAGAAATCTATTGTGGCGCTGCATGATTTACAAGATGTTGAGAAGGTGCGAGGGAAATTTGGAGTGGCAGTGGTTACTGGTGCGAAGATTATTGATTTTGAAGAGAAGCCTGTAAATCCAAAGAGTAGTTTAGCGAGTACGGCATGTTATCTTTTTAGTAGAGATGATTTACATATGATTCCAAAGTTACGCGCTGAGGGGAAAGTGGATAATTCAGGAGATTTGGTGAAATGGTTGGTGCAATTTAGCGAGGTGCGAGGGTTTGTATTTACAGAGCATTGGTTTGATATAGGGACTTTAGAGTCGTTGAAAGAAGCAGATGAAGTTTATTCTCGTGAGGCAGCAGCGGTTACAAAGGTGTTTTCATGAGAATTAGTATATTTGGCACAGGGTATGTAGGATTGGTGACGGGGGCGTCACTGGCAAGTTTAGGTCACGAGGTGTTGTGTGTTGATATTGATGAGGAAAAAATTAAAATTTTAGCTCAAGGGCAGTTACCTTTCTTTGAGTCGGGATTAAAAGAGTTAGTGCAATTAAATATTGAGAAAAAACGATTACATTTTACAACAAATATTGTTGAGGGTGTGCAGTTTGGAGAAGCGATTTTTAATTGTGTTGGTACGCCGGAAAAAGAAAATGGTGCGGCGGATTTACAGTATGTGTTTCAAGTGGCGGAGATGGTGGCACAGCATAGCAAGGGGTATGGAGTGTTGATCAATAAGAGTACGGTGCCACCAGGGACGGCACGAGAATGTGCGCTGCGGATGAAAAGAATAAATGCAGATTGTGAAGTTGAAATGGTGTCGAATCCAGAATTTTTAAAGCAGGGAAATGCAGTGTATGATTTTAATCATCCAGATAAGATAGTTGTGGGAGCGGAATCGGAGAGAGCGTTTCATGTGCTGCAAAAAGTGTATCATGGGCTGCTTAAGATGTATATGCCGTTGATTGAGACAAATTGGGAGACGGCTGAGATGATTAAGTATGCGAATAATGTTTTTTTGGCAACGAAAATTAGTTATGTCAATGAATTGGCTAATATTTGTGATCATTTAGGTGCGGATATTAAAATGGTGACCAAAGCAATTGGGATGGATTCGCGTATTGGTTCTAAATTTTTAAATGCGGGAATTGGATATGGGGGGAGTTGTTTTCCCAAAGATGTGCGGGCGATTATTGCGGTTGCTACAGAAAGAGGATATATCCCTGAATTATTTAAAGAGGTTGATAAGTTTAATGAGCGGCAGAAAGTGGTGTTGTTACCACGAATTTTAGCGGAGTTGAGGCGGGTTTCTGGTAATACGGTGACGTTATGGGGGCTTAGTTTTAAACCGAAGACAAGTGATTTACGAGGAGCGCCGGCGTTGTTATTGATGGATAACTTGTTGGAAAAAGGGATGTATGTTCGAGTGTATGATCCAATTGCGGTTGAGGATGTGCGTAAGATATATGGAAATAAGGAGGGTTTATCTTATTGTGGTTCAATTGAAGAGTCAGTTAAAGGGAGTAATATGATTGTGCTGGTGACCGAATGGGATGAATTTAGAAATGTTGATTTTAAATCGTTGGGCCAGTTAATGAACACAAAAATATTATTTGATGGGAGAAATATTTATGATACTGAACAATTAATTGAAGGTGGATTTAGATATTACGGGTTGGGACGAAATTCATTTGTGTTAGGTGAGAAAAATGGTTGATGTTTCAATTGCGATTATTTGTGATAAGATTCGACAACCACAACTTGATAGGTTATTATATAGCTTGAAAGATCAATTGCGGTTTTATTCTTGTGAGATATTATTGTTACAGGAGTCTGATGTGGAATTGGAAAAGCCGAATTTACCAGTCATGGTTCAGTATTTTACGATTCCAGCTAAGAGGGGGATTGCGTTTAATCGGAATAAGTGTATTGAGTTTTCAAGCGGGAAGATTATAGTGTATATTGATGATGATTGCTGGGTGCAGGAGAAGTGGTTGAGTTCACTTGTTGAGCCGTTGATGCAGGAGGAGAAGTTGATGGCGGTGACGAGTGGGACAAAAATTCCTACCTCGAATTTTGTGGGTGATTGTATTTCAGCACTTGGTTTTCCTGGCGGAGGTTCATTAGGATTTGAAAAAGTGTGGCGAGTTTCTGCTGAAGGATTTACGAATCATTTAGCGGTGGGCAATTGTGCGTTGCGGCGAACGGTGTTTGATACTATAGGGGTGTTTGATGAGGAGATGAAGAATGGAGCGGAGGATGCGGAGTTGTCAGTACGGTTGGAACGGGGAGGGTTTCCGATCAAATATGTTCCAGAAGGGTTTGCGTATCATGAAGCGAGAACGACGTGGCATTCGTTTGTGCAGTGGCAATTACGGCGGGGGAGAGCGAATTATCATTTTAAGCGAAAAGTGGGGGCGGTGGGAGGATTTGTTCGTTTGCGGTTGTGGAGTGCGAAGAATATTTTGTTTGTGAATAAATTTAATTGGCGGCTGCCCTTTATTTTCTTTTTTTTGGGAGCGAGTTTTGTGTTGCAGCAGTTAGGGTATTGGAAAGAGGGAGGAAGTGTCAAATCATGAAATTAGAGCATAATACTAATGAACCTAATAATGATATTCTTATTAGCGTAGTTATTCCCTCTTATAATGAAGAAAAATTTATTGAGCGTTGTTTAGAATCTGTCTTGTTGCAAGAAATTACTGAGAACTATGAAGTGATTGTAGTTGATAGTTCAAGTGATTCAACGGTTTCAATTATATCTAACAAATTTTCAACTGTTCGTTTATTCCATTTTGATCAAAAGATGTTTCCAGGAGCGGCACGTAATGAAGGAGTTAAACAGGCTCGAGGAAAAATTGTAGCTTTTTTAGATGCTCATTGTATTGCTGATATTTATTGGTTGGGGAATGGATTGAGAGCGATGAAAGAATCCGGTTGTTTGGTTGTAGGCGGCTCGTTACGTAATGGAAATTCAGCTTCGCTTGTGAGTGTTGCGGATTATATATTAGCATTTAATGAGTTTTCTGAAGGAATGCCGTCGCGACGAGTGGAGTTTATGCCGACGTGTAATTTGCTTTGTACAAAAAGTGTGTTTGATGATGTTGGTGGATTTGAGGGGGGATTGCGGGCGGGAGAGGATACAATGTTTTGTTATATGGTAAAACAGAAAGGATATAGTTTGTATTTTGATGCGGGCGTGGTTGTGAGCAGGTTTAATCGGGAAACTTTAAGTGCATATTTAAAACATCATTATACGTTTGGGGGATATTCTGCACAGGTGCGACGGAAAGTTTCGTTACCAGGGAGTGTGTTTGTGCGATTTCCAATTTTGACGGTGATTGTGCCGTTTGTACGAACGGCGAGAATTTTTATGAGGTTGTTGCGACAGAATAGGAGATTGTTATTGTGGTTTCTGTTGACTTTTCCTTTGGTATTTATCGGCATATGCGCATGGAGTGTAGGGTTTATAAAAGAGGCGTGGACAAAATGAATTATAAAAATACTATCTCTATGGGAGAATTGCGTGAGCTATGCAAGAAAGAGTATTATAATCCTATTCAGAAGGTGATGCATTATGGGATGTTGTATGTGACTAAACCGTTGTTGCGTACAAATATCACCCCAAATCAGATTACGACTTTTTGGCTTATTTTGCAATTAATAGGTTCTGGGTTAATGGTATTTGGTTTCTATTGGACAAATGTTCTTGGGGTGGTGTTATACACTCTTGCGATGTTGCTGGATTATGTAGATGGACAAATTGCGCGGATTAAGAAAATTTCAACGTATAAAGGAATTTATTTGGAAGAACTAGGTATTTATTTTGGTTCACCTGTCTTTTTTTTATGTTTGGCTATTGGTGTGAGTAGAAGTTTGGGAGACTGGCATTATTTGATATTAGGTGTGATTTCAGCTATATGTATTTTATATAGCAAGCTTGTACAAATAAATCCTTTATCTTATGATGTGAATAAAAGAGAGGTTTTAGTTCAATTGCGTAAAGGCGTTAGCACTCGTCCAACTAATAAATATTTAGGGTATGTTGTGTTTCTGATACGAAGAAGTAATCCTTTGAATTTACTTTTCTTTTTGATTTTATTTAATGTTCCTTATGTGGTGTTATTGGTGTATACCCCTTTGTATGTATTAGAGTTATTGCGTAAGTTGTGGGTGCCATTGAAGATGTTATATCACTTAGATGAGCAAAATGGGGGAGAAAAAAAATGAAACTGAATATGCTATGAACTAATAGTAGAGCTCATTAATTATGGAACATTTGTGAGCCCTACTAGAATAGTAAATCACATGGCGTAATGTTCCATTACTTTTGTGATTTACTATAAAATGAGACTTTTCAGTTTATTCTTCCATAATGCTTTTAAACGAATTTTGGCTTTTTTTCTCTATGAAAGCGGTTATTTTGGCAGCGGGTGTTTCAAAAAGAAAGAGTTCTTTTTCTGATACTCCTTCGTGTTTGTTGGAAGTTGCGGGTAAGAAGATTATTGATTATCAGCTGGAGGCTTTAACTGCGTGCGGCATTACTGATGTGGTGATGGTTGTGGGGTATAAAGCGGAGATGATCCAATCTTATGTTGGTTCTAAAGTTACGTATGTAGTGAATTCTGATTATGAGAATACAAAGAGTGCTTATTCTTTATGGCTCGTGCGTGATTTTTGCCGTGAAGGATTTATTTATATTAATGGGGATTTAGTGTTTGAATTGGAATTATTGAAGAAAGTGTTAGATTCGAAATATGAGAATGTTTTTGCGTTTGATCGAAAGTATGATTTTACTTCTGATATGCATAAAGTGGTGATGATTGGGGATAGAATTATTCATCATAATCATAAAGTGAGCAGTGATATTGCGCATGGCGAGGCTGTTGGGCCAGTTAGAGTTTCGAAAGAGTTTGCAGCTGAAGTATTACGAGTGATTGATGCTGATATTACTGAGGGAAAGAGCAAGAATACGGTTTATAATGTGTTTAATGATGTAGCTAAGTATATTTCAATGCATGGCGCGAATATTACAGGCTTGAGGTGGTGTGAGGTTGATACTACTGATGATTTAGCTCTTGCGCAGAAAGTGTTTGGGGAGAGAACGCCGTTTGCGGTTTTGATGTATGGCTATCCTGCAACGGGTAAGACAACGATGTCTCGAGCGCTGCAGGAATATTGTGCGCAATTTTCTCGAACGGCGTTATTGTCTACTTTCAATTTACGAGAAGAGCTTGGTTTGGTTGATTTGTATTCTACAGAGGAGCGGGAGGCAGTTTATGATCAGATGATTGAACGAGTAAATACTGTTATGAAGTGGAAGAAGACGAATGTGATTCTTGATGGAAATTTTAATAAATTTAGTTCACGCAAGCGAATTTATGATCTAGCGCAGGCTCATGGATATCAATTGTTTGTTGTTCATTGTGATGTTGCGGCACAAGATGAAATTAAACGCCGACTTGAGATACGAAAGTCGCTTCCTAAGAGCTTGGAGCATGCTGCTGCCACCGTGGATTTGTATGAGTTGATTAAAAATACAGCAGATGATTTGAGTCAAGATATGGTTGATGTATCTTCGATGAGCGTTGTTAAAGTGGATACTCATAAAGGTAAAGTGGAGTTGGGAAAAATTGGCATGGTTACAGAGAATGTTGGGATGATTCAGAATGGGATTAAGTATGGGTTGGTTAAACAATGAAAGCGTTAATTTTAGCAGCAGGAGTGGGAAGTCGATTGGGTTCGATTACGAATGAACTGCCAAAGTGTCTTGTGCCGGTGTGTGGAAAACCAATTTTAGAATATCAATTGGATGCGCTGCTGGCAAATGGGATTAGGGAAGTGGGAATGGTTCTTGGTTATAAAAAAGATAAGATTCTTGATTTTATTTGTTCTAAAGAGAAGTATAAAGAAATGACGTTTACGTTTGCGTTGAATATGGAATATGCTACGACAAATAGCAGTTATTCGTACTTTCAGGCTCGTAGTTTAATTGGTAGTGAGTCGTACATCCATTTGAATTGTGATATTGTATTATTTGCACCGTTAATCAAACGGTTGAAAGAGAGCGCGTATGATAATGTGATATTGGTTGATCGTAAAGTTACACTAGATGATTCGATGGAGCAAGTAGTTTTGGAGGGTACTCGAGTTGTTAGAATGGATAAAGCTAATTTATTGAATGCGCAGGGGCGAGGAAGTGGGATGGCGAAGTTGTCGCCAGCGGCGATTGCGGTGATGAAGGAGAGAGTGGAGGGGTTTGTTATGAAAGGGGACAAGAATCAGCATTGTCATGGACTTATGCGGTATGCGTTGACAGTTGTGCCGTTTCATGCACTTGATGCGGATGATTTATTGTTTTGTGAGATTAATAATTGTGAAGAGTTGAGGGAGGCAGAGGAGGCAATTCAAACTTATCTTTCTCAACGATTACATGATTAAAGCGTTTATTTTTGATGTTGGCGGGACGTTAGTTAAAACGGATGAGGCGATATTAGAGGCACTGCGATTGGCGTTGCTTGAGAATGATGTTGTGTTTACGAATCAAGGAGAAGTTGTGAATGTGTTTGGCCAAGGGCAGATGAAGAATGTTAAAACGGCGGTTCTGGGGTCGTATCATGGTGGTGATGTTGATGTGAAAGTAGCGTCTTGTTTTGCTTCTTTTCAGCGGTTGTTTCCTTTATCGGTGATGGATAAGTTTGTGGTGATTGATCATGTTCTTTTTGGACTTGATGAGCTGAGGAGGAGAGGGATGAAATTAGTGGTGCTCACTGGTTTTGATAAACGAGAGACGACATTTTTTTTGGAGAGGATGGGGTTGGTGCGGTATTTTGATTTGGTGTTAAGTGCAGAGGATATTATTTTCCATCGTCCTAATCCACAAGGTCTTGTGATGGCATTGGGCAGATTAAGTTTATCTCCTGATGAAGTCATGTATGTGGGGGATGCAATGGTTGATATTCAGTTTGCGAGAAATGCGGGTGTTTGTGTTGTGTGTGTCAAGACGGGGGCGCAGGATAATGTTTTACTTGAAAAAGAGAAGCCAGATTATTTGGCGGATGATTTTAGGGGGATAATTGAGGTTGTTTTTGAGAGATAGATTTTGAGAGATAGATTTTGTTAGGAATATTCTTTCTTTCGAAATACTCGATCGTCATGACCTGGAAGAATGCGATGGACTACTCCGGCAAGCGTCATTATTTTTTCGATCACTTGTTTGGTTTGTTCTGAGTCTTTATGACGACCGGGGAGTATGATGTCTGTGGCCATACTGGGTAATAAATTATCATAGCACAATACAGCATCACCGGCAATGACATAAGGGCCAGAGGCTGTTTCTACGACTACAATTTGATGGCCAGGAGAGTGACCAGGGGAAAGGATGGCAGTTATACCAGGCGAGATTTCTACATCTCCATCAATGATGGTTAGTGGATAGGTTTCAAACGCAGGTGTTAAGCCTAGGCTGGGGTGGTCATAGGAGCGAAAGTAAGTTCCAGTAGGATTTCTTGCGAAGTCGAGTTCTTTTTGTTGGACGTAAAATTTGGCATTAGGCAGAAAATGGCCGTTTTGACAATGATCCCAATGCAGATGGGTAAGAATCACTTTTGTAATTTCGTTGGGAGAAATGCCTTGGATCTTTAAAGCCTGATCGATGCGTTCACCTGGTAATTGATATGAACCATGATAATGGCGGTAAGCGGCGACAACCGTTTCAGGCATGCCGGTATCAACCAGAATTTTTTCGGTTGGGGTGATGATGAGCCAGGCAATAGAAGGGATGTCAATCATTTTACCTATGTCGATTCCTTGAGTAAGAGTTTTACTTTTATCGCAATGAATGGTGCCGGTTTTGAGAGGGATAATACAGTTCATGTTTTTTACTTTATGATTTTTGTTCTATAATGTTTATAAGGGTTGTGGACTATAAGTCTGTGATGATTAGGGCAATTATTTTTGATTATAATGGGGTATTAACAACGCGAGGGACATTTACTGACCTTATTGTGGAATATTGTCAACAGATGGGGAAGGATTCAGAGGGGTTAGCTACTATAGTTACTTCTCGTTGGAAAGAGGCACGAATCGGAAAAGTTGAGGCGAGTTTATTGTGGAAAGATATCGCGGGATATTTAGGGTATAATGAAATAAAGTTGCGTGAAGAATGGATTGAACGATTTCCGGTACGGTTAGATATGTTGGATAAGATTAAATATTATAAAAATTCACATAAAATAGGGTTGTTAACAAATGAAGTAAGAGATTGGATGGAGCCAGCAATCGAAATGTATGGTTTACAAGACTGTTTTGATGTGATTGTAACGTCTTATGAAGAGGGCGTAGCGAAGCCGGATGCGAGAATTTTTGAAATTATGTTGAAACGATTAAAGGTACAAGCACAAGACTGTGTGTATATTGATGATCAGTTGAAGAATACTACTGCGGCGACGGGATTGGGATTTAAGACAATTCTTTTTTCTTCGGTTGGGCAGATGGAAAAAGATTTGAAATTGTATGGGGTGTTGTAAGAATCTGTGATGACTGTGAATTATTTTTGAATATCTAAATTATTTATTTTCTGCTTTCTTATAAATATCAAATAATAATTTTAGTGTTGGCAATGTACTTTTTCCGGATACTTTTGGTTCTTTATTTTCTCTGATGGCGTTGAGGAAGTCGTTTATGATCAAGCCATGACAGGGGCCGTAGTAGCGTGGTTTAATGGTGGGATGGTAAGTGTCATTGTTTGGTTCTGGCGGATTGCTTAGTGGCCAGGATTCAGTGTATTCAGAATTTAAAATTATATTACCTTTTTCTGTTTCTATTAAAATTTTTCCGAGCCATGTGTCTTTAGAGATTGTATCCGCTTGAATCGTGCAGGGAATGTTATTTGGGAATACTAATTGAACTTTGGCAATGTCTTCAACATCAATGTATTTTCTTGTTGTTTGAAGTTCTGCGTTGATTATTTTTGCTTCTCCAAATAGATATGTAAGACGATCTAAATCGTGCAGGGCTTGGCACATGAGGACTCCGCCACCAGCTACATATTTTTTTCCACGCCAGCCGGTGTAATAAGATTGATCTTTGTTTACTTGAAGAATGTAGTTGATGTTCTTTATTTTTCCAAATGTTTCTTTGTTTAATTCTTCTTCTAATGCTAAAGTGTTGTTGAAGAAACGACGGGGGAGCATGGCAGTTAAAGTGAGATTACGTTTTTCAAATGTGTCTACGATTTCTGCAGCTTGGTCATAATTGAGAGCGAGAGGTTTCTCGCAGAGGACATGGATATTTTTTTCGGCACAGGCGATGGCTTGAGCGTAATGTTCGTTATGTGGGCTGATAATAGATACGGCATCTATTTTCTGGTCTTTGAGAAGTTGTTGATAGTCTTGGTAATGTGGGACATTTAAATTTAGAAATAAATGGTCGGTGGGAAGGAGGGGGTCACACGTGGCTACGATTTTCACATCAGGATGTTCTTCTAAATGATGGATGTGGACTTTTGCAGCTGTACCGCAGCCAATTATTGCGTAGTTTAGCATGTTGTTTTTTTACAATTTTGGTTTATAAAGATTCTGATTTTGTGTTCATATCTTCATAAAGCTTTTAAAGAGAGATTAGAGTATTTTTATTATGAGAAGGACATATCTTAAATTATTGAAATATTACTTTGTGAGCAAACCAAAAACACCAATACAATTGATCCATTTTGTTACCTCAAAGTGCAATGCGAAATGCGGACATTGTTTTTATTGGAAGAATTTAAACACACAAGGGGAGTTGTCACTTGAGGAAATTGAAAAACTTACCAAGTATTTGCCGGATTTAGTGATTTTAAATATCAGCGGAGGAGAACCTTTTATTCGTGCAGATTTTGCAGAACTGATTAAAACGTATTATCGTAATACGCCGGTAAAAGAAGTAAGTGTGCCGACAAATGGGACGTTTACAGAGAAGACAATTAAAGATTGTACTGAAATATTACGTTGCTGTCCAGATTTGGATTTGAATATTGTGTTATCGCTTGATGGAATTGAACCAATTCATGATGAGATTCGGCAGGTGAAAGATTGTTTTAAAACGGCTGTGGTGACTTTTCGGCAATTAAAAGAGCTGCAAAAGCAATATCCTCATTTACAAGTATCTGTCGTTTCAACGTTGACGTCGCTTAATCAAGATACGTTGGAAGAGTTTCATGGTTATGTGAAGAAGGAGTTGAAGCCAGATGTATTATCACTTAATATAATTCGTGGGGAAGCGAAAAAAATGGATTTGTTTGGGGTCAATTTGAATAATTATAAGAAATTTTTTGAGTTAGAGAAGCGATCAAGCAAGAAAGGGTGGAAAACATATTTACGTGATTTGATGAATAAGATGAGGATGGATGTGATTATTCGTAATGTTGAAAAGAAGGAGTTTGTCCTGCCTTGCACGGCGGGAACGTTGTTAGGGGTGATGTATGAGAAAGGGGATGTCTATCCTTGTGAATTATTGAATGCGAAACGATTAGGAAATGTACGTGAGTTTGATTATGATTTTGCAAAGTTGTGGAAATCGCAGAAAGCTGAAAAAGTGGCGGCATTTATTAAAGATACTAAATGTTATTGCACACATGAGTGTTTCTTGCGGTTCAATTTGATGTATAAACCTACATATGTAGCCAAGAGCTTGATGAAGAGCGCGTTTGGACAGACGGATTTAAAGATTCGTAAAAGTGAGGGGAGTGGCAATCATGGTGCGGAGCTTATGGGGATTGGGGCAGAGAGAGGGGTGCGAGAGAAATCTACACCTAGTTCATCGTTATCATCTTCAACTGTAGCTGATTCTATTTCAATTCAAGAGAAAGATTAATTTTTTGGAGAGAGAATGAAAAGTTCATTGAGTAAAGGGTTTGTGTCTATGGCAAGTACAGAAGTAGTTGTTATGTTTTCAAATTATTTTATTCATATTTTTTTAGCACGATATCTTGGAATAGAGGCATATGGGATTTTTGGAGTTTTGATGTCTTTATATCTTATCAATAGAGCGTTTTTAAACACAGGTATTCCCAGAACGGTGACTAAATTTATTTCTGAATCTAATGTGTTGACACATTCTTTTTATGTTGCGGTTTTAAAATTACAATTATTTTTGGCAACTGTTGTGACGGTTTTATATCTTCTTTTAGCTCCATATGTTGCTTCTTGGCTTCATGATAGTTCATTAGTTGGCATGATACGATTTGTAGGGTTGATGATTATACCTTTAGCGCTTTTGGCGTTGTATACGAGCGGGTATATGAATGGGTTGCGTGTTTTTCGCGAGCAGGCAATTATTAGTTTTTCACTTCCAATTTTTCGATTGGTTTTTGTGTTTCTGTTTGTTTTTTTAGGCCTGGGTCTTTTTGGGGCATTGTTAGGATATTTTTTGTCGGTTGTCTGTTGTCTTATTTTATTTTTTATTATTTGGAAGAACCCAGTGCAGTATGTTGAACAAAAAGAGGATAATAAATCTATTTTAAAAAAAGTATTCTTGTTTTCTCTTCCGCTTACTTTAAGTGCTCTGGCAGGTATATCTATTCGTAATATGAATGTTCTGTTTGTGAAAGCAATGTTAATTGATAATACTCTTACGGGGTTGTATACGGCGGCAACGACGTTATCTAATATTCCATTTTTATTGTTTATGTATTTGCCGTTTGTGTTGATGCCTTCTATTTCTCGATCTATTGCTATACAGAATAAAGTATTGACACAAAAATATATTAAACAGTCGCTGCGATGGCTGTTGTTGTTGATGCTTCCGATTATCGGATTAATGGCGGCGACATCTGAAGAATTATTACGGTTATTTTATTCCTCTTCTTTTAGTTCAGCAGCAGGAGTGCTGCGTCTTTTGGTTTTTAGTGTGACATTTTTGGTGATTTATAGTACATTAGGTTCAATTATTACGGGCAGCGGCAAGCCTAAAGTGGAGATGGGGATGACTATTTTTTTATTAGGACTTATGATTTTACTTAATTTGTATTTTATCCCACATTATGGCTTACTTGGAGCGGGATATTCTTCGGTTATTACGACGTTTGTGGGGATGGTTGTGGCGGGAGTTTATGTATATGAGAAATTTGGAGTATTAGTTAATCTGATGTCAACAGTGAAGATTGTTGTTAGTTCAGTTATGGTCTATTATCTTGCTTCTTTATGGCATTTCAATGGTGTGTATTTAGGGATAACTTATGGGCTGATGTTATTGTTTTACATTTGCATGCTTTGGTTGTTTAAAGAGATAAAGAAAGAGGATGTATCTATAGTGGTTAGTTTGCTTTGGTGGAAAAATAAAAGTAATGAGGATTAAAATGATTTCTTAGTCTCATTCTTGCATAAAGTTTTTAAAATAGCTTCAAAGTTAATTAGGATATGTTTTTAGCGGTAAATTATATATTTAATAGGATTAAATAATTATGGTTTCTACTCCCTCTATATTAGAAATTAAGAATCTATCCCAAACAAAAAGGTGGGGGTACGAACAGATTTTAGATTATTTTGCAAATTATATTGTTAAAATTTCTATTTTTTTCCATATTACTCCCTTACAACTTACTTTTTTTTGGGTTATTGTTCAATTTTTAACTCCATTTCTATTTTTAAACGCTACTTATTTTTGGTTTATATGTACTGTTGTGCTTTTTCAATTAATGTTTATTATTGATCTATCTGATGGGAAACTTGCGCGCTATTATCAGTCTTCAACAGAGCAGAAACAAAAACCATTATTCCCAAAATATCTTGATCGCATGGGTCATTTTTTAAATAATAGTCTTTTGTTTATTTTATTGGGATTAGGAATATCTATGCGATTTCAGGATTCTAAATATGTTCTTGTTGGTTTTATTACTGCTCTTTTTTTTCTGGCAAATAAAGCATTAAGTGTCAATCCGGCATGGTATAAATCAGAAGATGAACGTTCTCAAGTATCAGACGTCTTTTCAAAATCTGTTCCGCGTTTTACTTCTTCAAAAATTCGTCAATTTTTATTTGATTTTCTTCGTGTTGAACACATTTTTAATTTTTTATTTTTTGGCATTCTACTTGACTTTCCGCAGTATACTCTTTTATTTTACTTAGTATTTTTTGGAATAGAATTTATACGTAAAATCTGGGTCCAGGGTTTTATTTTATGGTGTCTTGATCAAGAAAAAAAATAATTTTTTTTACGCTGTCAGTTATATTTTCGCTATTAGTCTGGATAGTTAGTTCAGGGGAATCAGGTGGTTCATAGGGATTATTTGTATCAATCCCTATAAAGTTTTTGATTTCTCCTTTTAGTGCTTTTTTGTATAACCCTTTGACATCTCTTTCTATACATTTTTCAATTGGACAATGTATAAATATTTCTGTATATTCTTTTCCTATTATCTTTCTGTTCATCTCGCGGTCTTGCCGATAAGGAGAGATTACAGGGATAAGAACATAATCGTATTTTGGTTCCATCTCTTTGGCAAGATTTGCAATAAGCCTATTATTTTCTCTAATATCTTCTCGGGTGAAGCCTAAATGTGTGGTTAATTTATTACGGATAACATCTCCATCCAAAATTTCTACTTTTTTATTTCTTTTTTCAAGCTCTCTTTTCATCTCTAAAGCGATAGTACTTTTTCCAGAACCAGATAATCCTGTGAACCAAATTACTTTTGACATATTATGCTTGTTTATCTGTTATTTCTTCTCTCTTTTTTTGATGAAAATAAAATCCATATAAAGTTATATAAATTACTGTTGTAATTATGGCAATGATATATTTGATGATAAGCGGGGTTTGAGCTATACGATAGGCATATATTAAAGCAATACTATTGGCTATGAGAAAAATGATAAACAGTAATAAACTTACGCCACGTGTGTCTTTTGTTTTGATAGTTTTGATCATCTGGGGAATGATCATTACGGAAAAAAGAAATGTAGCCGTCCAGCCAAGAATTTGTGTTGTATCCATATTTATAAATAATGCTTATTCTACTCTTTAATGAATATTTTTTCTCCATTCTTTGATGCATCTAGTATGAGTTTACTTATCTCGGGACGCATAAACCATTCAGGGGGAGCGGTTTGCTGTTCAAACATTTTTCGCGCATCCGTTCCACTAATGTGAAGTTTATCCTCTTCGGAGTGTGTTGAGCCATCTATCTCCTGGATGTATTTTTGTTGATTTTTTGAATAAAACACTTGGTCGAAGCGGATAGGGGTTATACCAATATCGGGAAAGCGATCAAAGATATTGTGTGATGCTTTCGGGTGATAAAAGTTTCCTACACCTGTATGATCTCTTCCTACGATGAAATGACTGCAGCCAAAATTTTTCCGGCAGATGGCAGTAAATAATGCTTCTCGAGGACCGGCATAGCGAGAGTATGAAGCAAATGTGGAAAATATTACTTTATTTTTGGGATATAATTCTTTTACCATTAATTCATATGATCTGATGATATATTTTGCGTTGAAGTCTCCTATTTTTTTCTTTCCAACAATTGGATGGATAAATAAGCCGTCGCAATGTTCTTGTTCCATTGCTTGGAGTTGTATCCATTCATGGCTGCGATGTATGACGTTTCGGGTATGGAAGCCAACGACTTTCGCCCAGCCGCGTTCTTCAAAGAGGCGTCTTGTTTGTTTGGGGGTTAATTCGTATTCTTTGTATTCATTTTGTCGACGTTTAATTAATGTGATGGGCCCTCCCAATAGAACTGGTTTGAGATCTTGGATTATTTTTACGCCGGGGTGTGCAGGATCATCTGTGCCATATAATTTGGTTATCATTTCTTTTTTATTGTAATTGAACTTATCGGTTAGTTTGAGAAGCGCGAAGGGTTCATTTTTTTCATCAAGAAGAGTTATATTTTCTCCAATAGTTAATTTTGATGCTTGTTCTTCATTGATGTCTAAAATAATGGGTATTGGCCAAACAAGACCATTTGCAAGGCGCATTCTATCGAGAACGGATTCAAAATCTTCTTTTCCCATAAAACCTTCTAAAGGACTATATGCACCAATGGCAATTTGTTCTACATCACGCTGGATATTTTCATTAATGTTAATTTTAAAGAGGGTGTTAAGATATTCTTTCTCAATTGGTTCTTTAGCTATTCGTTCAATTAATTTTCCACCATGAGGTGAGATTAGTGAAGAAAACATGTTAAAATCAAGAAGATAGTTATTTTTTTCTAATGTCTCTACGAATTTATCTTCTTTATGTTGAAATTCTTCCACGTTTACTAGTTGAGCGTGCTTGATGAGTTTATTGAGCATATTAATACATTCCATGGGATATTTTCCAATAGCAGTTTCAGCGGCAAGAGCAAGGCCTTGGGCGCCGTCAACAATGGTGTTGATTACGTCATGGACTTCGGCTCGAGTGGGTTTTTTCTGTGTGACCATGGTTTCAAGCAGATTTGTGGCAACGAAAACGCCAACACCATATTTTTTTGCTTTATTGATAATTATTTTTTGGGTTAAAGGAATTTTTTCAATTGGAATTTCTTTGCTTAAATCGCCGCGGTCGATTAAGAGGTAGTCGGACTTTTTGATTATTTCATTAAGATTTTCAAGGCCGTCGATGCATTCAATTTTTGAAATGATTTTCATAGTGTTTTGGGTGGCGCGGCGAACTTCATCGACGGCAGGTCCAGAACGCATGAATGAGGCGGCAATGTAGCTAATTCCTTCTTCAATGCCGATTTTTATTGATTCGTAATCTTTTTCTGATAAAGTAGGAAGAGTTAGTTTATGATTGGAAACGGGGTCGATAATGACGGCTTTGTTTTTGCCAAGGGTTCCGCCAGTGATGGCTTTTGCGGTGATGTAGCCTTGGTTTATTGTAGAGGTGTCAGAGATTCTGAGAATAACGGTGTCGAAGTCAATGTGAATTAGGTCGCCAATTTCTAATTGTGGTATGATAATTAAAGGTGTGAGGTTAATGTTTTGTTGGTTACCTATTATTTTGGTGGTATGGATTTTTATCTCGTCGTTGTCTTCTAATTGAATTGTGGGTGTGTTTAATTCACCGGTGCGGACTTGCGATCCTTCGGTATCGATAACGAAAGGAATTCCAACTTTTTTGGCGAGTTTGATGCTATATTTTAATTGGTCGATGTTGGAGTGCGACATATTGACACGAACAAAGTTTACTCCTTTGTCTTTGATTTTGAGAAGAGAATTTTCATCCCAAGTAGATGGGCCAATAGTTACAATGATTTTTACGGTTTTTTCGTCGTTCTTATGATTATTGTTATTATTCATATTCCACCATTTTTTGTTTATGTTTTATTTTGCTTCCTTTGCTCTATTTGTGCACTAATATATTTATTAGAAAATGGGTTTAAAAGGGTTGTGGAAGTGTGACTTCTCGACTTTTTTTATTTCTTAAGCATATCTGCAAGGAAACCAAAGAGGATGGTTTGCAAGCCGAAAACTAAAAGGATCATCATCAAAAAAAGTAGGCCGATATGACCTTTAATTCCACTGGTAAAATGGATATAGACAAAGTGCAGGCCAATTAAAAATCCCAACCCAAATCCGATTAGGCCTATTCTTCCAAAAAAAGTAAGTGGTTCATAATCACGGTAAATACGAAAAATATTGATCCATGCTCTTACAGCATATTGCAGCGGGTTTTTGAAGAGCCGACTATCTCTGGTTTTTCGGGCAATGATGGGAATTTCAGTAATTTTAAAGCCTTGTTTTGCGGCTTTGATGATTTGTTCTTGGGTATAGGTGAAGGTGTTGATGTAATTAATTTCACGCGCGACTTCAGCGGTAAAAGCACGATAGCCGGTTGTTGAATCGGTTATGTTTACTTTTGTTAATGAGGTGATGACTTTGGAAAAAGCGATATTACCTACGCGTTTGAGCAGAGGCATTTGTTCAATTTTACCTTGAAATCGAGAGCCTAGAACTAGGTCGTAACCAGATCGAACCATTTCAATTAGTTGAGGGATGTGTTGAGGATGATATTGTCCATCAGCATCAGTGTGAACAATGATGTCAGCGTTAAGATTCAGGCATTCTTTCATTTCGTTGCGAAATGTTTGGGCTAAGCCAAGATTTCTTTTGTTCGATATGACTATCGCACCGTGTTTTGTTGCGACTTCAATTGTTTTGTCTTTAGATCCGTCGTTAAGAACGAGAATTTGGTACTTGTAGGTGTGTTTGTTCATGACTTGTTTAATTTCTTCGAGAACGAACGGAAGTGTTTTTTCTTCGTTATAGGCCGGGATGGAAATGACTATCTTTGGTCCTGTTGGTTTTGAGATGGGGGTTTCTTGTTTCATTGTAGGTGGATAATTCTATTTTCTTGGGCTGATTTTAAAAGGTTATTGGCGATTTGTAAGCTTTTGAGGCCGTCGTATCCCGTGATGAGGGGCGGGGTGTTTTCTTTGATACATGTGATGAAATGTTCAATTTCTTGCTGGAGTGGTTCTTTTTTTGCGACGATGATTTTTTTCATTTCGCCTTCGGTAACACTTTCCCAGTTGTCGGAAGTGAAAGAGTTGTTTTGATAGAAATATAATTCTTGATCGAGGTAGTTTACATGGAACATGCCTTTTTTGCCAAAAATTTGTAATTGACGAATTTTTGTGGGCGAGAGGTAGTTGATGTTGAGAATGGCGTGGACACCATTTTTATAGGTAATTAAGCTGGTGACGGCGTCTTCATGGGTGGGGTGGAGTTTTTGCTGGGTTTGGGCGTAGAGTTGCTGGGGGTCAGATTCAAGGAGGTAGTTGATGATGTCGATATCGTGAACGGAGAGGTCAATGATGACGCCAACGTCGGTGATTCGTGTGGGAAATGGGCCGACACGTTCGATGTTGATTTTGTAGATTTCGCCAAGGTCGCTGTTGTTTAGACGTTCTTTTAGTGCGGTGATGGCAGTGTTGAAGCGTTCGATGTGACCGATCATTAAAGTAATGTTGTTTTTATTTGCGGAGTTGATGATTTCTTGGGCTTCTTGTTCGGTTGAGGCGATGGGTTTTTCGAGCAGAAGATGTTTTTGGTGTTGTATGCAGGCGAGGGCAACTTCTTTGTGGAGAGATGTGGGGACGGCGATGGAGATGGCGTCAATTTGTTCTTTTTCTAACATTTCGTGATAATTTTGGTAATAGGGAATGTTATATTTTTTTCCAATTTTTTCGGCATTTGGTTCGTAGTTATCCGAGACGGCGACAAGATGGGCGTTTTCAGAATGGAAATAGATTCGGGCGTGATTTTGTCCCATACTGCCAACGCCGATGACGGCGACACGGAGAGGTTTGTTTTTTGATTGTGTTTGTGGGAGTGTCATGGTTGGTTTGTATTTGTGGCAATTTCTTTGATAGTGGTTACGATGTGATGTAGATCTTGTTCTGTTACTGAGGGGTGTACGGGAAGGGAGAGGACTTCATTTGTGATGGTTTCGGTTATGGCAAATGTGGTTTGGTTGTGCGTAGGGTAGGCGTTTTGTTTATGAATAGGAACGGGATAGAAGATGGCGTTGCCGATGCCGTGTTGGGTGAGGAGTTGTGAGAGTTCGTTTCTGGTTTTGGGAAAGTCTTTGGTGATTTTAATTGTGTATTGATGAAAGACGTGGCCAGGTGTTATTTTTGGTGGGATGATGCCTGGGATATTTTGCAGATGTGTTGTGAGGTAGGTTGCATTTTTTATTCTTGCGGTGTTGAATTGGTTTATTTTTTTGAGTTGTTCTATACCGATTGCGGCGGCGATGTCGGTCATACGGTAATTGTAACCGAGATGGTCATGATAATATCTTTTTTCAGAACCGTGTGAAATTATTTTCCTCAGTTTTTTTGCGATAGTGTCGTCGTTTGTGGTGATCATGCCACCTTCGCCGGTGGTGATATTTTTTGTGGCGTAGAGTGAGAAGCAACCTGTACCAAATGAACCGGCTTTTTGATTGTTGATGTGGGCGCCGTGGGCTTGGCAGGCGTCTTCGATGATGATGAGGTTATGGGATTTTGCGATTGCTTGAATTTTTTCCATGTCTGCAGGGTTGCCATAGAGATGAATGGGCATGATGGCTTTGGTATTTTTGGTGATGGCTTGTTCTATTTTGTTTGGGTCGATGTTAAATGTGTTGGGATCGATATCAACGAAAACAGGTGTTGCGCCCGTCATTTGAATAGTATTTGCGGTGGCGATAAATGAGAAGGGAGAGGTGATGATTTCGTCGCCATTGCCGATGTTGTGAGCGAAAAGTGCAGCATGTAGGGCGGTTGTGCCATTCGATGTGGCGATAGCGTGTTTGGTCCCTACGTAATTCGCGAAGGCTTGTTCAAATTCTTTGACTTTTGGGCCTTGGGCGAGGAAGCCTGAGTCTAGCACACTCAAAACGGCTTGTTTTTCTTGTTCGCCGATCAATGGTTTGGCGATAGGAATCATAGATGAGAAGGTCAGAATTTTGGTTTATAAAGGTTGGGGAACTCTATTAAATGTTTTTAGAAGTCTAACGAATCTATTTTTGAGATGTTAGGGAGTAGTTGGTTGGGGTGGTATTGTTGCAGTAGTTCTGTTGTTCGCATTCCGCCGGTGATGGCAATGTATTTTATTCCTACTTTTTGACCTATTTGCATTTCTTCTTCGGTGTCACCAATAATGATCGAATTTTGATTGAAGAATTTACTTTTAGTGACGGCGTCGTATTTAGTTTCTGTTTCGTTACAAATATATACCTCATCAAATAGAGGGAGTATGTTTAATTGTTGTAGTTGGTTTATGGCGTTTTCTTTGTTTTTTCTATTTGTGATAAGAACTATCCAATTCTCTGTTTTTAGTTGAGTTAATTTGTTAAAGCATTTTGAAGATATTTTATCTAACAACAGATATTTTTCTGTTTCAATCAATTCTTCTCTTTTTGCAAGATATCTCTCAATTAATTCTGGATTAAGAATTGATTTTATGATTTCTGTTTCGGGTATCTTTTCCTTTTTTAATTTGGTATATTGTTCAAGAGTGTACGTTGTGGAGTGATTTAGACTTGATATTATATCTTGATGTACTTTATATAACCGAGGGAATACGTTTAACAAAGTTCCATCAAGGTCGAAAAAGAGAGTTTTTCTTTTTTTAAACCATTCTATCTCCTGTTGTATCCCTTCTTTGAATGTTGTTTTTGGGTGATATTTGAATTTTTGAATTAATTTTTCTATATTAAAAATATAATCTATTTTTTTGGTTGAGGTTTCTTGATGGATGGGGGTAAAGTTATGGTTAAAATGAGTGCATATCTCTTCTGCAATTTCTGTTATATTTTTACTTTGACCGCTGGCAAGGTTATACACTCCTTCTTGTTTATTCTCTATTGCCTCTTGAATATAATTCACTGCGTCTTCTATGTAAATGAAATCTCTTTGGTCTTCTCCTGTTCCATATATAACCGGTGGTTTATTTTGTAGAGCATTTAATATAAAATTAGGGATGGCTCGTTGGATTGTTTCGCCTGGGCCGTAGGTGTTTGTTAAGCGGAGGATGGTTAGTTTTATATTCTTTTTTTGGCAATAGACTTGAAGGTATTTTTCTGCGGCAACTTTACTTGCACCATACATTGATAGGGGGTTTAATGGATGGTTTTCGGTGATGGGAAGTTGGCAGGGGATGCCATATACTTCGCAGGTGCTGGCGAAGATGAAGTGGGTGCATTGTGGGCTGTTCTCAATTAAATTTATCGTGGCAAGGAGGTTCTGCTCAATTGATTGTTTAAACTCGTCTTGATCTTTTTTTTTTGGAACAAATGCGGCGAGGTGTACTATGGTTTCAATTTGATTTAGAATTTGATGGGATTTTTCTATTTTTTTTATATTTACAAGATCAATTTGAAGGGGTATCACTTTTTTTTCTTTTATAAGATTTGTCAGTTCTGTTGATTGATTTCTAAATATTACTACAGGCTTTTTGTCTTTACTTACTTTTTGTGTAAGCGCTAGACCAATATGGCCGTTACATCCTGTAATTAATAGTTTGTTGATCTCAGACATTTTTCTTTCGTTCTTCTAGAATTTTAACTGGTGATTCTATCTCTTCTACGGTTGTTAAAATTGGTTTGAAATCCATGCCGCGAATCCACGCTATGTTATCTTTGAGGGGATTTATTTTTTTTTCAAATTCGGGGATTTCCTGATCTATGGCAATTTTTAATAGAATATAAGGCATATTCAAACCAGCTTGGGTAAAGAATTCGTGGGTTGTGAAGAAACGGCCGATATTTATTTCAGTGGGGTTGGGAATGCCGTTGTTGTCATAGGTTAAATCAACGGAAAAGATTCCTTGAGGATTTGGGTCGATAGCAAGAACGGTTGCTTGGGCGATTTTGTCTAATTCAGGGTCAGAATAGGTGATACCAGTTCCCGTGGCACCACTAATGCCCGAGGGAGATACTTTTCCCAATTCCCAATATAATCGTTTTCGGCCTTGGGCGAGAATAAGTTTTCCTTCATGCCAGATAGACATCCAAGTGACAGAATCAGGGCGTAAGCATTCGGCAGCAGTATATGTGCCCCAGCCTTTTTTAAAGTCAAGCCAGGCTTTGGCGGTTTTGTAGTCTTCTGCAGCAAGTGAGCCACGACCACCAGCACCAGTGGTGTCACGAATCCAGATTTTGTGGCCATATTTTTCAAATGCTAAATGTAAATCATTTTCATCTTTAATCATCATGGTTTGCGGTTGTTTTATGCCTTGTTGCTGCCAGCGTTTATACGATTCAAATTTGTCTAAACATATTCTTACTGTTTCTTTTGAAGGAAGGAAGGTTTTACAATTTAGTTGTTCTCGTTTTTCGGAGATTACACTCATTTCTGTGTCGTTTTGTATATGAATAAATTCGCAACCAGTTTCTTTAATAATTTGGTTTAGGATGGGGATATAGGTTTTGTCGTGTGCTTCTGGTACGAGGAATTTTTCGTCTGTTTCTGCGCGTTGCAGATAATATTTGTTACTATCTGTACCAACAAGGTGGATTTTTTCTGGAGCGGCACGAAGTGAGCGAGTGAAATTTACGGCGGGACTGCCGCCAGCGCCAGTTACAAGTATTTTTTTCATGGTTGTTATACCTCTTTTTTTGTTTATTTTAATCTTTTGTTATTTTTATTTTTGTTCCCTATTCTTATTATTGTGGGATTATTTTCTCTTTTATGATCTTTATGATGTTTTGGCTTATATCTTTTTGAAAGTGAAATGGGATATTTTTTATTTTTTGCAGTTGGGTTTCGTCTTTTATTAAGAGGGCCGCGTGCTGAATGATGTTGTCTTGTTGTTGGCCAATTAATTTTATTTTTCCCATTTCTACGTATTCATTAATTTCGATGTTTGTTCTTGGTACGAGGATGGGGATGTTTAAGAAGACGGCTTCTTGATATACACCTCCTGAATCGGTGATAATAAATCGAGCATTGGATAGTAAATTTATAAATGGGATATAGCTTGGTGGGGTGATACATTTTATTTTTGGTGAAAGAGTTAGGTTGGCTTTTTCGAGGGCGTTTTTTGTTCGGGGGTGGAGAGAAAAGACAATATCAATTTGTTCGGAGAGGGTGTTTAGGGCCTGGGTGATATTTTTTAAATGGTGGATATTATTCGTGTTTTCTTCGCGATGAATGGTTGCGACGATATAATTTTGAGGTGTAATATTTAAATTATCAAATAAGAATTCTGGAGTTGTTTGTTTTGCTCGTATACATGCTTCTTCAAGGATGTTGCCGACTTGATGGATTTGGGTTGTGTTGAAGCCTTCTTTTATGAGATTTTGGGTGCTTTCGTTGTCGATTGTTAAGAGTAGGTCAGAACAGTGATCAGCTACGATGCGATTGATTTCTTCCGGCTGAGTGCGGTTGCGTGAGCGGCAGCCGGCTTCAAGATGGATTACTTTGGTGTGTTTTGTTGCGGCAATGGCGCCGGCGAGAGTTGAGTTTGTGTCGCCAAAAATGAGAACAGCATCTGGTTTTTCTAGGAGTATTATCTTTTCGATTTCTTGGATCATTTTTCCAGTTTGTTCGCCATGGTTTCCTGAACCAATGTTTAGATGATAATTGGGCTTGCGCAATTTTAATTCTTCAATAAAAATTTCATTTAATTCGCGGGAATAGTGCTGCCCGGTGTGGATTATTATATTCTGGAATTCCTGGTCTAAGAGCGGTAATAAAGGGGAGAGTTTAATTAATTCTGGTCGAGTTCCTAAAATTGTGATTATTTTCATAATGATCTTGATTTATTATTATCACTCTTATTATTATTATTAAATTGGCTTTTTAGTTATTTTATATCGGAGTATTCTTCCCATTAGTTTAGCATGGCTTACAATGGTACTTGCTAGTTTCATTTTAGAAGTTCCGTATTGCCGAACATTAAGAGTTGTGGGAAATTCTTTAATGATGTAGCCTTGGATATACGCTTTCATTAAAAATTCTGGAACAAATAAAAAATTATCTTTGTCGCTGGTTATATTTTCGATTACTTTTTTTCTATATATTCGAACCATGCCTCCGGGGCTGTAGATTCCGGATTGGAGAAGAAATTTATAAATGTTTGAAGCACTTTTACTAAGAAATAAACGATAGGCAGGAATATTATTTACTTTTCCTTTTGGATGGTATGGTGAGACGGTGACAATGTCGACATTTTGTTCTGTGGTGTCGATCATTTTGAGCATAGGAAATAAGAGTTCGGGGTCGTAGGTGCAGTCGCTGTCAAGGCAAGCGATAAAGTCACCGGTTGCGTGGCTAAAGCCGGTGCGTAAAGCGGCACCGAGATTTTTATTTTTTTCGTGGGTGATAATAGTTGTATTAGGCCAGGAGCTGAAATACTGATGTAAGAGACTTTCAGTTTTATCGGTACTGCCATCATTTACAAAAATGAGTTGGAGAGAATATTCTTTTTTAAGTATTTCAACAACTGGAGTTAATTTTTGAGCTAAATTTGGGATGCCTTCTTCTTCATTGTAACAAGGAATGATAATGGATAATTGCGGTTTAGATTCGGGCATGTACTCTTTAACTTAAAATGTTATTTAAAAGGTTTGTGATTTTCTGACGTAGTATCTGTTGAGAAGTTCTTTTTTTCTGTTTCTTCTTCACTTGAATTTAATGTTTTTTCTTTCGTAATAAAATAGCCTAAATGGATGAGAAATAATGCGCCTAACACTATAATCACATAATATGAAATAGCACGATCGAGAAGAATAGCACTTTTTGCGGTAGTTGCTAGTGTACCAGGTATAAGTGTGGTAAGAATTGCGACTGATGAGAATTCAGTAACACCAATACCTCCAGGAATGGCGGAGAGAACGCCAAGTAAGATTCCAGAAGAGAGTATAGTTGCAAGAATGGGAATTGTGATGAAAATACCAAACGCAGCGGCAATAAAATAGAAGCGCACTAGTTCTAAAGCATTTGTGATAAATGAGAGGATGACTATAGAAATTACGGTTTTTTTTGAATGAAAGATAGTAAAACTCATTATACTTTGTTCTATAAAATGAAGTACTTTTGTTTTGAATGAAGCGGGAAGAGGTATATAACCTATAATTTTACTGATTACTTTGAATATGGATAGAGGGAATATTATTGCGGAGAGGATACAACAAGTGATTAATGATAAAATTATGATTACAATTTTTAAACTAATAATATTTTGTGAAGGAATGAATATGAGACCAATGAGGAGAAAAAGAACAAAACAGAGTAAATCAATAGCCCGTTCTATAATTAATGCTGAAAGCGATTGGGTAAGGGGAATTTGATGTTTTGTTTTATATAAAATTGGGCGAGCAAGCTCCATTCTTCCAGGAATAAAACTACCTGCAGCAATGCCAGCAAGAACGGCTTGAAATGAGAACCATAAAGATGTTTTTGTCTGCGTAATTTTGTATATTAACAGACGCCAGCGATAGGATTTGAACAGTATCCCTAGCATGGTTAGGCTAAAGGCGATTAATAATAGCTGGAGAGGCGAATTAAAGGATTTCAGTGTTTTTACTAGTTCTTGAGGATGAATGGTATATATAAATATAGCCAGAACAATGAGACCAAGTATCAATAAACCATATTTTATTATTTTTGTGAAATTCATTTTCGATTTTTTATTTATATTTTTTCATTCTCTTTATATTTATATATATCTATTTTTAGTTTAATAATATTTATATAGGTTCTTTTAGCTTTTTACGTAATGAATACGTGGACGACTGTTTTATTGTTAGTATTGGTTGTATTGTTAGGGTTTGGTTTACGTTGGTATGATTTAGGTACAGAAAGTCTAT